>Ga0302325_10018269_pt1 | contig 14782 bp, 9 predicted proteins | sample Palsa_T0_2_FD_201948 | JGI IMG/M metagenome (GOLD analysis project Ga0302325, IMG submission 201948) | Peat permafrost microbial communities from Stordalen Mire near Abisko, Sweden - Palsa_T0_2 | ecosystem: Environmental > Terrestrial > Soil > Palsa > Peat permafrost | place: Sweden: Abisko... | reverse complement strand
CTTAATGCGCAAGCTTCAACGCTTCCGCAATGCGCTCTTCCATCGCGCGGTCCGCTGCGAGGTCGGGCGACGCGCTGTCGGCTAGCTGCGCGAGCTGCGAAGTGACGAGCTGCATCTGCGTCTCTTCGACGTCGCCGATTTCGATATTCCGCGAATCGGGATCGCGCCCAAAGGATCTGTTTGAGCGCGAGTTGTTAACTCAGGCATATAGACGTTCGCGTGGCGATTGAGTAATCGGAAGATACATCGACTGATATTAACGTGCCCGGTTCACCAGTTGACGTCGGGCCTGGCGCGTAGCGCGCTGGCCAGTTCTTTTTTACGTCAATATATGTGCAGTGTTCCAGAAGGAACCGAACGAAAGCGAATGCTCAGGATTGGTTCGATATTTCCCGCATCGGGCAGCGTTGCGGGGCTTAACGGTTCAAATCCAGAATCTGTTTCTTGATCTGTTTCCAGCGCTCATTGGCTGCCGTGGGCTCATCCGCGCGCTGGCACGTCGTGTCTCTATTTCGTCCGCCCTCCGCCGCTGCCGTCGTACCTCTTCTTCGCCTACTGCCTGAAGATTGCCGACGGTGAAGTTCGCATCTCGCGCAAGTTTTTCGACCTGAGAACTCAGCGCTTATCGAGCGCTTTGATCTGTCAAGCCGTTACGGTATGTAGGCAATTTCCCGCGCTCAGTGTGTTAATTCAGCGAGTACCGCCTCTCCCGGGCCCGTGACGGTTCAATAAAGGCCGCGATTCGATCTCGGTGAATCCAGAGAGTCAGCTACCAATTCCTCGCACGTGCTCACGCGTCGGCGACACGAAATTCCCGTTTCCAAAAATTGTGGGCAGTATGTAGGCTCTGGCCGATTCGCGGGTTGTGCAAATCGCTGTAAGTACTTAATAAATAAGGGCGGGAGGAGGAAAAGGCCCGGTGGCCTTACCGGTCTTCAAAACCGGCTTGGCGGCTAATATTGTTGCCGGAGGGTTCGACTCCCTCCCCCCTCCGCCAGTCGCTCCTGTGCTCTCCCGTTCAGACTCGGTTGTCTCCCGCTTTCTTGTAGTTCATTCTCTTGTTGAACTATGTAGTTCTGTAGATGAACTGACTCGCAAGGAGAAAGCGCCATGAGTGACGACTGGCAAAAGACCATTTGCATCCTGTGCAGCGTGAATTGCGGAATCGATGTGAAGCTCGAAGGCCGCCACATCACGCGCGTGCACGGAAACAAGGAGCATGTCGCGTCGCATGGGTACGCCTGCGAGAAGGCGCAGCGGATTGACTACTACCAGAATGGCCGAGACCGGCTGACCTCGCCCCTTCGGCGGCGGCCCGACGGCAGCTTCGAGGAAATCGACTGGGAAACCGCTATCCGCGAGGTCGCAGCGGGCTTTCTTCGAGTTCGCGAGCAATGGGGTGGCGCGAGTATCTTCTATTACGGCGGCGGCGGGCAGGGCAATCATCTGTGCGGAAGCTACGGCGCCTCGACTCGCCGCGCGCTGGGCTCGGTATTCAGCTCCAACGCGCTGGCCCAGGAAAAGACCGGCGAGTTCTGGGTGGACCACAAGCTTTTCGGGACGGGCCTCAGCGGAAGCTATCAGCATGCGGAGGTCGCGATATTCGTCGGCAAGAATCCATGGCAGTCCCATGGCTTCCAGCGCGCACGTCCGATCTTGCGCGACATCGCAGCCGACCCCAACCGTGCGCTGATCGTGATCGATCCGCGCCGTACCGAGACGGCCGACATGGCGGATTACCATCTGCGCGTGCGGCCGGGCAGCGACGCTTTCTGCCTCGCGGCGATTCTCGGGGTCCTCGCGCAGGAGGATCTCATCAATCCGGACTTCATTCGTGACCGCACGCAGAACAGCGATGAACTCCTGGCAACGCTGAATGAGGTGCCGGTTTCAGTTTACTGCGAGCGCGCGGGCGTCGCTGAGACTCTGATTCGCGATGTCGCGCGCCGAATTGCCCGCGCCGCGAGCGTTTCGGTTTACGAAGACCTTGGAATCGAGCAGTCGCTCCACAGCACGCTCAACTCCTACCTCGAGAAACTTCTTTTCGCCGTGACCGGCAATATCGGGAAGGCGGGCGGGATGAACGCGGGCACCAGTCTCACCGGAATGTTCAGCGGCGCGCTCTCCTCTGCGACCAGCCCGGTCGGCGGACATCGCATTATCGGCGGGATGATTCCGGCCAACGTGATCCCCGATGAAATCCTGACCGACCACCCCAAACGTTTCCGCGCGATGCTCATTGAAAGCGAAAATCCTGCGCACTCGGTCGCCGACAGCGCCCGGATGCGTGAAGCACTGCGCGCGCTGGAGTTCGTCGTCGTCATCGATGTCGCGATGACCGAGAGCGCGCGCGAGGCGCACTACGTTTTGCCGGCGTCGTCGCAATACGAAAAGTGGGAAGCGACCTTCTTCGGAGCGGCCTTCCATACCGAGACGCACTTCGCCAACACGTTCACACTCCGCGCTCCGATTCTCGATCCGCTGCCTGGAACGCTTCCCGAGGGAGAAATTCATCGCCGGCTGGTTCGCGCGCTCGGTGCAATGACCGATGACGAAGTCGCTTCCCTGCATGCGGCCGCAGCCAGGGGACGGTCCGAGTACGCGGTGGAGTTGAGGCGAGTCTTGTCAGACCGTCCTGCTCTGGCCGAAGTGATGACCGTGCTGCTGTACGAGACGCTCGGGCCGACGCTGGGATCGGGCAACGAAAACGCCGCCTCGGTGTGGGGTATCGCGCAGAATTTCGCGCGCAGATATCCGGAGTCGCTGCGCCGCGCCGGTTTCAGCGCAGATACGGGCGATCTCGGCGAGGCGTTGTTCGACGCGATTTTGAAGAATCGGTCCGGAGTCGTGGTGAGCCTCGATCCATATGAAGAGACGTGGCGCAGAATTCATGATGGAAGGATCAATCTGACCATTCCCGAGTTGATGCCCGAGCTGCGGTCGCTTCGCGATGAGCAACCGTCCAGCGATCCGGAATTCCCGTTCGTGCTGTCCGCGGGCCAGCGGCGCTCCTCCACCGCAAACACCATCATCCGCGACCCGCAGTGGCGCCCAAAAGATCCGGCGGGCGCGCTCTGGATGAACCCTGCCGACGCCGCCGAGCTTGGAGTCCAAAGTGGCGGCCGCGTGCGCATAATCACCAAGCGCGCCAGCGCCGAGAGCGTCGTTTTGCTCACGGACACGATGCTCCCCGGCCATGTAGCGCTGCCGAACGGGACCGGGCTCTGGTATCCCGACCGCGAAGGTCAGGATTTTCAGCATGGCGTCGCACCCAATGAGCTCACGGTGACCGAGGACCGCGACTGGTTCGCAGGCACGCCGTTTCACAAGCACGTGCCGGCGCGAATCGAGGCGGTTGCCTGATGCGACGGACTCGCTTCGACCAGTGGCCGTGTCCCATCGCACGCACCACTGACCTGGTTGGCGACTGGTGGACGCCGCTGGTGATGCGCGAAGCGTTCCTCGGGCGTCGCCGCTTCGAGGATTTTCAGCGCGCGCTGAAAGTTCCGCGCGCGGTGCTCGCCAGCCGGCTCGATCGGCTGGTCGACGAAGGTCTGCTGAAAAAAGTCGCGTACGAGGAGCATCCGCCGCGCCACGAATATCGCCTGACCGACAAGGGACGCGCCTTCTGGGACGTTCTCGCCGCGATGTGGCGATGGGGCAGCGACTGGCTCTGGGCCGAAGCCGGTGCACCGATGATCCTCATCGACCATGAAACCGGCCGTGAAGTTCGGCCGCTCATCGTTGACGAAAACACGGGCAATCCCCTTGCAGGACGCCGCCTGCGCATGGGCCGCAAGCTCGGTACTTGATTCCCGCCCTGCTACTTTTTCACGGTCTTGCCGGTCCCCGACAGAACGACTGACTGCGGCGATCCGGGGACGCCATCGAAGATCATCAGGCTGCCGTACACCAGCGCGGTATCTGTAGGGCTGAAGGTTACCGAAGCGTTGCAGGTCTTGCCGGGTGCGAGCATGGTTTCGCATTCGGATTTCACCACGAAGATCGACGGCGACGCGGTCTCCATCGAGATATTCACTGCCAGCCCAGTTTTTCGGTTGGCCGGATTTTTGATCGTGATTTCTTTTGCCTTGCTGGTAGTCCCGACCGTCACCTTGCCGAACGCCAGCATATGGGGAGTGATAGTCAGCTGTTGTCTGCCGCCGCCGGGAAACAATCCAAACACGGCGAGTTGCGTTTGCGTCCCCACGTAAACCGATCCGTTGGCTACTGTCGGCATGGTGAACTTCACCGCCGGTCCCGGATTATCCGCGCCGTACTGGCTGCTGTCGTAGAGTTGGGTCGACAGGTCGGTCGCGTCAAAGGCGTAGAGAATCGCGGGACCTGCCGAGTGCCATGCCGAGTTGTCAATCGCCCATACGATACCGCCGGTTGTGCCGTTGGCCGAGATAACCGGCGACGTGCCCGGGTATCCAAACGAGGCATATCGCGAGGTGGATGCGGGCGGAGTCTTAATCATCCCGTTGCTGATGACGAACATCTTCGCATGATCGTTCACGCCGGCCGTGTAAATCATGTTCTGCAGGCCGACCTTCGGGACTTCTCCGCTCCAGTACGCGGGCGTGCTGAACATCCCGCCGACGGCGCCGGGCAGTTGCTGCACCATCTGGTTTACGCTGGCATTGAAGCCGCCCATCGAGTCGCGATTGACAAGAAAAATCGTCCCAACCTTCCCGACCCCAACCATCAGATGAGGATTAGGTCCGGGCTGATCGGGCAGTAGCAGGTTGCCGCCCGATCCCATGTCATCGTCGTCGTCGGCGAGCATGAGCTCATTCAGCGGCGTAAAAAAAGTATCCACCGTCATCGTGCCTGGCGTGCCCGGATTCGGCGTCAGCCGGATAAAACTGTCGCCGTAATCAATCGGGGTCCCGGCCGTGTCGAAAGTTCCGTTGCCGGTGATCGTGATTAGGTCGCCGTTAGTATCGACTCCCGGACCGCATCCCGCCTCCCAGATACCGCCCTGCGATCCGTTGGGCGTGTCATTGTACACGACGACTTGCGCCAGGCTCGACTCGTCGTAGCCCAGAATCCACCCGTGATACGGCTGAATGTCGCAATGCGACGCGAAGCTCAGGTACACGACGCCGTTGGCAAGCGTCAGCGCCGGCCGATCCTGCTGCAGCAGGGGATCGAAGCTGACCACGTCGGCGTCACCGTCGGGCGCAGTTCCTGCGATGCTCGCCGTGATCGTGACCGGACTATGCGGCATCTCGAGGCCGGTTGTTATATCGAGCGCGTGCAGTTGCTGCTGATAGCTGCCCGGCCCCAGCTTCACTTTCGAGAGGACGTAAAGCGTCGCGCTGGACGGGTCGATTACGGGCGTTGCAGTGATCCCGATAATCGGACTGAGGTCGGCGCATCCGAGATCCGACGACGGCACCGGCGTGATGCCAGCGCTTGGGTCGATAAAGCTCGTATGCCACAGCGGAGGACCGGCCGCGTCGGCGTCAAAGGCATAGACGCTGTCGTTTTCAGTCGCGACGTACACAACGTTGTGCGTCCCATTTCCGGGGATAGCCACGTTCGGCACGTACAGCGGCTGCGCATAGGCGGCCGCGTCGATAGCGTCGGTAAATTGCAATCCAAATTTCGCGGCGACGACGTTGGCCGGCGTCAGCACGCTCTCGTTGAGGTTCTGTCCGGTCCGAAAATTGTCGTTGCGATAAACCAATTGCCCCGTGAACCCGGGTTCCAAAGCGCGAGCGGAATTGCCGGGGACCTCGCGCGCTTGCCCAGCCGCATCTCCGCTCCCGACCGCAGCCGCGATAACCGCCGCCAGTATCAAAACCCGCAAAGTTCGCTCTGTCACGCTCCCCACCCAACGCTACTGTCCAGTTGCGCGGGCATTCTACTGACGCCGGCCCAGCCCGTCCACGGCAAAGCTCCCGGGGAGAATTTCTGCACATTGCGTGATATTCGTGATGCGAGGCATCGAAGGTGAACCCCCCTCCCGAGGACCGCTCGCAACCTTTTCAGCGGCTGACCCGCTGGCTGACGCCCAACCGCTCCGCCGCGCTGCGGCAGTATCGCTCGCGCGCTGGCATCTACGATTTCGAGCTCGCCTTGTTCGAGCCCGTGCGGCAGCGCGCGATCGAGCTGCTTAAGTTGACAAAGGGTCACAGGATTCTCGATGTCGGCTGCGGCACCGGCCTGAGTCTCACGGCGCTGGAGGGTCTCGTTGGCGCTGAAGGCTCGATCGTCGGAATCGAGCAGAGCCCCGAGATGCTGGATCGGGCTCGCGCCCGCGCAGCCGAGAACAACTGGAACAACATCACGTTCATTTCGGCCTCGGTCGAGGAAGCCTCGATACCGCTGGAGGCCGACGCGGCGCTGTTTCATTTTACGCACGACATCATGCGCACGCCCGCCGCGCTCGCCAACGTCGTCAGCCATCTCAAATCCGGCGCGCGCGTCGTCGCGGCGGGACTCAAGTGGGCGCCGATTCGCACGATGCCGCTGAATCTTTTCGTATGGAACGCCGCCATGCGCTCGACCAGCACGCTGGAAGGCCTCGCCCGCCCGTGGAGCCATCTCGAGCCGATGCTGTCAGATATAAACGTCGATCAGATGCTCGGCGGCACGGTTTACGTCGCCAGCGGCATCGTAAAGCGGCGCTGACTTTTCTGATACGATTGTCGTATGGCGCCGAGACATATACTCGCTCTCGTGGCGTTCTTTACTGCGACCGCCGTGCTCGGATGCGGCGCCCAGCAACCCGATCAGACCCTGTCGCAATCGCAAACGGCGAGCGCGCCCGAGGCGCAGTCGCAACTCGTCATCGCGCCCAAAGTCACCGACGAGCCGGCGCATGCGCTGCCCTTCAAGGGCAAGCTGCTCTCGGGCGACCCTGCTGAACTTCCGCCCGCGGTCGCGATGTCTCTCTCGGACTCCTCGCCGGTGACGTTCACGTATCGCGAAGAATTAACCCATGACGACTATCACGTCCCGCTGATTGTCAGCGCGCTCGACCCTGCCAACCTGGTCGGCGCTCCGCTCGGCGATATTGCCACGACCGCGTTTGCATCACTGTCGATCAGCTCCGGCGACACTATCATCGGCGACTACACCGCCAAGGAACACGTCTCGGAGTCGTACAACATGTACTCGCAACCCACCCACAAGCAGGTAGACGACGCTGCGCGCGCTGCCGTTCGTCAAAGGATCGATCAAAAGCTTTACAGCGATCAGGCGCGCCTGGCGCAGGCCGCCGCCAGCGCGAGCAAGTCCCCGACGGCATCATCCAGCCAATGAATCGCCGGCTGCTGCTATTCATCGTCGGCATCGTGAGCATGGCAGCGATCGGATGTGCCGTTGATGGCCAACCATTTGAGAAAGCCCCGTCACCTCCGGGCACTGCGGTGATTTACGTGTACCGGCCGTACAGCTACGCCGATTCCGCCCTTCGTCCCGCGGTTACATGCGGCGAGGACACGGCGCGCATCGGGCCCGGCGGCTATCACGTGTTCATAGTTCCCGCCGGCGAGAAAGTCCTTTGCAGCATCGAGACCGACACCGAGGACGAAGTCGAATTCCAGGCCGAGCGGCGCTCTTACTACGTCAGGGAAGAGCTCGGATGGGGCCGCCTCACCGCGACGCCGCATCTCAATCCGGTTGATACCGACCAGGCCCAGACCGAAATCCAGAGTTGCAAGCTGGAAGCTCAGCCGGCGGCGAGCGCAAGCACGAACTGAAATGCTATAACGCAAGCGTGCGCGCGGCGGCGGACAACACTGAAATCGTAAATCTCGACGCGATTGCGCTCGCGCGCGCGATTAAAACGAAGCAGGTCTCGTGCGTCGAGGTGATGAACGCGTATCTCGATCGCATCGAACGGCTGAACCCGCGCGTCAACGCGATCGTTTCGCTTCAGCCTCGCGAGGTTCTCCTCGAAGAGGCGGCGACCCGTGACGCGCAGCTGGCGCGCGGCGAATATCTCGGCTGGATGCATGGCTTTCCGCATGCGGTCAAGGATCTCGAGCCGACTCGGGGCATCCGCACCACGATGGGATCGCCGCTGTTCAGGAATTTCGTTCCGCGCGAGGATTCGATCATGGTCGAGCGACTCCGCCGCGCTGGCGCCGTCATCATAGGAAAAACCAACGTTCCGGAGTTCGGCCTCGGATCGCAAACCTACAATCCAGTCTTCGGCACTACGCTCAACGCCTACGATCAGTCGAAAACCAGCGGCGGCAGCAGCGGCGGCGCGGCGGTAGCGCTCGCGCTGCGGATGCTGCCGGTGGCCGACGGCGGCGACAACGGTGGATCGCTGCGAAATCCCGCGGTGTGGAACAACGTGTTCGGCCTCCGAACTTCGTTCGGCCGCGTGCCTTCGCAGTTCAACGAGGTCTTCATCCCTTCGATTTCGGTGCATGGCCCGATGGCGCGGACGGTGGCCGACCTTGCGATGTTGTTATCGGTGATCGCCGGCTACGACGCGCGCGTGCCGCTTTCGATTCGCGAGGATCCGGCCGCGTTCGCGGCGCCGCTCGCGCGCGACTTCAAGGGAACGCGCATCGGATGGGTCGGTGACTTTGGCGGACGCATCCCGTTCGATCCGGGCGTGCTCGAGCTCTGCGCGGGCGCACTCAAGGTGTTCGAGTCGCTCGGATGCATCGTGGAGACCGCAGTCCCCGACTATCCGCTCGAGCCGGTGTGGGATAGCTGGTGCAAGATTCGCGGATGGCAGATTGCGGCGATGCTCAATGGACCTTTCGCCGATCCGGCCAGACGCGCGCTGATGAAACCGGAACTGCAATGGGAGATCGGAAACGGCTTAAAGGCCACCGCGTTCGAGGTCGTGGAAGCGAACGTGGTGCGTACGGCGTGGTACCAGGCGGTGCGCAGATTTTTCGAGAAGTATGATTTCATGATCGCACCCGCCGGCCAGGTCTTCCCGTTTGACGCGACCGTCCATTGGCCCAAAGAAGTGGGCGGCGTCTCGATGGATACCTACCATCGCTGGATGCAGGTGATGATCCCGATCTCGATGTCAGGCTGCCCGGCACTCGGCGCAACCGCCGGCTTCAACGATGCAGGACTGCCGATGGGAATTCAGATAGCAGGCCCAAATCAAGCGGAGCTTGCCTGCATGCAAATTGCGCATGCGTACGAAGAGGCGACGAAGTGGGTAATGAAGCACCCACCGCTGTTGCTGGGTAGCTAGTGAAGTGGGTAGAGCTTTGCACAAGCTCGCGATAGCTCCGGTTTTGTTGGAGTGGCCCGCGCGAAGCGCTCCGTGTCATTTAGAGCGAAGCGAAGAATCCCGGATTCGCCAACGCACTGATCTTCCTAGACATAGCCGGAGGTGTGGCGCTGCGGATAATCGCGTCCACACAAGGTCCTCCACCCTAACCCTCCTCCCATTTGGGAGGAGGGAACCAGAGAAAAGAACCTAACCCCTGACCCCTTCCCGCGCGGGAAGGGGGACAAGATTAAGAGGAGACCGTCTGCCTTGCGGGAGGGGGGATTGGAATCTTGGGAGAGGGAAGGCGGGCACGGCAGCCCGTCCCCACTACACTTGTCCGCCCCACTACGTGCGATAGTTAGTCGGCTATGTGGGGTTCGGGTTGTGCTGTTCCTGGACGCGGGCGGCCGATTGCTTGGCGCCATAGTTTTGACCATTGGGCGCTTAGGCGGTCCATGTACAGGTAGATTACTGGTGTGGTGTAGAGGGTCAGGACCTGGCTTACCAGCAGGCCGCCGACGATTGCGATGCCGAGGGGGCGGCGCATTTCGGAGCCGACACCGTTGCCCAGCGCCAGCGGCAGGCCGCCGAGCAGCGCGGCCATCGTGGTCATCATGATCGGCCGGAAGCGGAGCACGCATGCCTGGTAGATCGCGTCATGCGGCGATTTGCCATCGCCGCGTTGGGCTTCGAGCGCGAAGTCGATCATCATGATGGCGTTTTTCTTGACGATGCCTATCAGCAGGATGATGCCGATAAGCGCGATCACGCTGAGCTCGATATGGAACAGCAGCAGCGCGAGAATTGCGCCGACGCCGGCCGACGGCAGCGTCGACAGAATCGTGATCGGATGGATGTAACTTTCGTAGAGAATGCCGAGCACGATGTACACGGCGAACAGCGCGAAAATGATCAGGAAGCCTTCGTTCTTGAGCGAGTCCTGGAAGGCCTGCGCCGTGCCCTGGAAGGTCCCGCGAATTCCGGCTGGCAGGTGAATCTCCGCCTCGGCTTGCGCGATCGCGTCGACCGCATCGCCGAGCGCGACGCCGGGCAGCAGATTGAACGAGATGGTGACGCTCGGGAACTGTCCCTGGTGATTGACTGCGAGCGCGGTCGTGTCGTCCGCGAAGTGCGTGAAGGTGCTGAGCTTCATGAGCTGACCGGTGTTGGTGGCCACATGGATCTGGTCGAGCGAATCGGGGTTTTGCCAGAACTGCGGCGCGACCTCCATCACGACGTGATACTGGTTGAGTGGCGTGTACATGGTGGACACCTGCCGCTGGCCGAAGGCGTCGTAGAGCGTATCGTCGATGGCCTGCTGCGAGAGTCCGAGGCGCGAAGCGGTGTCGCGGTCGACGACGACGTTGGCCTCGAGGCCGCTGTTCTGCTGGTCGCTGCTGACGTCGGTGAGGATGTGCACGGTGCGCAATTTCTTGAGGACCTTCGGCGCCCATTGGTTGAGCTCGGCGAGGTCATCGCTCTGAATGGTGAACTGATATTGCGCATTGCTCATTCTGCCGCCGATGCGCAAATCCTGAACCGATTGGAGGTAGAGATTGACGCCGGGGATATGGGCGACCTCCTTGCGGATTCGCCCGATGACCAGATCGGCGTTGATCTTGCGTTGGCTCAAGGGCTTGAGGCCGATAAACATGTTCGCCGTATTGGTCGCACCGTTGGCGCCGGTGAAGGCGATCACGTTGCTCACGGCAGGGTCTTTATCGATCACTGCCACGAGTTCGGTCAGCCGATCCTTCATCGCCTGGAACGAGGTGTCCTGGTCGGCCTGCACCGCGCCCGCCAGCCGGCCGGTATCCTGCTGCGGAAAGAATCCCTTGGGCACGACCTTGAACAGAAAAATGCTGAACGCGAGTGTGGCCAGCGCGACCGTCAGAGTAAGCGGCTGATGATCGAGCACCCACAACAGGCTGCTCTCGTAACGGTCGAGCATGCCTTTGAAAAATCGCTCGCTCGCGTTGTACCAGCGGTTGTGTTTCTCCTGGCCATGCGGCTTGAGCAGATGCGCAGCCATCATCGGCGTCGTGGTCAGCGAAATCACCAATGACACGAGGACGGCAGCCGAGAGGGTGACGGCGAACTCGCGGAACAGGCGGCCGACGATTCCCGCCATCAGCAGAATCGGGATAAAGACCGCGACCAGCGAGATGCTGATCGAGATTACGGTGAAGCCGATGCCGGCGGCGCCTTTGATCGCGGCGTCAAACGGCGACATGCCCTGTTCGCGATAGCGTGAAATATTTTCGATGACGACGATCGCGTCGTCGACCACGAAGCCGGTGCATATCGTGAGCGCCATCAGCGAGAGATTGTCGAGGCTGTAGCCGAGCAGGTACATGATGCCGAAAGTTCCGATGAGCGAGAGCGGAACGACGACGCCCGGAATCATCGTGGCGCGCAGATTGCGCAGGAACAGGAACACCACCATGATCACCAGCGCGATCGAGATCAACATGGTGAACTCGACGTCATGCACCGAGGCGCGGATCGTGGTGGTTCGGTCGAGCACGACCGACAGGTCGATGGCGGCGGGGATCGACGCGCGCAGCTGCGGCAGAGCGGCGTAGAGGCGATCGACAGTGTCGATAATGTTCGCGCCGGGCTGGCGGAAAACGATGACCAGCACGGCCGGCTTGCCATCGACCATCCCGGCCGCGCGCACGTTCTCGACCGAGTCCCTGACCCACGCAATATCCGAAAGCTGAACCGCAGCGCCGTTGTTGTAGCGCACGATCAGCGGCTGGTAGTCCTCGGCCTTGAGCAGCTGGTCGGTCGTGCTGATGCCCCAGGTCTCGGTGTCGTTGGCCAGTTCGCCCTTGGGCCGGTTCGCGTTGGCGGCGGCCAGTGCGGTCCGCACGTTCTCGAGACTGACGCCGAGGTTGGACATCTGAGTCGGATTCAGCTCGACGCGGACGCCGGGCAAGGCGCTGCCGCCGACCTGGACCTGGCCGACGCCCTCGATTTGCGAGAGCTTCTGTTCGAGGATCGAATCGGCCGCGTCATACATCAAACCGGGGCGCACCGCGCTCGAGGTGAGCGCGAGAATCATGATGGGCGCATCGGCGGGGTTGACCTTCTTATAGGTCGGCTTGCTCGGCAGTGTAGTCGGCAGCTGCCCGGCGGCGGCGTTAATCGCGGCCTGCACGTCGCGCGAGGCGGCGTCGATATCGCGATTCAAGTCGAACTGCAAAACGATGCTGGTCGCGCCGAGGTAGCTGGTCGAAGTCAGCTCGGTCAGGCCCGCGATTCGGCCGAACTGCCGCTCGAGCGGAGTCGCCACCGATGACGCCATCGTCTCGGGACTTGCGCCGGGCAACGCCGCCTGGACCTGGATAGTCGGGAACTCGACCTGCGGCAACGGCGCGACCGGGAGCAGGCGAAACGCAATAGCGCCGGCGAGCGCCAGCGCGAGGGTCAGCAGAGTTGTCGCGACCGGCTTGCGTATAAAAATTTCAGAAATGCTCATGACGCCTGGGCCGGAACGGTTTCCGGAACAACTTCCTTTGCGCGCCACCGGGCAACTCGCGTCGCCATGCGATCGAAGGTGAGGAAAATCACTGGCGTCGTGTAAAGCGTCAGCACCTGGCTCACGAGCAGGCCGCCGACAATTGCGATTCCCAGCGGACGGCGCAACTCCGAGCCGACGCCCGTGCCCAGCGCGAGCGGCAAGCCGCCGAGCAACGCCGCCATCGTGGTCATCATGATCGGCCTAAAGCGCAGCAGGCAGGCCTGGAAGATAGCCTCGCGCGGCGGCTTGCCCTCCTTGCGCTGAGCCTCGAGCGCAAAGTCGATCATCATGATGGCGTTTTTCTTCACGATACCTATGAGCAGGATGATTCCGATGAGCGCGATCACGTTCAGATCCTGGCCGCAAATCATCAGCGCGAGGATCGCGCCAACGCCCGCCGACGGCAGCGTCGACAGAATCGTGACCGGGTGGATGTAACTCTCGTAGAGAACTCCGAGCACGATGTACACGGTGACGAGAGCCGCAAGGATGAGCAGCGGCTCGTTCTTCAGCGACGCGCGGAAGGCGGCGGCGGTGCCCTGGAACGAAGCTTCGATGCTCGCGGGCATCCCGATTTCCTCGCGCGCCTGATCGATAGCGGAGACCGCGTCGCCGAGCGAATATCCCGGCGCGAGATCGAACGAGATCGTCACCGCCGGAAACTGGCCTTCATGGTTGACCGCAAGCGGCGCCGCGCCCGGCTCGAAATGGGTGAAGGCGCTCAGCGGCACCTCGCCGCCCGAGGTCGAGCGAATGTAAATGTCGTCGAGCGCATGCGGATTGCGCTGAAACTGCGGCGCCACTTCCAGCACCACGTGATACTGGTTCAGCTGCGTAAAAATCGTCGATACCTGACGCTGCCCGAAGGCGTCGTAGAGGGTCTCGTCGATCAGATTTGGCGTGATACCGAGGCGCGAGGCGGTCAGCCGATCGATGACGATATGCTCCTCCCAGCCATCATTCTGCTGGTCGGTCGCGACGTTGCGCAGCGCCGGCAGCGTCTTGAGCTTTTCGACCAGCTTGTTGGTCCACAGGTTCAGTTCGTCGGCGCTCGGATCCTCGAGGCTGTACTGATACTGCGTGCGGCTGATGCGATCCTCGACGGTCAGATCCTGCACCGGCTGCAGGTACAACTGGATTCCGCCGACGCTCGCCAGCTTCGGCGCCAGCCGGTCGATGACCGTGCTGATATCAACCTTGCGCACGTCGAGCGGCTTCAGGTTGATGAGTATGCGCCCGCTGTTGACCGTGATGTTGGTGCCGTCGATTCCGACGAACGACGACAGGCTCTCGACCGCCGGGTCCTGCAAAATGATCCGCGCCAGCGCCTGCTGACCCTGCACCATGGCGGCGAACGATACATTCTGCGGCGCTTCGGAAACGCCCTGGATAACGCCCGTGTCCTCGACCGGGAAAAATCCCTTCGGCACGATGATGTACAGCACGATGGTCAGCACCAGCGTGCCAATCGCGACCATCAGCGTTTCCCATTCATGCTCGAGCACCCATTCGAGCGTGCGGCCATAAAACGCGATCGTGTCTTCGAAGATTTTTTCCGACCTGCGATAGAACCAGGTCTGCTGCGCCTCCGGCGTATGCTTGAGCAGCTTCGCGCTCATCATCGGCGTCAGCGTCAGCGACACTACCGCCGACATGAGGATCGTCACCGCGAGCGTGACCGCGAACTCGCGGAACAGGCGCCCGACGATGTCGCCCATGAACAGCAGCGGAATCAACACGGCGATCAGCGAGACCGTCAACGACAGAATCGTGAAGCCGATTTGCTCCGCCCCCTTCAGCGCGGCGTCCAGCGGCTTGTCGCCCTCCTCGATGAAGCGCGAGATATTTTCGATCATCACGATCGCGTCATCGACCACGAAGCCGGTCGAAATCGTGAGCGCCATCAGCGACAGGTTGTCGAGGCTGTAGCCGAGCAGGTACATCACGCCGAAGGTGCCGATCAGCGAGAGTGGCACCGCGATGCTGGGAATGATCGTCGCCGAGAGGCTGCGCAAAAACAGGAAGATGACCATGACGACTAGCGCCAC
>Ga0302325_10018268_pt1 | contig 14783 bp, 11 predicted proteins | sample Palsa_T0_2_FD_201948 | JGI IMG/M metagenome (GOLD analysis project Ga0302325, IMG submission 201948) | Peat permafrost microbial communities from Stordalen Mire near Abisko, Sweden - Palsa_T0_2 | ecosystem: Environmental > Terrestrial > Soil > Palsa > Peat permafrost | place: Sweden: Abisko... | reverse complement strand
GAGGGAGTACCAGATCACCTGAACCGGAGCTCATTATGCCTTCGCCATCCTTAGAACATGATTCGATGAATGGCTCGTGGGCAGACGCGAGCAAGGATACGAAATTTATGGGAGCGCGGTCCTCAGGAAAAGCTCCCGAGGCGCGTAGAAGAAGTGGACGTGTAAGCAACGGAAGTCCAGAGAAAAGAGTCCGACCAAAGACAAATACGAACGGTGCCGAAGGAAGTGCACCCCAACGCACTTACCAAGAAGATTCCAACGGTATTCAAGATATCTTGGAAGTTTTCGTCGGCCACGTATCCATTATGTTGTCCTGGATGCTCGAGGTTCTGGGTGGGGCCCTCAAAGTTTTGAAGACGCCCCTATCCTACTTTCTCGCAATATGGCTGCTCTTTGGCTTGCTCATCATGGTTCGGAATCTTGTGACGACTTCGATATATGCCTCGATGTCACCTATTTGCCGGATTCCGGGGGCCTCCTTGCTAAATCTACCTTTCTGTCCCGTCTACAGCGCTGATAGCCGCCATGGGCCCCCTCCAAGCGTCGAGTTCGACCAGTTGATGGCAGTGCAGTCAAAATTTGAGGAAGTTTTGGAGGAAAGTGCTGGCAGTGTTTCGCTGCCGTTGGATATGAAACGGGGAGAGGCGTCTATCCGCGACTTGCGCCAGCTCGTTCGGTATAGTCAACTGCATGCAAAGTAAGTTAGGTTCTCCTGGGAGTTCACGCTCCCTGGAGCTTATCCTGTGGTTCTAAATGCATCATTAGAAATGAATTGGTGCTCGAATTCGACGGTTTCGTGGAAACCGCCCGCATCGCGTCATACGATCTTCAGAAATTCAACAGTCATGTTGGCCGAGTAAGTTTTGCTCTACACTTATGGAACATAAAGTCAAGTAGTCTGGTTTACTCCATATTTTCCTTCTTCTCATTCTTTAGTTTCTCTTTCAGTAAGAAATGGATGACTCTAAGAGCTGAGCACTGATAACCTCAGGCTGTCGACAGCGTAATCGCAACCACGCGATGGACTACCCGGGTCCTCGACGGGATTCAAGAACGAAGTGCATCACGTGGCTCTATCAGCGCATTCATCAATGATAGAGTACTCGCACCATTTCAACCAGTCAAGTTCACCGAGAGTCTCCTTCTGGACCAATATATTCAGCATACTCACGTTGTCGAGGAAGAAATCGACAAACTGATTGCCGAAGCACAAGCCCTGCTGCTGGTCCTGAATAACCTTGAAGACAGATTAGAGGTAATTCACGGCATTGCTACTAGAGAAGACATGCATGCCAAAGCCCTGAAAGAAGAAATTCTCTCCGAGCTCTGGACTATGGTCGGCGGAAACCGAGGCAAGCTAAACAAGATGGATCGCCAGCTCAATTTGCTCCAGCAAGTTGGTGTTTACAGAAAGAACGCTTACGCTCATGTCTCTGGAACCATAGTTCGTTTACAGGCCATGGGCGCTGGGCTGGAGGATTTGCGTGAGCGTGTTGGTTCTCCTGAGCTATTGCGCGACCGAATAGACATTCCGCTTTCTGTCCATCTCGAGAATATTCAGAAAGGTATTGAACGATTAGAGGAGGGTCGACAGAATGCTCGCAAATTAGAGGACGAGCATATCAGGCGGACTTTGGAGCGCGGAAGAATGGAAGGTACAATGATAGAGGGATAACGGGTCTACTTGTTTTGGGTCGCACGCTCTTTCGGTTTGGTCTTGGGTAGGGGTTGACGTATAACAGGAGTCACCCCGGTGTATGGTGTTGGTTATGACGAAGTAACGACTGATGCATCGAAGGCTGGATGTCTGGAATATAAAATGCATAGTATCAGCGGTTTCCCACAGGCTTTCCTCTTCCTCCTCTGCCCGCATTTCAGCCTCACCTCTTCTAGCAATTCTTCCTAGATTGTTTTAAGTTTGTTATCTACGTCAAATCACAGCGGAGCAGCACATTTTCCCTGGGAGATTTCTTCTGCTTTTCTTCTTCTCCGAAATTTGTAAATCGCCGTCTGAGTTCTAGAATAAGGTTGTGAAACCTCTAATCAATGGTAGCAAGTCACCTCTGAGATCGAGAAGGGTACCGCGGAGATTGCTGAAGCTTAGATCTGCACATCAGAGGATCCTGAGTCGATGACGAGAAGGCAGATATATAACACCACGCTCCGTCTAAGATTCGAAGAGGTCCATCCAAAATGAGGATGATCTCAAAGCCCCCGTGAACGCTGCTTTTGCTCCAGTCTAATGGTGTCCGAAGCCTGCGGTGATTATATGAGTCGAAAAGTAGTCTCTAGCGGTGTGAGATTTGGTTTTGGATTAGTTGTTCAGCACGTGTGACTTGCCTGTGTTCCAATTCTTGTTCGAATGTTATCTTTCAATTTTTCATCCAAATGCTGTCATGCTCTCAGTTGCATTCCCATGTGGGGCCATGTGGGGCTCGAATAGGGGGAAGAAGAATCAAATGTGGAGAGCAGGGACATCGTCCAGATGTTGGGAGACTTATTGCAGTGTACTCTTCCGCGATATGAAGAATTGTTTTGTAAACTGAAGAGCTGTCCATGAAGAATTATAGTCGTTTGAAGGACCATTTTCAAATTATTTCCTCTAATTGCCGATGCAGTATATGTGGAAATTGGATGTGATTTGTTGAGGTTTGATCTAGACCACCTCTCTTGGTTTAAGTGTGAGAGATAGAGCATTAGGCAGTACCTTTAAGCAGGAAAAATATTTGAGGAGTGGCAATGATATTGAAGGCTTATACGCCACGAAATGCCTTGGTAAGGCACGCCTTGCTGAACTGGAATTCCAGAAATAGAGATATTTATGCTTAAAATCTTAACATTCAGAATAGAAGATTAACTCATCGAACTGTTTTCTCCCTTGGAATGAAGTTGGGCTACTCGAAGATACCAGTAACCAAGCAGGTCCAACACTAAATGGAAATCTTTTATTGGACTTCTCTGCTCCGCAGTCAAACTTCCAGTACGGTATAAGAAAAACGAGATAGAAACAAATAGCTTGAAACCTCTTGCGGTCACACTGAAGCTTTAGGCTGATTCTGTTCATATCATAACCAGCTGTTTCAGTGAAAGGTTGAGCCGTTACGTGGTGGGACAAGGATGCCCCCCTAACTGTGGGGTATGGGCACTAGCGGCCGAGCGGGGCAGCAAACAAGCAGTTCTCTCCCACTTCCCTCTCACATTTCTTCTCTTTCAAGTCTATCTTCTTTTAAAACTAGGAGTAGAATAACTCTTTCAAGAAGTTTAAATATCTATTGTATCAGAATGGCGCATACCCGCCGCAATCCCCCTTTTCGTGCCGAGCATCTGGGCAGCTTGCTCAGACCAAAAGAGCTCCTCCAGAAGCGCGCCCTGTTCGAGAAGAATGAATTGAGCCAGATAGAAGTCACCAAAGCAGAAGACGAAGCAATTGAAAAGGTTGTCAAGGTCCAAGCCGATTGTGGTTTCCGTGCAATCTCAGATGGAGAATACAGGTTAGAATTAGGAACCCCTGGAAGGCATAACCGCTACCCCGCAATCTTCTGACATGCTTAGTACAGGCGTGCCGTCTTCTGGGGTACTTTCTTCGAAGAACTAGAGGGCATGACTGAGATCCGGAACCCATCTATGGATCTGTTCCGTCCTTATGTTCCAGATATTGCTGGCTTTATTGAGAAGGGTCATAAACCTGGGCAATCATGCATCTGCACTGGGAAGATTCGCCATAAAGGGAAAAGCACCTTGATTGACCAATTCGAGTATTTGAAGACTTTGATTCCAGAAGAGCGATGGGGAGAAGTCAAATTGACTATGATTGCTCCTCCTTGGTACCATTTGCGGTACAAGGATGGCTTGGCATTCCCTCCTGAGGTCTACGCCAGTGATGAGGCATATTTGGCTGATATCTCAAAGGCTGTCAGTGAGGAATTGGACATCTTGTATGCTGCTGGAGTGAGAAATATCCAGTTTGATGACCCAAACTTTGCTTGTAAGTCTCGTTACTCTGCGTGATTTGGCCCTACTGACTTTGCAGATTTTTGCTCTGAGAAGATGTTGGCTGGATGGGTTGAGGACAAATCAAACAAGAAGACTCCTGATGAGCTACTGGATGCGTATATCCAGTGCTACAACGATAGCATTGCCAAGCACACTGATAAAATGCACATTGGTCTCCACATCTGCAGAGGTAACTAAACCCTGGACTTCCAGACAATTCTTCTAACATTGGCCTAGGTAACTTCATGGGTTCCCGCCACTTCTCAGAAGGCGGCTACGACCGCATAGCCATCAAGCTCTTCCAGAAACTAAACGTCGAGTACCTACTCCTACCTACCTAAACTTGGTGTATCAGACTCACACTTCCTCTAGGACATACTACTTGGAATACGACACAGCTCGTGCAGGCAATTTCGAGCCCCTGCTCCACCTGCCACCTCACAAGAACGTTATCCTCGGCGTCATTACCTCCAAATTTCCAGAGCTCGAGGACAAGGAGAAGATGAAAGAGCGGATTCTCGCTGCAGCTGATGTTATTGCAAAGGGTGTTGGACAGACGAGAGAGCAGGCGCTGCAAAGAATGGGTGTTAGTCCACAATGTGGATTTGCTAGTCATGAGGAAGGAAACTTGCTGGGTTGGGAGGATATGAAGAATAAACTCGCTTTGGTGAGAGCGATCGCCGATGATGTCTGGCCGGGTGAACCGTAGAGGACTGAGTGATGGGACTTCAGATCTAGTAAATATTCAAAAGCTTGGGAAGATTGGGCTTGATTAATAGGTTCACGGATGGTATTTCAACAATTCTTCCATGTTAGCAAACGCAAATTCTCAACACCTTCTTTCAAGCTTGAGAGACTTCTCTCGCCTCTTCGACATTTATGATAATGGTTGAGAAAAGGTAGAACTTGCCGAAGTCCGATCATGACAGTGTGTTGGTACTTCTGCGTTTCCCTGGTACAAAAGCCAGGGAGTTTCACGAACTCTGTTGGGGTATCTGCTCGAGTAAAGTTTGCGTTCAATGAAAATCGAAAGGCAGCGCACTAAACATATTCATTTCCGGATGCTACTTCCCTTTCCTTTATCAAGAATGCGCGGTCTCTCTCCGAGAAAGCTTCAATACCGCCCTCACATGATACCTCGAATCTCTTTCGCTAGTAAAAGTTGTAGTGTGGCCCCCTCTTGATGTAATAGAGGCCCTCACTCGATTATTAAGATTTGAACCACCACACGTGCTCTGGGGAGCATGTTTTTCAGCCAGAGTATACCCTACTTGCGGAAGAGCACTGAAACTAGGATGGTAAGTATGGAATGTCAGTATCAAAATTGGGGTAGAACGCAGAAGACTCTAGGCCGTCTCAAGGTCAATAATCTCGCACTGAAACCCTTTTCTTGTCATTTGCCAGCTTACAAGAGCTTTCATAGATATCAAATATAAATTTAAGGTAACTCGCGTTGCCTCTCTGCCCCTGAAGATCTCCCGCTTAAGCTTCCCTTAGCTGCGGCTGCGGCTGCCAATTCGGCAGATCCCTGCAAGCCCTCCGCATTCAGCGCATGCACTTTCATCCGAGCTCTCCCTGTATTTCCCAACTTCATGATACCAAACTCGCTTTTGAGGTTTGAATCCTACTTCCTCCCCCGACCTTGTCGTTCTCTTCCTCGGCCAGACGTTTCGTCTCCCATCCTCTCTTTCAAATGCGCATAAATCTTGCCTCCGTTCTCGAGTAAGTAACAGGAAATGCACGCGTCAAGGGCCAGCAGCTTGCTCGCGGTTGCTGCCCTCCTTTTCAGTAACACAGCATCTGCTGGACCTGCACTTATTCGAGCTGGTAAGTTTTGTTCCCCAGGAAAGTGTAGACAATCTAACCATCTGCGAATATTCAGTTTCCGAATCCCCTCTCGACGCATGGGTCTCAGTCGACGCGAATGGCAACCCCGTAGCCACCATCACGCCCTTCCTCTCAACAGTCAATGGAGTTGCAAAAACTATCAGCGCGGCCCCCACAATGTTGACTGCTACTACGACAAGTTCTCAAGGCGATTCGAAGCCGACTGAAGCTTCTGGATCGCCTGAGGGAGGTGCATATGAAGTATGCCACAATCTCGATGGGGATTTTGCACCCCTATGCCAGCCGAGCAATGGAACAGCCTTGTATGTAGGACAAACATACTATGGTACTTTTACCCTCGATTGAAGCCTTTTATTGTTCTGACAGTCTGTAGTTACCTGGGACGCGACATACTTTGCTGTGAAGAATGCCACAGTCCTCATAGTCGCGAACTACTTAAACTCCTCAAATGGCGGACAAGTTGCGTTCTCATCAGCAATTATTGGTGCAGCGGCCGGTTTTTATGTTTGGACTATTGAGAAAGATTGGCTGCAGGGCCTTTCCTCCAATAATGTTACAGTGTGGATCAACCCACTGAAACCCCTTGACGGTGAAGCTCATAGCTTGGGAGGCTTGAATCTTGGAATTACCACCAAACCTGCCCAGCATTATCATCCGCCTCCGACATCAGCCCCAACGGGCCAGTCTCTCTACATTGCTCTTCCATCCGTCTTTGGGTTCATCGTTCTCTGTGTTTGCGGCGGAGCCATAATCAACCGGAAGCATAGGAAGATTGGGATTGGGAACGTTATGGGACGTCGGAACGGGTATGGAGTTGGCCAGTCAAGAAGACAGCGGTTGGGTCTGAGAAAGAAGAAGGACAGAGCAATCCAATTGCGAGATCAGGAGTTGAATGCGGGAGGACAATACCGAGATGCACCGCTTCCAGAAGAAAGTGGAAGGCCGTTTGGACAAGCCAGAGCGGATTCGGACCTGGGTAGTCTGGCTGGTACTCCAACAGAGGAGCGGACTAATTACTTCAGAGACGAGTTGCAGCGGCAGGAGAGGAATAGGTATTGAGCGCTGCTCTGCCTAACGAATTCATGAGGAAAGGGGCAAGTTCTCTCGCAAAACAAAAACCCTATGCTAACGAATGTATGCCATTTTGCTGAGTCGAACGGTTCAGACTCTCAGGCTCTGCTCAATCTGGCCATTAAAGTAACTCCAGCATTGGTAGTTATTTTCCACAAGCGTGGCCAAGTATTGAATCTCGCTCTCGAGCCCGACCACTAGATTTCAGCTAAGCCCCGTCCCTCGGCCATGCGCTGTCAAAGTTGACAGGGCAAGTTGGTTCCAAAAACAGCCTGGAGCCTCGTGGAAGTTAGGAAGATAAGCACAAAACACGGGGCTGATTACGAGTGAGGATAAATGATACAAGTTGCCATGACAAAGCGTTCTGCCCAGGGGTATGAGTAACATCCGCGGAATGGGCCGACATTGTGGCACACTCAAAGGTCCCCTTCATTACGCAAGACAAGGACTTGCAGAGTGGCTTCCTCCGCGAGATACGAATCTACGGTTTGAAACGTCCTAACATCTTAATTAAGGTGTGATCTCTGGCCTTCAGCCTTCAGAGGGCAAGCCCGAAGTGAGGCAGACAACGGCGACGTTGTACCTTAGTGCATTATGCAACAGGCACTAGGGGGCTCATTGTACGAGGGAGATAAGACTATTGATGTTTTTTTGATAGCCTGTTTCAGCAGTAGGTCTAGATTTTCTTCTAAGCTGGACTTGGCAGCAATCAACTGGGTGCAATCACGTGAGCCAAGCTCCGCTAAGCTGCTCCAGGCGGGGCGCAGTTCATAAGGTCTAGCTGTCAAAAGACTTGGGTCCTTTACTCCTTTCTGTAGTCTTCACGTAGCTTGTGATGGTCAGGAGTTTGGCAGCTGTCAAATGCAGGCCCCTTTCACTTCTGTTGCGCTCATTGATACCAAGACGGTTATCCCCATCAGGAAAACTCACGCCACCTCCGCTTTCCCACTGTCTGACAACAGTAGATGACTCGCTTTGGATCTCGGCGACTCCAGCCACAACGATCTTATCTCGAACGCAGAGCCAGCATCTCGACCCGCAAATGCACCGAGTCTTTGACCCAAAGTCTCGTATCGAGCCCGGAGTGGAACCACACCGCTCTGATGTTTGGCAATTTATCTCTTTTGCAGTGCTTGCCACATTACTTATTGACATTATGTCCTATTGCGTGGCTGTCGTCGAGCCGTGTTGGCAGTCTGGATTCGAGGTATCAAAGAACCCACGATGTTTGGATTGGGCATGATGGAAGGCTAGAGTCGACTAGACCGTCCTTCTTCGGTGGATCTGCGCGCGCCAAATGCTTGGGACCCCACGCGAATTTCCATATTGCTGGGCAGCTCCCTTGGCTCCCTTGGCAGACAGCGTTGAAGGTTAGCTTCGCCCTTTCTAGTCTGCGCTGAACAACGGAGCCTATTTTAAGTTTATTGATGCTTGCTGCCCATCAGAGTTGGGTTGGCATTAGTAAGTTGGCGCCTTCCCGAGAAAAGCTTTCAGGGCCTTGGCGTGGTCAGGGGCCAGAGCCGAGAGGGTCCTCGGGAAAGCTCCATGTCGTAGATCCCCAGCGAAATCCCCGCCATTTTTCCTTCCACTGTCACAATCAGACTCATTTATCCTCGCAGATTGCGGAGTTGCAATGCGTCCGGGCAGAGCAGAGCCCCATGAGGTTGTTGCCCCTTCGCCAATCGCCAAGCCAATCCCGCGCCAGGGGGCCCCGAACTGAGCAAGCTCCTTGCCAAAGCGTTCAGGGGCAGCGCAGAATTAATATTGGTGGCGCTTTACAGTCCGTGCAAGCGATGTGCCTGCGTGGCTGCTTCAAAAAACAGCCACTCAAATAATCAGATGGAGACGCCGTTCCCGTATTGACGAGCCAAGACCACTTGCCATTTTCTGCGGGGCTTCTGGCTCACTTCTTGGCCGCTGAAAAAGGGTTCCGGATGGACGGGTTGTGGTGTGAGGTATCGGAGGTGGAGGCCCAGCATCTGGACAGTCGGCCATGGGATACGAACATAGCAAATCTAGCCTGCAAGAGCCGAACTCAATCCGCTACCCCTGGCTCGGGTCAACAGAATGCTACCTTCTTTTTCTTTCCCCATATAGTCTTGCTCCCTCTCTGTGAGCTTCAGCCCTACCAACTCTTTCGTTTCCACTGTTCACTCGTTCAGGACCCAGTGGCCCTTCATGTGCCAGTAATCAATTTCTTTTTTTTACTAATTGACGTTTTCGTCTTCACTTTCGTTTAATTGACAACTCTAATCATGGTTCGAACATCTGGCTCTGCTCTTGGAGCATTGCTATGGATCTCCTTGGTGAGTTTCATGCCTGGTTATCCTGGGGCGGCTCTAACAGATATAGTTTGCTACAACTCAAGCTGCAATCATCCAGGGGCGTGCCCTTACTACTCCATCAAAACTTCCAGGAACGTGGAAGAGTCAAGGATGTTACATGTAGGCCTTTAAAAAGAATCACCAGAGCTCCGGAGCTAACATGCCTCAAGTGATGTTGGGCGTACATTGACGGGACCTTCTTACACAAATGCAACCGGAATGACCGATGAATCTTGCATTGCCTTTTGCGAGAAAGCTGGACACATTTACGCCGGCACCGAATACAGCCAAGAATGTTACTGCGGTTCTTCTCTCGCCTCGGGCGGCGTTTCAACTGCCGCGTCAGAATGCAATATGGCATGCACGGGCAACAGCACCCAACCTTGTGGTGGGCCTAGCAGGTTGAACCTCTTTTGGAGTGGCACTTCTGGTCCTCAACCAAACCCGGGTGTTGGTCTTTGGAAGTTTGCTGGGTGTTATGCGTAAGAAATCTAGCTCATCTAAGTATCTCTGCTGACAAGATATCTAGTGAGGGCACCACTGGGCGAACACTGACCGTTGGAGCTAATACTCTGGGCGGATCATCCAATCTCACTATAGCAAATTGCTTGTCAGCATGTCAGACTGCAGGCTACAACCTTGCAGGAGCGGAGTATTCAGGCGAGTAAGTAATTTTTGGTTCTTTGTTTCATCCCTGTTTGAATTGCTCGTCACGCCCGAGAGTTTATATCCCTGGGGCTGGAATGTTCTGATCAAGTAATATTAACTCAATTCAGATGTTACTGTGACAATAAGATTCAAAACGGCGGCGCACTGGCCCCAGGAGGACTGTCTGATTGCAACATGGTAAGCTTCTTCTGACATCAACTCGCTATCTTCTCCACTCAGCAATGCTAATCACGCCACAGCTTTGCAATGGCAATCTCTCTGAGTTTTGTGGTGCTGGGGGTCGATTGGATATGTACAATTACAACAACAAAGTCGTTTTGCCTCCGTACACGACTGTAACGTCTAGTTCGGTCAAGCCTACGACTTCTTCGACTTCTTCGAAAGTTACGACCTCTTCGAGTTCTTCGAAAATTACGACTTCTTCGACTTCTTCCAGAATTATGACTACCTCTACTACTTCCAAGGTTACGACATCGTCGACTTCAAAAGCTACGACTTCTTCGACTACTTCCAAGGTTACGACTTCGTCTACTTCTTCAAAAGCTACGACTTCTTCGACTTCTTCAAAGGCTACAACTTCTTCGACTTCTTCGAAAGTTACGACTTCGTCGACTACTTCCAAAGCTACGACTTCATCCAGCAGCACGAAAACAACTTCCTCCACTTTGTCCAGCAGTACAAAAACAACTTCTTCCACTCTTTCTACTAGCACGAAAGCATCGTCTACTACCTCAACTTCTTCAACTCTGTCTACTAGCACAAAAGCATCGTCTACTACCTCAACTTCTGTAACTCCAACCCCTACCGCCCCGGTCAATAAAAATGCCGTCGGACCATACACATATTACGGATGCCAAACTGAGGCGACCAATGCCAGAGCGCTCGGCGGAGCGACCACTGCACTTGATACCATGACTCTTGAAGTATGCCAGAGCTTTTGCGCCGGTTATACTTACTGGGGGGTTGAATACGGACGCGAGTGTAGGTATATTATCCTGCATGCTCTTAGCAAGGCTGATTTTTATTTTAGGTTATTGCGGCAATAGCTTCGCAGCTGGATCAGTTGCTGCTCCAGACACTGACTGCAGCTTTACCTGCCCCGCAGATGTAAGTAGTAGGAGAGGATTCCTCACTGTTTCTAAGGCCCTATTTATTGACCAATTGCTAACTCCGCGTTAGGCCTTTGAATTCTGCGGCGCAGGCAACCGGCTTTCGGTCTACGTTCTCAAAAGCACGATCACCAGCAGTTCCACTTCAGGATCTGTTGGTACAACTGTGAAGACAAGCAGTACATCAACCTCTAAAGTGTCGACGACTACCAGCGCAGCTGCATCAGGATTTCCCAGTGGCTGGTCTTACCAAGGATGTTGGGTTGATGGCGCAAATGGGAAAATCTTGACTAAGCAACAGCCAAATCAGCAGACAACAAATAGCGGTGAGTCTTGCGTTGCCACATGCGCAGGTCTTGGATATACTATTGCAGGAACCGAATGTAAGCATAACCTCCTTTCGAACTCCCTTTGAGCCAGTGCTAACCTTGAGTTTTAAGATGGCGTGGAATGTTATTGTGACAACTTCGTATACAATGGCGCTGCCCAGGCAACTAACCAAGCCGATTGTAATACGCCGTGCCCCGGTGTGAGTTTTATTCACCCTCTGAGTCCCTATCGGATGATACTAATCACTTCATCGGTAGGCACCTTCCGAGATGTGTGGATCTGGAGGAAGGCTTTCAATGTACTCCATTGGAGCCCCTACAGTTTATGCACCACCCGCAGCTCAACAGTCTGGTCTGCCAACTGGATGGAAATACGGTGGATGTCTCCAGTAAGTCGCCGATATGCTCATTCCGAAGACCAAGCCAACCATTATCAGGGACAACATAGCTTCCAATGAGGACCCCGGAGAAATGCTTAATACATTCCCCTATATGGTGTCTGAGAATCAGACCCTCAACAGCCCCGCAGCTTGCATTGCACAGTGTCAGCTGTTCGGTTTCAATGCTGCCGGTTTGGAGTACGGTACACAATGTTTCTGTGGGGATGTTGAAAACATCTATGTTGCGTCTGCACCTTCAACAACCACCGATCCGGGAGCAGTTCAGCGATACACCAGAAGTGCTGTGCCCAAAATCGTCCCAGACAGCCAATGCAATGTCGCTTGTGCCGGCTTGCCTCAATACTACTGCGGTGCTGGGAACTTGTTGAGTTACTACTATTGGAACGCCACCACCCCACTCTATAAATGGAATACACCAACTGGAACTGCCGCCGGAGAATACTCGTTATTGATTGGTGGTGTTGTCGTTCCCTTGATCATCTCTCAGGGCGTTAACGGCAAAGTTTCTTTCTTGGAAAAGCACGGAACAGGTGAAGCCAATGGAACCGGGGCTTACGAACTCGATCTTTCTCTTGTTGGTGACTACAAGCTTGCCTGGAGAGAAATGACTGGCCTTCAAAGCGATGTTTTCTGTGCTGCAGGTCTTACATTACCCGACAAGGCAGGCCGTCAACTCACCGCAGGCGGATGGGCTGGTCAGTCCAACTACGGCATTAGGCTTTACTGGCCTGATGGAGGCGACGGTATCAATGGAACCAATCAATGGGTTGAGGATCCGACCAATCTCCAGCTGCAGGTTCCACGGTGGTACCCGAGTGGCCTTATCATGGCAAACGGCTCGGTCTTGATTGTCGGTGGAGAGGTTGGACAGAATGCGGAGGAACAGCCAACTCTTGAGATCCTACCACCCAATGGAGTTGTCGACAAAAGTCAATCCAGCGGCTATTCGAATACAACAGTCTACTTGGACTTCCTTGCCCGGACATGGCCATTCAACTTGTATCCCTTCATTGCTGTTATTCCTCAGGGTATCTTCATTGCATACTACAACGAAGCGCGTATTTTGGATGAGAAGACTTTCGAGACCATCAAAACTTTGCCCAACATGCCCGGCGCAGTCAATAATGTCAATGGTGGAAGAACTTACCAATTGGAAGGAGCGATGGTCCTCTTGCCGCAGTACGCCCCATATTCTGATCCTCTTGGCGTCTTGATCTGTGGTGGTTCCACGGAAGGTGGCGGGTACGCAATCGATAACTGCATTTCAACACAGCCAGGCGCTGCAAACCCAACCTGGACGATCGAGAGAATGCCTTCTAGACGTGTCATGCCATGCATGGCTGGTCTCCCCGATGGTACCTATCTCATTCTCAACGGTGGTGAACACGGTGTTGCAGGCTTTGGTCTGGGAGGTGTCCCGAACTTGAATGCGGTTCTTTATGACCCCGCGAAGCCCGTCAACCAACGTATGAGTATCATGGCCAACACCACTGTTGCTCGCATGTATCACTCCGAGGCCACTACACTCCTCGACGGACGCGTTCTCGTCTCTGGATCAGATCCATCAGGACAATACCCCACCCCAGCTGGAACATGGCCAGAAGAGTACCGTATGGAAGTCTTCACTCCGCCTTATCTGCTTTCTGGCCTGCCCCGTCCAACCTTCACCATCGTCAACAAAGATTGGACTTATGGTGAAACCGTTGACTTCACCGTGACCTCCGGTGGCACCGCAAACCTGAAAGTCTCACTCCTTGGATCAACGGTTTCAACACATGGCAATTCTATGGGCCAGCGAACGATCTTCCCAGCATTCAAATGTAACGGCAATGCCTGCACGGTCACGGCACCACCGGATGCACACACCAGTCCTCCGGGATGGTTCATGATGTTCATCCTGAACGGCCCGACACCCTCCGTTGGCGTGTTTGTCCGTATTGGTGGCGATCCTGCAGGGCTTGGGAACTGGCCTAAGCTTCCAGGCTTCGCGCTTCCTGGAGTGTAGATTTCCTTTTTTTCATTTCCTTTACATATTTGACGATTTATTATTCAAGCGGTGAAGTTTTTGGCATATCGGTTTGTGCATCGAGCGATTGCAAGGGATGGAGATGGTTTTATTGGGCGGATTTATTGATCGGGATGATAGAGAGGAGAGTAGAGGAGTTTTTGCGATGACTGGGAGACAGACGGCAAAAGTCCAATCTTACTATTATCACAAAATAAGTTTATTTCTCCTCTAATACGCGTTCTATATTTTCCAATGGACGCCACTCCAGCAGCTTGTTATGAACTGAAGAGCTAGGCCAGAGAAAGCGATTCAGAAAGTGATCTCCTATCGTTGTCCTGCTCTACTGGATCGCTGAAAAGGGGGGTTTAAGCGAGATCCTGATTTGTAGGCGAGAATTCAACAAAAGTTGTCCCAGGAACCCCAAGATGCAACCTTCTCCCCACTAAACGTTGGGGACCATTTTTAGATTATTATAGAGGGACAGCAGCATAGAGACAGAGCTGCAACCCTGGTCATCCGGGAGGATTTAAGTCGTGTCGTCCTTCCTCTCCTCGCCAGCGCAGCTCTACAAGATTCACTTCTTCTACAATATCTCCCGTGGGCCATACTAACCTCTCAGAAAGATGCTCCATCGCATCGAATCTGATAAGTAGCAATTGACTGTTCTGACTACCGTCTTTTGCATGAACAATAAATTTTATGTACGGTGCTTGAATCAAGCTGTTCTCGAAGGCCGGACAATAGGGATGGTTCACCAGGGTTATGCGCTGAAGATAACGGTGACCGCAAACTCGGTGAGCCATCTCCGGAGCTGAAGTCATCTCAAGGATTCTTTTCCTGAAAGACCCCCCAACCGTCTCCGCCTCCGATGAAATTAGAAAGAGGAGCTGGATAGATAGATGCCTCCGGTTCACATTCTTCTTCTGCTTTGAACGCCGTGACTGCAGAGTTTGTAAGGTTACTTGCTCCATAGTAAAGCAATACCAGATTCTCGGAATACCGACCCTACTGTTTATTTTTGTAGGTGTTCT
>Ga0302325_10018267_pt1 | contig 14783 bp, 13 predicted proteins | sample Palsa_T0_2_FD_201948 | JGI IMG/M metagenome (GOLD analysis project Ga0302325, IMG submission 201948) | Peat permafrost microbial communities from Stordalen Mire near Abisko, Sweden - Palsa_T0_2 | ecosystem: Environmental > Terrestrial > Soil > Palsa > Peat permafrost | place: Sweden: Abisko... | reverse complement strand
CCCATTTCCCCACGCCATTGACCACGCGGACCAGACCAACTCCATCGCAGATAGGGCAGACACTCATCTGGTTCCAGCCTAGCGCACAGGGAGCCAGAGCACCGCGGTGCAGTTGTGGTGCGGTATGTGGAAAACGCTGCTGGGGAATGAGGGAATTCGCACCAGGCAGCGTGTCGAATTCGAGGAATCCGTGATAAACTCCGGGCCATGTATGGCTCAGACTACATTTCCTATGGATCACAAGATTGTCCCAGCTGCCACCAAAAGCATGCTGCGCCCAACATGATCAAAGAAGGCCCGAAGTCCCGGTTTCGCGTGATGCAGTTTGCTGCCGAGATGACCGCTTATGAAACCCAGGGCCAGACCAAAAAGGCCGTTGCGGACGCATTTATGAAAGCCCGAAGCGGCACCGACTTGAGCAAGTTGAACAAGCAGTTGCGGGAAACCGAGCGCGCAATCGCGAACCCGGACAAAGTTGGCGCGATCGAACTGAACAAGTTGAAGCTGGGAAAACTTCAGACCCAGTACAACGAGTTGGACACAAAGCAAACAAAGGATCTTGTCGATCTCAAGAGGCCATTCTTGAAGCGGTTCCCCGGTGCAACAAAAGACTATTCGCTGACCGCCCAGGCCTTGCAGCGGGGCGCCGACGTCAAGTTCATGTTGGGAATTCTGCTCAGTGGCGACGACGTGTTGGTCACCGCATCAGGGAGCGGGATCGAGAATGAGTCCTTCAAAGCTGCAGCTGCGCTGAAGTCGTACGAGGTCTGCGGGCCGGTTGACCCGGCAGACCCGCACGTCTCCATCCTCTCCCGTGTCATCTCCACGCAGGACTACCGCAACACGCAGCACGGCCAGGGCTATCAACCGGGCGTTTGCGCCGCGCCTCGGCTGCTGGCCAAGGCCTTCACCATGCCGAAAGTTATGAGCAATCTGCAGAACTGGCAAATTTCCGAGGTTTTCTATTTCCCCAACAGCCGCGCGCGCCGGGCGTATGAGGATGAAACCGACAAGGCAAGGCTGAAACACGTCGAGGAAAAGCATAAAGACCAAAAGGGCGACCCTAACTGCCTGGAGTGCAAGCAGTTTGACGCCAATCCTGTAGGATCTCTCTATTGGGTGCCGGGGCTCTCCGCCCATTCCTGTGAAACGTGCGAACGACTGGTTCCTTTGCTGATGTGCCCGAACACGCCGGTCGTAAACAAATGAGGGTGATGCGGACACGGCAATCGGTTCACGCCGATGGGCCCGGCGGCGATTGCGGAGCTTCCCTTTCATTGGAGGAACAACTCCCAAGCGCCGGCGCGGTTCCTCACAACTGAAAATGCGCGGGGAGAGGTGGTTTTTCTGCCCCCCCAAGAGAGGGAGACGCGCCGTTGAATCGAAATGCTTTGCGCTCCATCCTTTTCTGCGTTCTTGCTTTGGCCGGGCTGGTCTGGTCGACCACTCTGACCGGGCAGGAGCCGGGAAACGTGCCGGAGACCAAGGCGCCGGCCGCAACGCAGTCCGCTCCGGCCCCTCCGGCCGCTTCGGTGACTCTGAGCGCCACCACCTGGGACCCCAAGCTTGACTGGCCGTGGCTGGGCAAGTTCCGGGCCGCAGACGCGGATCTGCCCGCGCCCGTTGCTGGCGAAGGCCGCGTCGTGTTCATGGGCGACTCGATTACCCAGGGCTGGCGGATCGAAGGGCCAGGAAGCTATTTTCCCGGCAAGCCGTACATCAATCGCGGCATCAGCGGGCAAACCACGCCACAGATGCTGGTTCGCTTTCGCCAGGACGTAATCGCTCTCCAACCCAAGGTGGTGGTGATTCTGGCTGGAATCAACGACATCGCCGGCAACACCGGCCCCGAGACACTGGAGCAGATCGAGGACAACCTGTCTTCCATGGCCGAACTCGCCGCGGCAAACCGCATCCAGGTGGTGATGTGTTCGGTGATGCCCGCGTTCGACTTTCCCTGGAGGCCGGGCTTGGCTCCTGCAGCCAAAGTTCTGGCTCTGAACAAGTGGATCAAGGCGTATGCCGCGGAAAAGGGTCACGTTTACGTGGACTACCACACCCCCATGAAAGACGAGCGCGACGGGCTGCCTGCCAATCTGAGCCACGATGGCGTACACCCCACCGCGGCTGGATATGCAGTGATGGCGCCCCTTGTTGAGGCCGGCATCGAGAAGGCGCTCGCGAAATAAGACAAGCAAGGGGCGACGGATGTAAGGCATCATTGCCAATCCATCGAAATCCCCCTACAATGGAAGAGGAAGATTGCAGGAAAGGTCTGTCTATAGCGATGCCCAAGGAAAAGATCCATCCCAAATACGACGCGGTGCGGGTGATGTGCGCCTGCGGAAACAACTTTGAGACCCGTTCGACCCACAAGGGCGACATTCACGTGGAAATCTGCTCGGCTTGCCATCCGTTCTTTACGGGCAAGCAGCGGTTGGTGGACACGGCAGGCCGCGTAGAGCGGTTCCGCCGCAAGTATGCCAAGGCAGACTCGCAAACGGCAACGGCAACGGCAGCCAAGTAACCGGCGCCGATTCAGCCGGATCGCACGATTAGGCCTCCGCCGCGGCGGAGGCCTTTTCACATGATTCATTGAGCGGGTTCACCTTTATGGCCGCCATCGACGTCCAGCACTATCTAAGTCGAGCAAGAGACTTCTTCGAGGGGATGAAATTCCTCAGGGACGATCTGGATGCGTTCAAGTTTTCCACCGCATTGCTTGGTATACACTGCGCGATTTCGTATTGCGATGCCCTGCGAACAGGAATGGGAAGCACGAAGGTGTCTTCGGACGATCATTCAAGCGCAACAAATAATTTGAAATCGCTCCTCGCATCTATAAGGTTTGAAGGGCAGCAGGGGTTGCATCATCTGGAGAAACTCCTCTCCAAAAAGAGCAGGGTTGCTTATGCCCCTGAGGCAGCCAGAGATATCCATATCGAGGATATTGTTAAACGAGCCGAGCGTTTCGCAAAATGGGCAGAAGAAACGGGCAGGACTTTGAAGATTGAGGGGTGGTGAGATGATTTCAATTCAGATGGTGCATGGCTTGGGCAGGGCGAAGAACGCTGTGCAGGACTACCTGACCCACAAGCTGCTTTTCCCAAAGGTCTATTTGGACGCCGAGTTCAATGGTAAGAAGGTTGATGTGCTCGCAATTGATCGTGAGGGCACGGGCGACGTTCACGCAGTCTATGTCGTTTATCAAGGAACGGATGTTGAGAGCGCTTTGGAAACCGTAGCTGCAAATATCGGGATTCCTCCGGCAGTAATCGTCCCGCATTTTATCTATGCCGCGGTCGTCAACAACGGCCCGGGCGCAAGCAAGTACTTTCCCCCCGAGAAAATCCTTCAGAAGTCGTTTGCGGAGGATGGCGTAGGCCGCATGGGAATCCTGTATGTGGATTTATGCGAAGACGATCCTAAGTTTCAGGTTCGCGTGATTCTCAAGGCCGAACGATTCCGCTCCTCGAAGGAGATCGTCGAACTAGCCGATCGCTACGTTGCCGAACACCCCGCAAACTGGGAAGTCCGCGAATAACTGATCGGGTGCTTGATATGGCAGGCAAGGGCTTTACCGTAAAAAAAGATTGGGACAACCCCATCGAACACGCCATGCCCGCGGAAGCGCGGGTACCGGCGGAGGTGCGCATTGGCACGGTGCTGGTGGCTCCAGCCACCGTGCTGGCGCCCATGGCCGGGGTCACGGATACGGTCTTTCGCCGCTTCATCCGTCATGCGAGCCTGTTTAGCGCCACTGTGTCCACCGAGCCCGAAGCAGCCGGAATCGAGACTGCGGTGAGCAACGCGCAATCCGGCTGCGGCTTACTGATGACCGAGTTCACCTCCGCCGACGGCCTGGCGCGCATGCGCGAGTCCAAACGCCGCCGCTATTTGACCTTTTACGACGACGAGCATCCCATCGGCGCGCAGCTCTTCGGCTCAAACGCGGACACACTGGCCGAGGCGGCGCGGATCGTTGAAGACACCGGCTTCGACACGGTAGACCTGAACCTCGGCTGCCCGGCCAAGCGCGTGGTCGGCTGCAACGGCGGTTCCGGACTGCTCCGCGATCTGCCCAAGATTGCCGAGATCTTCCGCGCCGTGCGCAAATCGGTCACGATTCCGTTTACCGTGAAGTTCCGCATGGGGTGGAATGAGAAGCAGATTGTCTGCGTCGATCTCGCGCGCATGGCCGAGGCGGAAGGCCTGAACGCCGTGGCGCTGCACGCGCGGACCCGCGAACAGGGCTACAGCGGCCAGGCGCAGTGGCAGTGGATCGCGGCAATCAAGCAGGCAGTCAGCATTCCCGTCATCGGCAACGGTGACATTCGCACGCCGGAGGATGCGGCGGCCATGGTGGCTGAAACCGGATGCGATGCCGTCATGATTGGCCGCGCCGCGCCCGCCAACCCGTGGATCTTCCGGCAGATCGCTCAATACACAGCGACCGGCGTCTACGAGCAACCAACCGTCGACGATCGCTACCGGATGATCCGCGCCTACTTCCAGATGCTCTTGAACGAGACCGAAGCAACCAAAGACCTGCCGCGCAGCGACCGCATGGGCGAGACGGCAGGGAAGATGAAGCAGTTTGCCACCTGGTTCACGCACGGCGTGCCCGGAGGCGCGAAGCTGCGCGCGGCCATCTATCAGGCGCGAACCGGTGCCGAGGTGCTTGGCCAGGTTGAGCAGTTCTTTGACGGCCGCAGCAGGGAGGAACTGAGCGATGCCCATCGGGCAGAGCCTGAGGACGAGGCGAGTGGATTCCCCGAGGGCGCGCTGGTCTGCGATTGAGAGCGGCTTAAGCGAGGAATATCTCAAGCGTTTCTCCCACCTTCATGCGATAGGAAACGACCAACGGGTCGAGGTATATATTGAACTCATTCCAGCGAGAAGGGTTCGCCTTGGGAAGCGTGGTGCGGAAGCTGAAGAGCATTTTCAAGACAGGTGTATACGCGTTGGCAGCGCTGGGTTTTGCCACGGTTCCATGCCTGGGGCAGCAATACAGCTTCAGCACCACGACTGCCGGGCTGGGTAACCTGAATGTCAATTGCATGGCGCAGGATCGTGCGGGATACCTGTGGGTAGGAACGCAGAACGGCCTTTATCGCTTTGACGGTCGCGACTTCAGGGAATTTGGCTCGGCCGCGGGACTGTCCGGGCATATCGTCCAGAGCCTGTATGAAGGCCCGGATGGGACACTTTTTGTCGGCACCACCACGGGCATCTACTTCCAGCGCCAGGACGGCGGATTTGCCCAGATTCATCCCCCGGCGCCGGTTACCGATTTCTCCCAGAGAATTGGAACAGTGTTCACCGCCACCGCGCCCGATCAGGTGGTCACCGCGGACCGGAGCGGCGCATTTCTGCTTCGACACGCAGCGACCGACAGTTGGGTAGCGGAATCCATGCACCTGGAAGGGACTGCGATCTGGAGCGTTCTGGCGGCGCCGGATGGTGTGCTGTGGTATGGCTGTGACACCGGCCTGTGCCGCATGAAGAACGGCAAGACAACACACCTCAGCGCGGCCTTGAACATGCCTGAGGGGCCTTGGCTCCATCTGCGCGTCACGAGAGACGGCCACCTATGGGTGCGCAGTTCCACCCATCTGGGCGAGGTGCTGCCCAACGGGAAGCAGTACGTTGCGCGCGATCTTCCCGGCCCCTCGAATGCCTTACCCTACGCGGAGATGACGGAAGACGCTCAAGGCCGCGTGGTGGCCTCGCAGGGACCCGCACTGGGTCTATGGGAAAACGGCCAATGGCGCATGGTGACGGCCATAAACGGCCTCACCCGATACGACATTTCAGGGCTGTTTGTCGATCGCGAGGGCTCGCTGTGGATTGGCGTTGTCGGGCACGGCCTGATGCGCTGGGTGGGTCAGGACCAATGGGAGGCCTACACCGAGGCCAACGGATTGAGCGACGACATTGTGTGGGCAACCATGCGCGACCGGAACGGACGCCTATGGATCGGCACCGAGTCCGGCCTGGACTACCTTCCCGCGGGCCAAACCACCCCCAAGGTATGGCAGGCGCCGGGCATCCTGAGCACCCGCGCGGATGCACTTTCAGAGGGCGAAGACGGCAGCATCTGGGTCGGTTCAGCGGCCGGAAACCTGGTGCGGATCGATCCCAGAACCCAGTCTGGAACGCAATGGAAGCTGCCCGAGGTCTTTCGCGTTCTGTGCGATGGTGCGAATCGGGTGTGGGTCGCCACGGACGGTGGCCTCTACGTGGTGAATGCAGCGGCCGAAGATCGCACTCCGCGGCTGGTGGAGGATGTGGGGATCGCCAAGCCCACGCAGCGTTTCACCGACATTCGCATGGACAAGTCGAAGCAGCTTTGGGCTGCAGGCGACGGCGGAATCTACCGGCTCAATGAGTCCGGCTGGCGACACATCGATCCCGGACTCTCCGGAGCCATGCCCGAGCAGATCGCCCCCGACGCGAACGGGAATATGTGGGCCCTTGGATCCTTTCCGGGCGTCTTGCGGCTGCGGATTGTGGGCAACCGGGTGACGGAATCGGAACACGTGGTGCGCCCGCACTTGCTCTCCGAGCAAGTGGTCTCGCTGACCGTCGACCATCGCGGCTGGGTCTGGGTGGGCCAGGACGCCGGACTGTCGGTCTTCGATGGCCACGCGTGGCGCAGCTACACCCAGGACGACGGCCTGATCTGGAATGACACCGACAGCTATGCTCTGGCGGAAGATCGTGATGGCAGCATGTGGATCGGCACTTCCGGCGGCTTGTCGCACCTGAAGCACCCGCAGGCCGTTCCAGCCGGGCCGCCCGCAGCGCCGGTATTCTCTGAGATCACGTTCGGCGCCGCGGCCCTCGCCAACGAAGCCGAAGTTCCATGGAGCGCAAGCACGCTGGCAGTTGCCCTGGCTTCTCTCAACTTTCGCGACGCCAGCCAGGTGCGCATTCGCTACCGGTTGCTGGGCGTGGAGTCAGACTGGGTGGAGACAGCCGAGCGGACGGTACGCTATCCCCGCCTCGAGCCCGGCGCTTACCGCTTCCAGGCCGTAGCGGTCGACGAAATGGATGGTGCGGTGTCGCCCACGCAGGAAATCTCGTTTGTGATTACACCGCTCTGGTGGCAGAGCAGGCCGCTGCGGCTTGCATTGGTGCTGGCGCTTGCGCTTTGCGTGGTGCTCGCCTGGCGCTGGAGCGTGCAACTGCTCATGCGGCAAAAGCGGATCCTGGAACAAGCCGTGCAGCGCCGCACGGAGGACCTGGAACGGGAAAAGGGCGAGTTGTTGCGCGCGCGCGAGCAGATGCGGCACTTTGCCGAGCACGACGATTTGACCGGTCTTTGGAATCACCGCATTATCGTTGAACGGTTGGCGCAGGAGGTGGACCGGTCGCGGCGCGAGGGAACCCCGCTGGGGGTGATCCTGGTGGACCTCGATCATTTCAAGAATGTCAACGACACGTGCGGGCATCCGGCCGGCGACCTGGTCCTGAAAGAGGTGGCCGCAATCTTCCAGCGCGCGGTGCGTTCCTATGACTGGGTGGGGCGCTATGGCGGGGAGGAGTTTTTGCTCATTTTGCCTGGCACCAGTTTTTCCGGCGCTCGCCTTCGCGCAGAGCAATTGCGGATGGCGGTGCAGGAAGCCTACATCCATGACGGCGAGCGAGCAATCCCCGTGACCGCAAGCTTCGGCGTGGCATCCGGTTTCCCGTCAAACTACGAAATGCTGATTCACGCCGCCGACGGGGCTCTCTATCGAGCCAAGGACAACGGGCGGAATTGCGTGATTGCGGTGGAGATTGCGGCGGAGGAAAATGTCGCGGAGGCGCAGGCGTAGGAATTTGAAGGTGGAGCTCTGTCGTCAGAGAATTGGCCACCGCTGTGCCCCAAGCAGTAGACGCAGAATCTCAATCCTTTTCTGTTTCACACGATAAACAGCGATGAAAGGGGTACGTCCGATTACCAGCTCACGGGTCCCTTTGACGCGGCCTTCACGGCCCATGAGAGGATAATCAGACAGCATGTCTGTGTGGCGATCAATCTCTTCATCCAACCTGACGGCGGCGGTGGGGTTGTCTTGGGCGACATAGGCCAATTGCTCCATGCGATTCCGAGCCGCTGTCTTAAGCCAACGGATGGTCAAACCCCGGCCTTTTCACGTGCGGCCTCCAGCCATGCGGCACGCTGGAGTGCACTCTTGCCCTTCATTTCCTCCTGGGAGACCCATTCAGTTTGAGGATTGTCGGCCTCTTCGACGGCAAGCGCCACCTGCTGGCGAAACCAGGCGTCGTGCGCTGCGGCCTGATGAGCGCGGCGTTGCCTTTCAGCAGTATCGGGCCGCTTCCGGGTCTCGGCTCCGGCCTGAGCGGGAGACCATTCGGAGGTATCGATCTCTACTTTGTGGGCTCCGATTCGATGCAGAACCTCGATGGCTTTGGCTGGGTTGCGAAACGCGCGCAGTTTCTTGCCGTGCGTTGTGGCCAAAGTGATTCGCTCCCCGTCGCGGGGCTCTGCCGTCACATAGAACTGTCCTCCCAAAGCGGTCAACACGATGGATTTGAAGCCGCCCGCATGAAAAGCGGCGCGGAACTGATCGAGATTGAGAGCGGATTTCAAGCGAGATCCTCCGTTTATTCAATATTGTACGCCGAACATCTACAAAATTCTATAACGCGATCAATGGCAGCCGGATAATTGCGCGAGCGCCGTCGCCGTCTTCGCGGTTGGCCAGGCTGATTTCGCCCCCGTGGGCGCGCGCGATCTGCTGCGCCAGGGCCAGGCCCACGCCGCTGCCGGCGGGCTTCGTAGTGTAGAACGGCACAAAGAGATTCTCGGCGTTGGCTATGCCCATGCCACGGTCTTCAATGGTGACCAGCAGCGCGGCTTCGTCGAGCCGCCAGAAGGCGCGCACCGGCTGTGCTCCGTTGGCCAGCGAAGCATCCACCGCGTTGGCCAGCAGGTTGATGAACATCTGCTCCAGTTGATCGGGGTCGGCGTGCAGCACCACGGAAGGCCCCGCTTCCAGGTCCACAGGCAGGCGCTGTTCAAGCAGCACAACGCGCTCCAGCAGCGGCCCCACGGCAACCGGCTTCAACTGCGGCGGAGGCAACTGCGCCAACAGCCGATAGGACTGGACAAAGCGGTGCAGCGAGTCCGCGCGGCTTTCCACCACGCCCAGGCCGCGGCGAAAGTCGCGCAGCGTGGCGTCTTCGCCCTGCATGTTGTCCACCCGCGCCAGCAGGCTGCCGGCGATGGACTTGATGGGAGCGAGCGAATTGGAGAGCTCGTGGCCAAGCACGCGAATCAGGCGCTTCCATGCAATCTGTTCCTCTTCCTGGAGAGGCAGGCTCACGTCGGCCAGAAGCAGCAGAGTGTGCGGCGCGCCGTCCTGGCGAAAGACCGCCTTGCGCAGCAGCCAGCGCGTGGATTTGGAGCCGAACGAGTGAACGCTCTGATCCGGCGCGGCCAGCAGTTCTTCCAGGCCCAGTTCGCGCGCGGTGTGGCCGAAGCTGCGTGCGTGAGTGAGGCCAAGCAGCTTGACGCCGGCGTTGTTCACCAGTTGCAGAAGATCCTCGCGATCAAATGCAAACAGCGGCGCGTGCATCACCTCAAGAATGCGAGCCAGCAGCGCCGTGGCCTCCAGCGAGCGAACGCGCTGCTTCTGCAGCAGGTCAGCCAGTGCGTTGACTTCAGCGGCCAGCTCGCCGAACGCATCCCCAACGCCCGCTCCGCGCGCTCTGAAGGAGTAATCGCCCTCGCGCAGGGAAGAGACAACGTTGGAGAGCGTTTGCAGCGGGCGGATCAGGCCCTCAACCAGCGCGGCGGCCACCACCAGAAGGTAAAGCAGCAGACATCCGCTGAGCAGCAGGGCCGGCGCAAGAGACAAATCCTTCTGGTAAAAAAATACGGCGGTAAAAGCCAGCGCGGGCAGCGTGAGCAGCAGGCAGTAGAGCCAGGCGCGCCGGACCACCGGGCTGCGCCGGCGCGGGCGGCGAACAACCCTTTCAGAGGCCATATTTTTCGATGCGGCGATAAAGAGCGGCGCGGCTGAGACCGAGCGACTCGGCGGCCTGGGAGATGTTGCCGTCGCAGCGGCGCAGCACCTTGCGGATCAGCAGAGCCTCAACGTCGTCGATGCTCATGTTTTCAAACGACTGTGGTGAAGACTTGGCGGCGGCGATGGCCAGGTTGGCCGGCTCGATCTCCTCGCCGCGGCAAAGCAGAACGGCGCGTTCCACGGTGTGCTCCAGCTCGCGCACATTGCCGGGCCAGGGATACTGCATCATGTGCTGCATGGCGCTCGAGGAGAAACCCCTCACCTGCTTGCGATAGCGAGTGCGGTTGCGATTGAGAAAATGCGCGGCCAGCAGCGGGATGTCCTCGCGCCGCTCGCGCAGCGCGGGCAAGTGGATTTCGACAGTGTTGATGCGGAACAGCAGGTCCTCGCGGAAGTTGCCGGCCTTGGCCTCTTCCGTGAGCACCGCATTCGTAGCGGAAAGCACGCGCACATCCACGCGCCGGGTTTGCGACGAGCCGACGCGCTCCAGTTCGCCGGTTTCGAGCACGCGCAGCAGCTTGGCCTGCTGGCGCAGAGGCACGTTGGCAATCTCGTCGAGAAACAGCGTGCCGCCGTTGGCCAGCTCGAAGCGGCCAATGCGGTCGGTGCGCGCGTCGGTGAATGCGCCTTTGACGTGGCCAAAAATCTCGCTCTCGAAAGTACCTTCCGGCAATCCCCCGGCGTTGACGGCCACCAGCGCCATGCGCGCGCGCGGTGAAGCGGAGTGCAGCAGCTTGGCGACAATCTCTTTTCCCGTACCGTGCTCGCCGGTGATCAGCACGTTGGCGTCCGACGGGCCGACCTGCGCGATTAGTTCGAGCACCGGCTGCATGGAGGGCGCGCCGGCCACAAATTCGGGCATGCCTTCAGCGCGCAGCAGGCGATTTTCCAGTTCCAACTGGCGGGCGCGGCGCAGCGCGGAATGCAACTCGGCATGGACGCGCACCAGCGAGACAAGGCGCTCGTTCTCCCACGGCTTCTGCACAAAGTCGCGCGCGCCGCGCTTGATGGATTGAACCGCCAGGTCGATGTTGCCCCAGGCAGTCATCACGATCACCGGCAGCCGCGAGTCGTACTCCTGAATGCGGGCCAGCAGATCCAGGCCTTCCTGGCCGGAGGTGGTATCGCGCGTGTAGTTGAGGTCGATCAGCAAAACGTCGTAGTCGCGTTGGCCCAGCGCTTCAAGCAGCAATTGCGGCGAACGCACGCAATCCACCGCGATGCCCTGCGGGGAGAGCAGCAGTTCCACGGCCTCCAGGATATGCGGCTGATCGTCGGCCACCAGAACGCGGATCTTGTCTTGCTTAGTTGGAATGATGCGCCTCCTGGCAAGCAACGACTTTCGCTTCGGCGATCAATGGAACCCCTGAATAGGTTGATGTTTTGAAAGGGCCCGACTTCAATAGCCTGCCCTGAGCGAAGTCGATGGGTGTCGTAAACGCGGCAAAATAATCGCGGGCTTTAGCCTCTGAGGGAATGCGGATGGTTTTTTCAGAACTTCTCCAATCCGCGCGGATAGGGAAAACCAAGCCGTCGGCGCGATGCAAAACTGGTTGTGCTGAGGCGAGCGTTATCCTTTCGAGCATGGTCCCTTTCAGTGATTCTACGATCAATGAGTCACCACGCCGGATTTCGCATCGTCAATGGAGACCCCTGTCCGCTCCAGCGTCTCGCCGATGGCGCGGTCGATATCGACCTTCGCCTTCTCGTAGGCTGTTTGCGCGGCGTCCAAAGCGGACTCGGCCAGGGCGAGCGCGCTTTCCGCGTTCAGCGTATCCAGGCCGGATTTCGCGCCAAGCACCTGTTCCTGTTTGGTGATGTCGAAGGTCCGCTGGGCAAGATCGCGCGATTTCTGGGCTGCATCAACGTTGGCCTGTCGCTGCTCAAGGGCAAACTTCGAGTTGCGAACGTCGAAGCGAATGCCTTTCTGCTGCTGCTCGGAGGAGATCTGGCTCTGGCGGTATTGCAACACGGCGCGAAATTGATCGGCCTTGGCCTGGCGGTTGCGCAGATTGATGGCAAGCGTCATCCCCACCCGGTATTCCGGGGACGAGTAGTTGAAGGTGTTCGCGAACATGCTGGGAAAGCCCGTCGGTAGAGTGGTCGAGCACTCCTGCGCGCCGAGGCTGCAATCGGGGTTCGTGGGGCCGGCAGTGCCCGCGCCGGCGTAGTAGCCATACATGTTGAGTGTGGGCAAAAGCTCGCTGTTGATGTCCTTCAGGGCCTGCTTCTGCACATCGGCCTGCATCTGGTAAATGGCAACCTCGGGCCGCTTCTTCTCCGCCTCGGAGATGAGCTCGTCGATGGCTTTGTCGGCATTCGGGTCGGGATCTGCTTTCAGGTCGAGCGGAATGACGGGCATCTCGTCGATCGTTGCATCGTCGACCTTGGTGAGCGCGTTCTTCATCAGCAGCTCATTCAGTCGAAGGCTGGCGCGCGCCACCGTGAGGTTGCCTTCGGCGGTGGCCACGGCAGACTGATCCGTCATGACCTGCATCGCGGGGATGGCCTGAAGTTCGAGCTGCTTCTGATCGTCGGAGAGATTTTTGTTGGCGAAGCCGAGAGAGCGCTCGCTGATCTGCTCGCTCTCGTATGCATTCACCAGGTCCCAGTAGATATTCTCGACCTGCGTCACGGTGGCGATGACCTGTGCTTTGAAAGCAAGATCGGTGATCTGGGAGTTGCGCTTGGCAATGCGGATGAAGCGTTCGTTGGTGGCGACACCGAAACCGGCTAGAAGGGGCTGCTGGATGGTCACCGCAAAATTGGAATACAGCGTGGGATTGATCGCGTTGTAAGGGGTGTTGCTGGTCACACGCTGGCCCAGATAGTTGACCGAGACGTTGGTGCCGATGGGGAACGACTGGGAGTAGTTCGACAAGACCTCAATCGTGTTGGTCTTCAGAACCGGCACGCCGTTCAGGAACTGGTTGGCCTCCTGGACGACGGTGTGATCGACGTAGCCCTGGAAGGTGAGGAAGGGATCGAAGGACGAAACGCTGGTACCGGCGCCCAGGGTCGAGGTGACAATGCCGCCATTACCGGCGGAGAATCCCGATCCGGACGAGCCGCCTCCGCCGCCGCTCGAAGCGGCAAAACCGCCTTGAGTGCCCTGGACGATGGCGGTGTTGACCCCGTTGGCTGGGCTGCCGGCCTTGGTGCGCAGGATGTCGGTTTGAGCGATGGGGAAGTTATAGCGGAAATAGGCCAGATCGAGGTTGTTCTCGATGGCCACTGCGATCGCGTCATGCAACGAAATATAGATCTTCCCTTCGCGGATAAGGTTCTGCAGGCGCGGCGAGTTGCTGAGGTCCAGTTCAGGCGCGGTGCTCGGTCGATAGGGCGCAAGCGGGTTATGCGAGTGGGGCATTGGCACTTGAAACGGTTGCGGCGGAGCAAACAACGGCTGCTGCCCCTGCTTCATCTCTTGCGCCAGCGATGGAGGCGCCGCGGTGGTGCTTTGAGTCGCGGGCGCAGGAGTCTCCGGAACCGTTTGCGCGGGCTGCGCCGGAGTCTGGGGCTCCTGTTGAGCGGCCGCCGGTGCAATAGCCAGCGCGAGGTTCACCTGCAACAAGAGAATTGCCGCAATTGCCCGCGTGCCCCTGCCGGACGCCTTCTTTATGTATCTCTTTCGGAAGAAGTTCACTGTGCTCCAACCTCCGTAACCCTTGGCTCGACCGCTTCATCGCGCGTTACCCATCCATCGCGCAATTCCAGAATGCGCTTGCCGTACTTCGCGTTCTCTTCCGAATGTGTCACTTGCACAATGGTTGTGCCGGCGCGATTCAGCTGGCAGAAAAGCTCCATGATCTCGCGCGCCTGCGTGGAGTGCAGGTTGCCCGTCGGCTCATCTGCCAGCAGCAGAGCCGGCGCGTGAACCACGGCGCGGGCAATACCCACAAGCTGCTGCTGTCCGCCGGAAAGCTGGTTGGGGTAGAGATCTTTCTTGGCCACAATCTGAAAGCGGTCGAGAATGTCGGCAACCATCCCCTGGCGTTCTTTGGCGGGCAGATTCTTGTAACTCAGCGGCAAGTCAATATTCTCCGCCACGGTAAGATCGTCCAGCAGGTGATAACTCTGGAAGACCATGCCGATTCGCTGGCGCGCGAGATCGGCGCGCTGTTTGCGGTTGAGCTTGTGCGCGGGCGTTTCGTCGAACCAGTACTCGCCCAGCCAGCCGTCGTCAAGAAGGGCAAGCACGTTCAGCAGCGAAGACTTCCCCGCCCCCGATGGACCCATGACGGTGACGAACTCGCCCTCGTTGATGGTGAGCCGGACCTGCCGCAAAACCCAGGTTTCGGTGTGCCCCGTCTTGTAACTGCGTTCCACATTTTTCAGTTCAATCATGATGCGTATTGCTCCGATCTCAAATCACTTTGTCTTCCATGCTATTCGTTGCGCAAGGCCTGCATGGGCTGAACCGTTGCGGCGCGCCGTGCCGGCACCACCGCGGCCAGGGCGACCATCACCGCAGTTAGAAACACCGCGCCCGCAAGCGTAACGGGATCGAACGTAGCAACGCCATAGAGCTGGCTGCGGAAAAGCTGCGCCAGGCCGACCACAGACGGCAGCGCAACCACCACGGCGATGCCGGCGATCAGCGCCATTTCGCGCACCACCAGGAAAACGACGGCCGAGCGTTGCGAGCCGAGCGCCAGGCGCACCCCAATCTCCCGCGTGCGCTGCTCGGTGGAGTAGGCCAGCACGCCGTAAAGTCCGACCGCCGCAAGCAGCATGGCC
>Ga0302325_10018264_pt1 | contig 14784 bp, 15 predicted proteins | sample Palsa_T0_2_FD_201948 | JGI IMG/M metagenome (GOLD analysis project Ga0302325, IMG submission 201948) | Peat permafrost microbial communities from Stordalen Mire near Abisko, Sweden - Palsa_T0_2 | ecosystem: Environmental > Terrestrial > Soil > Palsa > Peat permafrost | place: Sweden: Abisko... | reverse complement strand
GGCCCAGGCGCCGAGGGGATCGGCGTAGACGAGGTCGAGCAGGGCCTCGTTCATGGCCTCGCGGAGCTCGGGCAGGTCCGGGGTCGGCAGTAGTCGCTCGGTCTCGGGGGTGATCACCGTGATGACGAGCAGGTTGAGGCTGGCCAGGGCGGGCTTGAGCGCTGGGGTGTCGGCTGCGCGCTCGGCGTCGGCACCGGTGGCGGCCAGGTAGGCAAGGTAGTCGAGCGGTGTCCGGTCGAAGACGACGCGCGGCTGCTGCGGTTGGGCGTTCAGGCTGTGCAGGGAACGGGCGAGCAGGGCCCGGTAGTCGTCGGGCGATGGGGGGAAGTTGAACTCGTAGCCTTCCTCCTCGAGCAGGTAGTAGGGCTCGTCGGCGGTGAGGTGGCCGGGCAGGTGCGCGGAGAGCGCCTCGGCCAGGGTGGTCTTGCCGGTGCCGTGGGTTCCGGAGATGCCGATCCGCATGAGGCGGGCGCTATACGCCGGTGTCGGTCAGGGCGCGGGCGAGGTAGTCGTGAAGGACGAGCACGTCGATGAGCTTAGGCTCTCCTGGTGGACCTTGAAGAGAGTGAGCCGACCGGGCCGGTTAGCCGGGTGGTCGTGATGGATCAGGAGCTGCCGCGGACGCTGGGGGTTCGGCGGGTCGAGATCCGGCGGATCACGATGGAGCCGGGGTTTGCGGCCGGGCTGCATGTGCACAACGGGCCGGTGTTCGGCAGCATCGAGACCGGGTCGGTGGTCTATCAGATCGAGGGGTCGGCCGAGACGGTGCTGACGCCCGGCGACGTGTTTTACGAGCCCGAGGGGGCGCGGATCGCGCGGTTTGACGCGCTGGCGGAGGGGGTGACGTTTCTCGGGTACTTCCTGCTCGCGGACGGGGTGGACGCCGGGCTTGTCTTTCCTGGGAGCTGAGCATTTCCAGGTGGAACCACGGACCGTTCGAGATGATGAATTTGAATTTCCTGGCCTTTTTACGTGGGCGGCTCGGTTCGGGCGGTTCGCTTGAAGGTGCCGATGATGGGGGCGCTTTCGACCGACTGGAGGCCGGGGAGGTCGGCCAGCCTGGTGGTCAGGTAGGCGTAGAGCTCGCGCGTGTCGCGGAAGATCGCGCTGGCGGCGAGGTTGGTGGCGCCGGTGGTGGCGCCGGCGAACGGGATCTCGGGGTGCGCGGCGATCGCCCGCCCGGCCGCGTCGAGGGAGGCCGGCTCTATCTTGAGCCAGAGCATGACGTTGGCGTTGATGCCGAGGACCGACTCGTCGAGGTCGATGTCGAAGTAGAGCAGGCCCGCCTTGCGCAGTTCCTCGATCCGGCGGCGGACGGTCGACTCGTGCCAGTGCGTCGCCGCCGCCAGGTCGGCGATCGGGGTTCGGCCGTCGCGGGTGAGCTCGGCTAGCAGCGGGTCGTCTTCTGGGCGGAGCAGGGTGTCGGTCTCGGCGGACGGGATCCAGGCCTGGTCGGCGGTTGGCGGGGCGTCCTCGGGGCGGTCCGGTGGGGGCTCGGGGGCGGCGTCGGCCAGCGCGGCGAGCTGGTCGGCCGACAGGGACCGGGTGTAGGTGACGTACGCGACCGGGGAGAACACGTGCAGGATCGACTGCGCGGTGATGCCGGTGACGTGGCGGCTGCCGGGCAGACCGGTCAGGAAGAGCGCGTTGCGCTGCTCCGGGGTGCGGGCCTGCAGCGTGCAGACGATCTCGGTGCCGCCCGAGTACAGCCGCACCCAGCGGGTATCCGGGCGCTGGGCGAGGCTGTCGGCGATACGCTGGGCGCTGCCGGGCGCGACCTGCAGGCGGACCATCCAGTCGACCCAGCCCGCTCGCGGCCCGTGGATGAGGCCGGTCACGCGCAAGTCGGCGGTTTCCACCAGCCGGCGGTATCGTCTCGCGATCGTCTGGTCGGAGACGCCGAGCGCCGCCGCCAGCACCCGGAACGACGCCCTCGGGGCCACGATCAGCGCGTGGAGAAGCTGGCGGTCGACCTCGTCCAGCTGACTGGTTTTCACGGATACAAGCCTAGCGGTGTCGAGTTCCGGCAACATAGCGCTTGAATTTGGGGCGACGTCTGCGGATCCGGCAGGATGGACGGTGAAGGACTTAAGGAAGGAGTTACCGGTGGACAAGAAATGGTGGACCCTGATCGCGGTCTGCGCGGGGATCTTCATGCTGCTGCTTGACGTGACGATCGTCATCGTGGCGCAGCCGTCGATCCAGTCGGGGCTGCACGCTTCGTTCAGCGACGTGCAGTGGACGCTGGACGCCTACGCGCTGACGCTGGCGTCGCTGCTGCTGACCTCGGGCTCGCTGGCCGACCGGTACGGGCGCAAGCTGCTGTTCACGATCGGGCTGGCGGTGTTCACGCTCGGCTCGCTGCTATGCGGCGTGGCGGTGAACCCGCTGATGCTGATCTTGTCGCGGAGCGGTCAGGGGATCGGCGGCGCGATCATGATGGCGACGTCGCTGGCGCTGCTCGGGCACAGTTTCCGCGGCCGCGAGCGCGGGGTCGCGTTCGGCATCTGGGGGGCGGTGGTCGGGATCTCGTCCGCGCTCGGGCCGGTGCTCGGCGGGGTGATCACGACCGAGTGGAACTGGCGGGGGATCTTCCTCGTCAACATACCGGTCGGCGTGTTCGCGCTGATCGTCACCATCTGGCGGGTCGAGGAGTCTCGGTCGGAACACGCCACGCGGCCGGACTGGTTTGGCTTCGTTCTGCTGACTTTGGGGCTCGTGACCTTTGTCTACGGGCTTATTCGGGCCGGGGAGACTACCTGGTCGGACACCGGGGTTATTGCCTGCCTGGCGGCCGGGGTGGTGCTGCTGGCATTGTTTGGGCTCGTCGAGAGCCGGGTGGCGAATCCGATGTTCGACCTGTCGCTGCTGCGGGTTCCGACGTTCGCGGGCGGCTCGATCGCAGCATTCGCGATGAACGGGTCGCTGTACGCGGTGCTGCTCTACTTCGTGATCTACCTGCAGGACGTGCTCGGGTACTCGGCCCTCGGGACCGGGCTGCGGGTCGCGATCTTGTCGCTCGCCCAGCTCGTGACCTCGGTGATCGCGGGGCGGGTGTCCGAGCGGGTGCCGACCCGGTGGCTGATCGGGCCGGGGCTGCTGCTGGTGGGGGTCGGGCTGCTGGTGATGACCGGGCTGACCGGGCTGTCGGACTGGACGCACCTGATTCCCGGGTTCATCGTCGGCGGGCTCGGCGCGGGGCTGGTTAACCCGCCGCTGGCGTCGACCGCGATCGGGGTGGTGCCGCCCGCTAAGGCGGGGATGGCGTCGGGGGTGAACTCGACGTTCCGGCAGATCGGGATCGCGGCCGGGATCGCGGCCTTGGGGTCGATCTTCGTGTCCTCGATTCAGAGCCACCTGACGGCGGCGCTGCCCGCTTCGCTGGCGGGGTCGGCGGGGTCGCTGGTGAACGCGGTGCGGCAGGGGTCGGTGTCCGGGGCGATCGCGTCGCTGCCGCCGGGGTCGCGGGCGGCGGCGGGGCTGGCGCTGCGGTCCAGCTTCGCGTCGGCGCTGAACGAGCTGCTGTTCGTGACGGCGGGGGTTGCGCTGGTGGGGGCGGTGTTCGCCACGGTGCTGATCCGGCGAAAGGACTTCGTGCGGCCGGACGGTGCGGGTGCGCCTGCCGGGGCCGGGGCCGGGTCTGCTGCCGGGTCTGCTGCCGGGTCTGGGGCCGGGCGGGCGGCGGAGACGGTGTTAGGGACGCGGTCTGCGGTTGGGTGCGCGGTGCGGGGTCGGCCTGGTTGCTAGGGCCGACCCCGTGGCGTTTTGTTTTGTGGGCGCTTTGACGTGGTGGGGCGTTTGGTGCGTTGGGCGGGATGGGCTTCGGCTTTTCTTGCTGTTATCTCTACTTTGCGTTGTCGCTCGAATTATTGCGCGACAAAAGACTCGGGAAACCGGGTCGAACGTCGCGCAATGATTTCTGGACGATGCGGGTTCTTGGGGTTCTTGCTGTTATCCGTCGGACTGAGGGCTTGCGTTGTTGCTTCTGGGCACGTCGGCCTGGTCGACGTGTCTGGCGAGCCAGAGGAGGAAATGGGTGCGCGCGACGACGGCGTCGTAACCGGTGGCGTGCCGTTCCGCGAGGTACTCGCCTAGTTTGGGGTAGAAGTCGGCCACGAACAGTTCGTCGTGACTGTCGGGTGCGTCGGTAGTCATGATGCGGCTCCCCTTCCGCTGTCGTCGTTGGGGTTCCTGTCGTCCTTGTCGTCCTTGGCGAAGGGGTAGTACTGCTCTAGTCCCGCTGTCAGCGTGATCCGCGCGGCGTGCAGATGAGCGTGCACGGTGCCCTCGGTATCGGCGGCAGTGGGCTGGTAGCGGGCGTGGATGTCGGACTGTCGTCGGTGGAACGCTTCCGTGCGCCTGAACTCGCTGACGTTCTTATTCGCCACCGTGGCGAGCAGCCACGCTCGCTGGCGTCCGGTGTCATGCTCGCGCAGCGCCGCCCAGGCCCGGGCGGCCGCCTCGAACGTGTCCTGGACGAGGTCGGCGGCGAGCTCCCGGTCGCCGTTGGTTCCATTGGCATCCGCGCCGAGCGGCTGTAGTTGAATGAGCGCTTCACATCTGTGTAGTCGCACGACGGCCGGAAAACCTTTAGCCGAGCGGATGCGGTGGAGCGTCTGCGGATCGAGGTCGGGTAGGTGCTCGAGGTGGACGGGAATCTCGGTCAGATCCGCGATCGGGCGGCGGGCGTTGCGTGCCCGCCGCCCCACCTCTGTCAGCGCAGTGAGCGGAAGGCGGCCCGGATCTCGGCCGTGAATAGCTCGGGTTCTTCCCAGGCGGCGAAGTGGCCGCCCTTGTCGGCTTCGTTGAAGTAGGCGAGCCGGGGATAGACCTTCTCCACCCAGCTGCGCGGCGCCCGGTAGATCTCGCCCGGGAACGTGGTGAAGCCGACCGGGATCGAGACCTCCGGAGGAGCCTGCGCGGCCGCGGCAGCCAGGGCTTGTCCAGTCTCCCAGTACTCCCTGGCCGCCGAGGCCCCGGTGCCCGTCAGCCAGTACAGCGTGATGTTGTCGACGATCCGGTCCCGGGTGAGCTGTCCGGCCGGCTGCTTGTCAAGGAAGGCGCGCGAGATCTTGTAGTAGCTGTCGGTGTCATGGTCGAGCATCCAGGCCGCCAGGGCGACGGGTGAGTCCAGCAGGGCGTAGCCGATTGTCTGCGGCCGGGTGGCCTGCTCCAGGAAGTAGCCGCTGCCGCTTGCGTTGAAGGTGGCGATCGCGTCGACCGCCGCGCGTTCCTGCGTGGGGAGTTCTGCCGACGGATCGGCCAGCACCGTGGTCACGTCGAGCAGGGGCGGTAGCAGCAAGTTGACGTGGATGCCGAGCAGGCCCTCGGCTGCCTGGCGGCCCATCGCGTCGGTGACCGACGAGCCCACGTCGCCACCCTGGGCGACGTAGCGGGTATAGCCCAGGCGGTGCATCAGCTCGGCCCACGCTCGCGCGATGCGGCCGGGGTCCCAGCCGGCCTCGGCCGGCTCGCCGGAGAAGCCGTAGCCGGGCAGGGACGGCAGCACGAGGTCGAACGCGTCCTCCGGGCGCCCTCCGTGCGCGGTCGGGTCGGTGAGCGGGCCGATAACCCCGAGCAGTTCGATCACCGAGCCCGGCCAGCCGTGCGTCATAATCAGCGGCATCGCGTTCTGGTGGCGCGACTTCACGTGGATGAAGTGGATATCCACCCCGTCGATCTCGGTCGTGAACTGCGGCAGCGCGTTCAGTTTCGCCTCGCACTTGCGCCAATCGTGCTCGCTCGCCCAGTAGCGGGCGAGCTCCTGGATCGCCGTCAGCTGGACGCCTTGGGACCGATCCGGGACGAGCTCCTCGGATGGCCACCGCGTCGCGGCAATGCGTCGGCGCAGGTCTGCCAGTGCGTCATCCGGAACATCGACGGTGAACGGGCGGATCGCGGTACTGGTGGTGGCGGTCGGCGCGCTCGAGACTGATGGTGACATGAAAAGCTCCTCTGATCAGGACGTCAGCGGCATTTGTCAATGCCGCCGTGGCGGTACATTCATCAGGCTCGCTCTTCTGGACGCCGGTCACACCGGTGCGCGCCCTGGCTGGCGCCCTGGGCGCGGGTCCAGATCAGCCAGGGCCCCGCGGGCGAGCCGCCGACGCTTACGGGCCGCGGCAAGGCGGCTGAGTCCATGGTCATGTGGGATCATGCGAGGGTGGCGAGCTGGCGGAACCAACCAGGCCCCGCCCGGTGATGCCGACGGGCGATACCGGACCGGGCTTGCGGGGACGGCGCGCCGAGTGCGAGGCACTGGGCGGGCTGGTGGCCAGTGCGCGAGCAGGCCAGAGCGGGGTCCTGGTCCTTCGCGGCGAGGCCGGCATCGGCAAGACCTCGCTGCTGGAGTTCCTGGCGGAGAACACGTCGGGCTGCCGGATCGCGCGGGCGGCGGGTGTCGAGGCAGAGATGGAACTCGCGTTCGCGGGGCTCCACCAGCTCTGCGGCCCGATGCTGGACCACCTCGATCGTCTTCCCGGCCCGCAGCGCGAGGCGCTGGGCACGGCGTTCGGGTTGAGCGCGGGCGACGCGCCCGACCGGTTCCTGGTGGGACTGGCGGTGCTGAGCCTGCTGTCGGACGTGGCCGAGGATCAGCCGCTGGTCTGCCTCATCGACGACGGGCAGTGGCTCGACCAGGCATCGGCCCAGACCCTCACGTTCGTGGCGCGCCGCCTGCTGGCCGAGTCGATCGTCCTGGTCTTCGCGGTGCGCGCAGGCATGCGGGAGCAGGAATTCGCAGGCCTGCCGGAGCTTCGGGTCGTCGGGCTGAGCGACGCGGACGCCCGGGGGGTGCTGGAGGCGGCGCTGCCCGGACCACTGGATGTCGCCGTACGCGACCTGATCATCACTGAAAGCCGCGGTAACCCGCTGGCGTTGGTCGAGTTGCCCCGCGGGCAGTCTCCGGCGGAGCTGGCGGGCGGATTCGGGCTGCCCGACACGCCGGTGACCAGCCGTATCGAACAGGGCTTCATCCGGCGGCTCGAGACGATGCCGCCCGAGACCCGCCAGCTCCTACTGATCGCGGCAGCCGATCCGGTCGGCGACGTGGCCTTGCTCTGGCGGGCGGCGGCCCGACTCGGGATCGGGCCCGGCGCGGCGACCGCGGCCGAAGAGGCCGGCGTGATCGAGTTCGGCGCCCGGGTCCACTTCCGGCACCCCCTCATGCGCTCAGTGACCTACCAGTCAGCCTCGCTGAAAGACCGGCAGGAAGCCCACCGCGCGCTGGGCGAGGTCACCGACCCGGATCTCGATCCCGATCGCCGTGCCTGGCACCGCGCCCGCGCGGCTTCGGGACCCGATGAGGCGATCGCAGCCGAGCTCGAACGATCGGCCGGCCGCGCGCAGGCCCGCGGCGGGCTGGCCGCGGCGGCCGCCTTCCTCGAACGGGCCACCGCGCTGAGCCCCGACCCGGCGCGGCGGGGCGAACGGGCGCTGGCCGCCGCGCAGGCGATGCACCAGGTCGGCGCCTACGACGCGGCCCTCAGGCTGCTGGCGATGGCGGCGGCCGGACCGCTCGACGAGCTCCAGCTCAGCCGGGTGGATCTGCTGCGCGGTCAGGTCGCACTCGCTTCGAGGCGGGGCGACTCGGCTCCTGCGCTGCTGCTGACGGCCGCCCGCCGGCTCGAGCCACTCGACCCCGCTCTCGCGCGTGACACGTACCTGGACGCTTTCTCCGCGGCGCTTATCTTCGGCCGACTGTCCCGAACTGTGGGCGAGGTGGCGAGAGCGGCGCGGACGGCGCTCGTGTCATCGGAGCCGCGGCGCGCGCCGGACCTCATCCTGGACGGGCTGACCCTGCTGGTAGTGGACGGATACGCCGCAGCTGCCCCGGTCATCAGGCAGGCGCTGAACGCCCTTAACAGCCAGATCACGTCCTCGGAGGAGCGATTGCGCTGGCTGTGGCTGGCCGGACGCGGGGCCTGGGCTCTGTGGGACGACGACGCGTGGCGTGACCTGGTCAGCCAGCACGTCCAGCTCGTGCGCGAGGCCGGCGCGCTCAGCCAGCTTCCCCTCGCGCTCAACTCACGAGTATTCGTGCACCTGGCCGCGGGCGAGCTGGCCGAGGCCGCGTCACTGGCCGGGGAAGCTCAGGCGGCGACGGAGATTACCGGGAGCAACTTCGCGCCGTATGGTGCGCTGGGCGTCGCGGCCTGGCAGGGCCACGAAGCCGAGGCCGAACAGCTTGTCGAGGCCATCATGGACGTGGTCGTGTCCCGGGGAGAGGGAATCGGGCTGACAGTCACGCAGTGGGCGCGTGCAGTGTTGTTCAACGGGCTGGGCCGGTATGAGCTGGCGCTGGCCGCGGCCGTGCAGGCGTGCGATTATCCAGAAGAGCTGGGGTTTGCGGCCTGGTCGCTGGCCGAGCTGGTCGAAGCCGCTGCCCGCAGCGGCCATCCCGATCGCGCCGCCGAAGCCCTTCGCCAGCTGTCCGAGACCACCCAGGCCAGCGGTACGGACTGGGCCCTGGGGATCGAGGCCCGCTCCCGGGCGCTGCTCAGCCAGGGCCAGACCGCCGAGCGCCTGTACCGCGAGGCGATCGAGCGGCTCGGCCGGACCCGCATCCGCGCCGAACTCGGCCGGGCACACCTGCTCTACGGCGAATGGCTGCGCCGCGAACGCCGCCGCCTCGACGCCCGTCACCAGTTGCGCACTGCCCACGACATGCTCATCGCGATGGGCGCCGACGGGTTCGCCGAGCGCGCCCGCCGCGAGCTGCAGGCTACCGGCGAGACAGCGCGCAAACGCACGGTGACCGCCCGCGATGAACTCACCGCCCAGGAAGCGCAGATCGCCCGGCTTGCTGGTGATGGGCACACCAACCCCGAGATCGGCGCCCGGCTGTTCATCAGCGGTCGCACGGTTGAATGGCACCTGCGCAAGATCTACCCCAAACTCGGCATCACCGCCCGCCGAGACCTCCGCGACGCACTCGCCACCGCTTGACCGCCGTCACCGCGTGGACGACCCACCAGCCAGGGCGCTGGCCAGGGCGCGCACAGGCGCGATGAGCCGCCGCCGAGAGCCACTGTGGTCCTACGGGCATTGACCGATGCCCAGGCACCGCCGCGGCGGGGCGTGCACGGCGCCACGCAACCCTCGCGGTCGACACACCTCGACCCCGTCGGCCATCCGCGGACGGGAGAACGGAAGTGAATCATGTACGGAGATGTCACCCAGATCACCGCCAAGAACGAGAGCGTCGAAGCCGCGAACGGCGTCCGCTATGCCTACCGCCGCTACGGCAACACCGGCACCTCGGCCCTGCCACTGGTGTTCTTCCAGCACTATCGCGGCAACATCGACAACTGGGACCCGATCCTGGTCGACACCATCGCCGAGCAGCGCGAGGTGATCCTGCTGGACAACACGGGGGTGGGCGGCTCCACGGAAAAGGTCCCAAGCACCGTCGCCGAGATGGCGGTGGACGCGATCGCGTTCACCGATGTGCTGGGCCTGCGTACCTACGACCTGCACGGGTTTTCGATGGGAGGCTTCGTCGCCCAGGAAGTCGCGCTGATGCGCCCGCACCAGGTCCGCCGTCTCGTGCTGAGTGGAACCGGCCCGCAAGGTGGCAGGCATATGCACGGCTGGGTCCGCGAGATACGTGAGGCCTGCCTCCGCGACGAGCCGGGCGCGGAGGATCTGCTCACGATCTTCTTCGAGCGCACCGAGACCAGCAGGGCCAAGGGCGCGGAGTTCATCCAGCGGATCTTCTCCCGCACGGAGGACCGCGACGAGCCCACCGACCTGGCCACCCGCGACGCCCAGTTGACCGCGATCGGCACCTGGGGGATCCCGGACGAGACCCGGCTGAATCGCCTGGCTGGCATCACACAGCCCACCCTGGTGGCCAACGGCGACAACGACCTAGTGGTCCCCACCGAGAACACCTACCTGCTCGGCGAGTACCTCCGCAACGCCAGGGTCAGCATCTATCCCGACGCCGGCCATGGCTTCCTCTTCCAGTACCCGGCCGAGTTCGGCGCGGAGGTGAACGACTTCCTCGGCCATTGACTAGTCGGCATCGATCAGCCTGACTCAGCTCCATCCTTGGTGGCGGAGGGATCGGCCGCGCTCGCTGCCCGGGCGCCGGGCGGATGACGGCGTCGTCGGGTGTGGGTAAATTCGATCTCGTGCATCTGACGCATCTTGGGCTGCCGGTGCTTGAGGCGGATCGCAGCCTGGACTTCTACTCGACGTACTTGGGGTTCGATCCGGCCACGGCGCAGCGGTATCCGGACGGGACGGTCATCATCCGGAACGCGGATGGCTTCGACCTGGCGCTGCACGCGGGGCAGGATCCCGGGGCGCCGCAGCCGTTCCTGCACTTCGGCTTCCATCTCGGCAGCGGCGACGAGGCCCGCGCGGCGCTGGCGCGCATACGGGCGGCCGGGGTCGAGGTCATCGAGCACGACGACGACGCGGACGGGGTGTCGTTCAAGTGCGTGGATCCGGACGGCCACCGGGTCGAGGTCTACTGGGAAGCGTGACCTTCGGCTGCCAGCGCGAGCAGGCAGGGGCGGAGCAGGGTGATGACCTGCGCCGGGTCGGCGGTGGCGAGGTCGTCGGACTTGACCAGGTGCCGGGAGACGGTGACGCCGAGGATGATGGCGCTGATGATCGAGGCCCGCAGGCTCGCGTCGTCGGCCGGGATGACCTCCGCGATCTGCGCCTGATAGCGGGCCATGCCCACGCTGGCGACGCTGGCGGCCTCGGGATTGGTCAGCATCGAGCGCAGCAGGGCCAGCGACGCGGCCGGCTCGCTCGCCAGCCGGTCGGCGAGCGTGGCAAGGATCTGATCGACCGCATCCTCGGGGGCTCCGCTGACCTCGGGGAGGGGGGCGGCGTCGATCACGCGCCGGTAGAGCTCCTGCTTGGACCCGAAATAGTGCATGACCAGGCCCGCGTCCACGGCCGCGGCCGCGGCCACGGCGCGGATGGTGGCCCGCTCGTACCCGGCGGTGATGAAGACGCTGGCGGCGGCTTCAAGAATGCGCGCTTCGGTGCGGCGGCGCTGCTCGGCGCGTGAGCCCGGCCTGGGAGTAGTCATGATTCATTCTACGGGCGTTGACCGGACGGCCTCTTCGTTCTACAGTTGTTCAATGAACGCGTGTTGAACGAGTTCGGTTCACTGCAGCGAAGGAGAATTCTCATGTCATCCGCCACGCCCGCCGATGTCCTTGCCCAGCGCCGCCACCTGATCCTGGGCGGGGACGTCGACGGTTTCGCCGATCTGTTCGCGCCCGACGGGGTGATCGAGGGGCCGTTCACGGGGCCGCCGGGCGCGGCCATGCGCCTGGAGGGGCGGGAGGCGATCCGCGAGTACTCCCGTCGGGTGCTGGCGGCACCGCTGCGGCTGGATGACTTCGAGGTGACGGAGCTGTACCAGACCCAGGACCCGGAGGTGGTGATCGTGGAGATGCGGACGCGGGGAACCCTGACCGCGACGGGACGGTCGTTCACGGCGACGTCGATCCAGGTCTTCCGGATCCGGGAGGGGCGGATCGTGCTGTTCCGCGACTACGCCGATGCGCGTGGGCTGGAGGACGTGATCGGGGAACCGCCCGCGGGCGGCTGAGGTCGGCTAGGCCGTGGCCCCGCGTGGCTGACGGGTGTCGCGCTCGTCGCGGGATAGTTCGTCCATGCGCCTGGAGAGTCCGGCGATCCGCTGCTCGAGGGCTCGCACGGTCGCGGCCAGGGCGCGAATGTCCTGCGGGTCCGCGCTGTCGGCGGCAGCCGCGGAACTGGAGGGGGCGGCGGTCTCGGTCGTACGGGACTGGTCGCCGGGCTGACTCGGGCCGCCGGCGAATGCCGTCTCGCCGTTCTCGCATTCGGGGAAGACGCGGAGATACAGCAGCCAATACCGCTCGCTCGGCTTGCGGGCGCCGCGCTCCCATGCATTGATCATGTGCTTGAGGCCGCGCACAGTAGCCAGCGGCTCGTCGGCAGCCGAAATAAACTCACGGGCCAGCCGCGAGATGTCCCACCTGCGCGACAGCCGCCATCGGCGCAGCTCCGCGCCATCTACCTGCATCATCAGCGAGGCAAGGGCAAAGCCGAACGCGACCACAGCCGCCACAGCGAGCGCTGGAGTCATACGAGCACACTGTGCTGTCTTCCCTGGTCATGTCAAGAGAACGCGATTAATCCCTGACTGCTGCTATGCAACACCTGCACCTTCTGTCGATCTGATCTCACTGGTTCTGTTCTGTCCCAGGCCGAATGGGTGCTGTCACCGTCAACGACTGTGGCCGCTCCCACTCGCTCCCAGTCGCTCCCTCGTCCCCACTGTTCCGCGTGTGGCGCGAGGGTTTGGACTGTCACTAGAGCAGCTGAGCTCAACTTAGGGTGCGTCCCATCCCATTAGCACCGAACGGCTGCCGGAGAGCGGGAAGTAGGCGAACGCATAATGAGGCCCCAGGCTAAACCGCTGTATCTCACCATTGGCGAGGTGGCCGCACAATTGCGCGTTAGGCCCAGTACGGTGCGGTGGCTGATCCGCACGCAGCAGCTAGCGGCGCAACGTGTCGCCCAAGAATTCCTCATCGAGAAATCCGACCTGGTTGCATTCATCGACGCTCACACCATCCGGGGCCAGACGACCTTATCGAGGAAGTCTTCGACCGCCGTTATGACCTGGCCCAACGCGGCGGCTGATTCAGCCAACCTGCCAGGCACGACCATTGCGTGATCGGCGCCGTCGACCTCGACTACATGGGCAGCTGGAGAGCGGGCAGCCTGAACGTCCCAGTACGGGTCGGCGGTGCCGCCCACCAGCAGGCAGGGAGCTGTCGCACCACGCAGTGCTGCCACCGTCGGCTCGTCCGTTAGCAGGGGCGTGAACCACACCGCTGAAAGGCCGCGGTCGGCTATCAGCGAGGCCGCCAGCGAGCCGAGCGACTTCCCGATGACCACCGGTGCGGCTTCGGTAGCGGCCGTCATCTCGTCGACCGCCTCCTCGACCTGGGATATGACCTGCTGGCGCTGGCTGGCGAAGTCCCGGCCCTCCGCAAAGTCCCATCGGAGCGGCCGTGTAAGACCACCACGGCGTTGTACCGCGAGCCTGGCGAACATCAGTACCGGCACGTCAACGCTGTTGTTGCCGCCGGGAGCCAGGATCGCCGATCGGCTCGTCACTGAGGGCTTGCTTCAGCTGTTGAAGATGTCAGCGGCGGTGTCGGCCGTTAGGGCGCTGTCGAACCACTGGTCTAGCTGGGCGATGTCAGTAGACGAGGCGACCTGCTCCCGCTGCTCGGCGGTCACGTTGATCGCCCGCGAATCGATGATCTTGAGGACGTCCTCGGACTTGGCCTTGACTTCGCCTTGCTGCAGGCCTTGCTGCAGGCCTTGCTGCATGCCCTTCTGCAGGCCTTCCTGGACGAAGCCTTCGATGAAGTCGCTCTTCCATTCCATGGTGGTCATCATCGTCTCCAGTCTCCGACGGGCTACGTCGGACGCTAGGTTCAGCATAATCGTGGACAGCCGTTTCCGATCGGCGACGCTGGCACCGGTCTCCCGGATAGCCGTGAGGAAGGCACGGGCGCCCTGGTCCTCATCCAGGTTCATCGCGCCCATGAAGGCCGCAAAGATCGCCAGGTAGGGGCTGGCGCTGCCGACGCCGGGGGCGTTGAGCGGGTCGATGACCTCAGGGGCGAGGTCGAACCCGGGATGACCCGTGGAAATCACGCGGCGACACTTCTTCGCCTCGTCAGGGTCCGGGCAGATCACCAGCAGGAACGCACGCTGGCAGCGGAGGTGCCTGCGGACGACGGTGAGGTAGACCGGCCAGGAGAACTCCTTGGTCGGGTCGTCCCGGCCCTGCGGCTCGATGATGATGACCAGAGCGGGATCGCCGGTGGCCTTGTCGGCGACGATCACGACGGCGTCGGCCAGGAACTTCACCGGCACCACCTCGCTCAGATCGGTCGGACCGAGCGAGACCGCGATCTCGGCGGGCAGGTCGACATCGGACATGGCCTGTAGCAACTCGACGGCGAGGTCGGGATGCTGGCGGATTAGCTCAATGGGGGCTTCGTGGGTAACGGAGGGCATGACTTCACGCTACGACGCCCTACTGACTTTTTCCGGCACGAATTGGGAAACAGATAGCATTAGAAACAAAATGGTAAATTTGGCAACTGATTGCGCTTTCTGCTTTTTAGTGGATGTCGCGGCGGATGATGCGGATGGCGCCGATTGCGAGGGGCAGCGCGATCCAGATGAGGGCTGAGGATGTTATCTGGGCGGCGTGACCTGACCATTGGCCGTCCAGCAGCCAGCCGAACGTCTCGCCGGTGTTGACCCAGCTTCCGGCGTGCTCGACGGCGGGGATGAGCAGCAGGCTGGTGACGCCGGCGAGGGCGAAGTAGGTCACGATGGCGGCGGCGGTGTTGTGCAGTGCGCTGCCGACCGCGCTGCCGATGGCGCTGGTGAGAACGACGAATACGGCGAAGCCGGCCAGTTCCGGCCAGCTCCAGCCGAGGGCTTCATGCCGTCCGTCCGCGCGCGCTACGGCCAGTCCAGCCTGGGCGATGGCGAACGCCAGGCATCCGCCGATGACGCCGATCGCGAGGCTAGCCACGACCTTGGCGGCCAGGACCCGGCCGCGCCGGGGTTCCAGGGTGAAGGTCATCAGCGCGGTCCGCTGGCTCCATTCGGCGGTCATCGTGAGCATGAGGGCGATCGGCAGCAGGCGGGACAGGCCGAGCGCGGCCCAGGTGAGGAACGACGCGCGGTCCTGCGTAACGTCGCGGGGGAACGCGAGGGGCACCGCCTGCGCGG
>Ga0302325_10018263_pt1 | contig 14784 bp, 10 predicted proteins | sample Palsa_T0_2_FD_201948 | JGI IMG/M metagenome (GOLD analysis project Ga0302325, IMG submission 201948) | Peat permafrost microbial communities from Stordalen Mire near Abisko, Sweden - Palsa_T0_2 | ecosystem: Environmental > Terrestrial > Soil > Palsa > Peat permafrost | place: Sweden: Abisko... | reverse complement strand
CCCCATGCCCCGCCTTCGTCGATGGTTCGTTGATCTGCTGGTCGCGCTTTCTGTGTTGCTCCTCCTCACAACAACGGTCATCTGGGCGATGAGTTACAGGATTTATTTCGAATTGATCATTGGCAATATAGGCGAGGTCCAAGCCGCAAACGGCGTTGGCGAGTTGAATTGGAGGGAAACCTACGCGGGAACTTTCAAGATCGTGCCGCAACGTGGAATCGTGATTTTGAATAAAGGACGGCGGCTTCCCATGAATTTCGATACACATTTCCAAATGATTCGCATTTTGCCGGCGATGAATCGCACTTTTCTTTCCGGCAACCTTCGTTTCGGGTTCGGCGCTTCGAAAGCAGAGTTTTTTAGCGCGTCGGAAGTAGGCTCGCCAAATTGGACCGCTACCACCACAGGAGTGATGGGCCCGGAACGCGCGGTCGACGCCCCGGCATGGTTCCTCCTTCTCCTGACCGCAATATTGCCTTTCTGGCGATTCACCCTCTTTCGCCGCCGCCGGCGGGCGGAGGATCGGATCCGCAACGGATTATGCCGCCACTGCGGCTACGATCTCCGCGCTACACCGCAGCGTTGTCCGGAATGCGGGACGATGGTGACGGTTGAGGTAAAATGATTTCTAGTGAAATCGCTTCTCCGATGTTGAGACCGAGTAACACAGTGGGCACTGTGGGACGTTAAATGGCGGAGAAATTGAAGATATTGGACTACGCTGCCGCAAACCGGCCACCGCGAAATCTAAAGGCGCGGTTCATCACCGCTTTGTGGGTATTAGGTCTGCCGTGGCTATCCATCGTCATTCTCGGCTTTTTTGGCGGCAACCATCTTTCCGCCCCGGAAATACCGGGAGTATTCGTCATTGCTATTCCGAACGCGGTAATAGTCGGTTTGCCGCAAATAATTTGCTGGCTTCTTAGACGGTTCGGCAAGGCATCTGCGGGTTTCTACTACGGTGGTTTGTTCACCGCCCACATGCTGCTGATATTGTTTACGATCCTTCTGTTGATACATCCCGGTGATGGCGATTCAATGTGCTGGTTGTACTACTATGCGATCTGCATTCCACTAGTTCCGGTGGGATGGGGAATTGGGGGATTGGTTGGTAAGTTAATAAGAGATCGTCGGCAGTCGCCGCGATCTCCGTCGTCTGGGCATGAAGCCCATGGCGGCGACCCCCAATAATCCAAGCGATGCCGGCTCCGGTACGGGGGTGAAGGAATTGACGGCCGCAAGGGCGTTGGAATCGATAGGCGCAGTGTCGCTGCCGTTGATATAGGTGTAATCGTACCAACCCGTGCTGGCGGGACTGGCGGAGTTGTTGGTGATTTCCATGCGCAGCGCATCGTACATCACGCCGTCAGTGTGAGAACTGACGCTCAGGGCGAACACGTCGTCCGCTCCGGCCGCGTTGAGATCGGAGGTTGGGAACTGGAACGCGGCCCACTGGTAGAATGCCGCGTCGCCGCTGCGGATCATCGGATCGTCCGGGGAGAAATTGTTGTAGCTCCAGGTTTCGGAATTTTTGTTGTTAAGGGAGATAGTGAGGCTGGCGTCCAATGCGACGACGCCAACGGAGAGAACGACATACTGGCCCTGAGCGATCTGTGACGGCGTCACAGTGAAGTGAACCTGCCACGGCGCTCCGTGATAAACAGATGGCCCATAGGTGACAGTGCCGCCGGCATTGGTGGTGGTGTAGGCCTGAACATATGCCGGCGCTTTATAGTTGTATTCGTCGGACGTTTGGTTGTTCGGGTCGTAAAGCGGCGGATCGAACGTGTACCATTGATTGTTGATCCACTGCGACGGCGTGGAAGTGTTGGTGATGCCCTGCAGCGGCTCGGTAGTGGCCTGGTAAGACACATATCCGGGCGTTCCCAGGGCCTGTTCCTCGGCCCAGAAATCGTAAGCGCCATAATATTGCCGCTGATCGGCGCCGGAGGCGTTGGAGCCGTTCATGAATTCGTTGGAGGATCGGTTGGGCGTGCCGATGGTCCAGATCGGTGGGGAGCTTCCGAAATTTTCGGGAGTGAATGTCAGATTTTTCGGGATGCTGATCTGGCCGGCCTGTACCTGAACGCCATCGACGCGCGTCTCGCCCCATTGGCCCAGTTGGTAGAGAGTGAGGCGATAGGTTCCGGGAGCGGCGTTGGTGATGTTGACCGTGCCGTTCGACGCCAACTGGGCCCAGTATTCGTATCCCTGCGTGGATTCCTGCATATTCACGCCGGGCTCGGAGAGCACCACGGTGTTGTTGACCGTGTTGGAACTCCATCCGACCGGGGATGTTGCGGAGATTTGCACCTCGCCACGCTGGGAATCGTTCAAATATCCGTTGGCCGCCAGTTCGGAATCGGTGGCGAAGTTGGCCTGATCGGCGGGGATGGAATTGATCGCCTGCTGGTTGATCGCCGCCGCGGAGTTCGTGCCGACGCCTTCGACCTGGAATGTGTAGGGGCCGAAAAGTTTGGTCGTATTCACACCCTGCGTGGGATAGTACGCATAACCCGGATACGCGCCGCTGCCCGATCCGTCGATGCCGTAGTGATCCGAAAGGAATTCCATGTTGAGGATGCCCGGATCGGTCCAGGCGAGTTCCTGTTTTGTCGGGCCGCCGGTCAGGGTGTCGATCGAGGGATCGACCTCGGACACCGCATAGCTGCTGCCGTACATCGTCTCGGCCTGGAAGAACTGGGTGTAGGTGGAGTAATCGTATTTGGTGAAAAAGTTAGTGCCGTTATCGCCGGGGATTCCGGTTCCGGTCAGGTCGTAGGTGACATTCTGAACCGTTCGGCCGGCCTGCGCGGTGGCAGTGGAGAAATTCGTGTTGGTGCTCGGGACGCCGAGCGTTGTCACCGGCGCCAAATCGTTTGGCCCGGTGGCTACCTGATAGAGATTTGGAAAATACGTTTGATTGCCGCGGAAAAGAAACTGCCCCTGCCCAACGCTGGTAGCCGGATCGGTGGATGAGTGGTTTAGCACCTCATAGCAACTGATGTTCGGATCGTTGTTGAACATCACATAGTGGAACGAATATGTAATGGGATTCGGATTGTTGGTCGGCCCGCCGGAGGCGACGGTGGTCCACATGTCCACATAATTGGCGGTTTGCTGAATGCCGCTGGATGTGCCGGCGGTGTTGGTCTCGAACGGCGTTCCGGCAAATTCCTCGTCGAGTTCCGAGGTGCTCGAGTTCAGGAGGTTGGGGCTGTTCGACCCGCCGCTCAGGTCGAGCTCGATGGAGGTGAGGTCATCGCCCGAGGGGCTGAAGGTGACCTTGAGATCTCCATTGTTGACGATGTAATTGCTACCCGATGCGGTGACCGAAATGGTCGCGCGGGCAAGCTGGGGGATGCTGGCGACGGCCGCTCCGACGGCCAAACTGAGCGCGACGGACTTGCCAGGTCGCTTTCTGGAACACATATTTTCCCTCCAATTCACCGCAAGATGCGAATCTTCACCAGAAGCGTTTTCTCACCAGACGCGGACCTTCGCCGGAAATGCAACAGCTCAAGGCACTAAGCAGTTTATCAAATAAAATTGCCGAATGCCAGAACGATCCGCTTCAATATCTACATCCCGGACGCAGGACCGTTTAAACAATTATCCGAGCTTTATGCGGCATTTTGACGGTGGATTATAAGAATACGAGCCGACCCGATGGCCGTCCCGCATTCTCCTATTAGAATCCTCCCCCATGTCCAACCGCTCGGAACATCTTGCTCCTGCCCAGACCGTGGTCGTCAAGCTCGGCACGCAATTGCTCAGCGATAAGAACGGCCGGGTGGACGCGGAATTTGTGGCCGGAATCGCAGATCAAGTGGCGGCTCTGCGCGCCAAGGGATTGCGCGTCACTATCGTCAGCTCCGGGGCGATCGGGTGCGGAGTCAGTGAATTGGGATTGGCTAAGCGGCCGACGGATTTGGGCATGCTGCAGGCCGTCGCCGCCATCGGGCAGCGGCGGTTGATGGATGTGTGGGCGGGGGCGTTTGCGCGGAATCAGTTGCATGTGGCGCAGATTCTTTTGACTCGCCAGGATATCGATGACCGAACGCGATTTCTGAATCTCCGCAACACCATCGTGGCGGTGCACGAACTCGGCGGGATTCCCATCGTCAATGAAAACGACACGGTGAGCACCACGGAATTGGTGAAGATCACCTTCGGCGACAACGACATCCTGGCCGCGCTGGTTGCACATGCGCTGCGGGCCAACGTGCTGATTCTGTTGAGCGGCGTGGATGGCTTGCTGGATTCGCAAAACAATCCGCTGCGGCTGGTGAAGAACGTGGACGAAGCGCGCGAGCACGTTCGGCCGGAGAAATCGGCGCTGGGCCGGGGCGGGATGGATTCCAAATTGCAGGCGGCGCGGATGGTGACGGATGCGGGCGAGACGATGGTGCTGGCGGATGGGCGAATGCCGGATGTGCTGGGGCGCATTCTGAGCGGGGAAGAAATCGGCACGCTTTTTGTGCCGGCATCCCGGAAGCGATCCTCCCGCAGCCGATGGATCGGATCGGTCCGGCCAGAGGGTGCGGTGGTAATTGATGATGGGGCGCGAAAAGCTTTGGTGGAGATGAATCGCAGCCTGCTGCCGGCGGGGATCGTGAAGGTGAAAGGCGAATTTGCGCGCGGGGATGTCATCGCCATCGAGACCACGGCCGGCAAACTGGTCGCGCAGGGCCTGAGCAATTATTCCTCACTCGACACGGCCAAAATTTGTGGGATGAAGACAGCGCAGGTGCGCCAACTCTTCGCCGAGGCGGCGTATGATGAAGTGGTGCATCGAGATAATCTTGTCACGCAAGAGTAGTCAGGACAACGGATTGCGCTGAATCTAAAAGCTCACATTTCCCAACCGCCTAACATTCTGAAGCCGGTGCGTGTCTTTACGGATGGACGGGAGAAAAAACATCCGAAGGAGTTGTGCCATGAAACGTTTTGCAATGCTTGGAGCGACCGCACTGATTGCCATGCTGCCGAGTTTCGCCTCGGCGCGCGATCGCGGCGGCTTTTTCTTTGGCTTTAATCTCGGCGCTGTGGGATTCGGATTTGCCGACCATGGCTACCGCTCATGCGGCCCGGCATTTGGTTTCGCCTGCGCCCCGGCCTACACATACTGTGCCCCGACGTATTCCTATTGCCCGCCCCCAGTGGTTTACACGCCGCCGCCCGTGGTCGTCGCGGCCCCGCCAGTGGTGTATGCACAGGCGCCCGTGGTTTATTATTCGACGCCGGTGGTTTACTCCGCGCCCGTTTATCAATATCCCGTGCGCGGATATTACTACTCTGTTCCGGTGCGGACGTACGGCTACGGCAACGACTACTATCGCCGATAAATTGGTACGCCTCTTTTCCCCTCCTCCGGTAATCCGGGGGAGGGATAGGGTGGGGGTTTCTCGGAGCCCAATCAAAGTTCGGCCCCCACCCCTGCCCTCCCCCGGAGTACCGGAGGAGGGGGAGACTCTTTGCATGCCAGTAGCTCATTGGACAATCGTCTGTTAATTGCTCTACTGCCGGAATGCGGATTGCCGTCTCGTGGATTTTGATCGTCGCCTCGATTGCCGCGATTGCATTGAGCGACGCCATCTCCAAGAGCCGCCAGGTTTCTAACGTCTCGGACCTTTCTGAATTTCGGCTGGAAATGGGCAGCCGATATCTGCTGGGCAATTTCCAAATCACACAACAATCGGGCGCGGTGGTGGGATCGATGGCCGATGATCTTTGGCGCAGCGCCACCACGCCGGAAGATCAGATTCGCCTCATCCCCGTCATCTCCGAGACGGAGGGCAAGACGCAGGCCCTTCGACAACTGAGCAAAATCGACGAGACCAAGGCGACGGACTCACAGATTCATGACATCGATGTTCTGGATGCCCTCTACACCACCGGCAACCTCCCCGCCGATGACCGGCAACAATTGATCGACACCTACGGCTGGAGCGGCAAGCTGGCAGCAGCGCAAGCGGATGGCCCAAATAGCGAGATGCATCAGGAAGTGAATCGCGCCGCCTTGCGAACATTCATTTCGACGATCGTCGCGCTACTGCTGTTTGGCGGCGCGTTCTTCGGCGGCCTCACGCTGCTGATCGTCTTCACCATTCAATTCATCCATCACCGCACGCCGCCGCAATTTCACCCGGCCGATTCTTCAATGGCCGATGCGATGCTGGAGGGATTCGCGGTCTATCTGCTTTCCATGATGATACTGCTCGTGGGTTTGCCGCTGGTTGCGCGAGTGACCCATTGGCACATTCATGGCTTGGGGTGGGAGACACTACTGCTGATTCCCGTGATTCTGGCACTTCTCTGGGTTCATCAGCGCGGCGGTTCCTGGCCGGCGCTGGGGGAGGCGTTGGGATGGAACCGAGGGCGCGGAATCCCGCGCGAAATGCTCGCGGGCATCTGCGGATATCTCGCGGGAATTCCGATCCTTATTATCGGAGCGATTATCACCAGCTTTCTCGTCGGCCGAAGTGGCGCCAACGCGGAGCATCCGCTCTTCGAGCATCCGCTGGTGGATGATCTTCTCAACGGCGGCTGGCCACGGCTGTTTCTCCTGTTTTTGGCCTGCGTGTTTGCTCCGATTACCGAGGAGTTGATGTTTCGTGGCATGCTCCTTGGGCATCTTCGCCGCCGATTTTCCTGGCCGATTTCAGCAATTGTCGTCAGCCTGATTTTCGCGGGGATTCATCCACAGGGCTGGGCGGCGATCCCGGTGCTGGGGTCGATTGCACTGGTGCTGGCGGCATTGCGAGAGCAGCGCGGCAGTCTGGTCGCCTCGATGACGGCGCATGCGCTCAACAACGCATCGGTGCTTGTGATGTTTGTTCTAGTCATGGGGTGAAATGGTCACGGAGCGACGCGGCGCAATTGGCGAAGATCGATCACTAACATATCCGATGGGAAACTAGCATTGCCGTTATCGATCGGAACGGACAGCGAATAGTCGACGGTCACGGGAATGTTTGCATGACCGGGAAATTTCTCGCGCAGCGCGAGTGCCACCAAGCCCGTCGCCGCCGGCGGCCAGCCGGAGGACGGCGTGCCAAATTCGTGATGCCATATCGGGGAAATGCCGTCTTCCCATTGAGCATTGATCACCACCACTCGCTGAGCACCGACAACTTTGTCGCGAGTCAGGAGTGATCGAACGAACTGCAATTCCTTTTCCTGTGGCCGAACGAAACAAATCGTGACCAGACACGCGGCGGCGGCGGCGCTGGCGAGGGCGAAAGACATCGGAATCCACGTTGGCAGAAAGTTTTCGGAATCGATCGGTTTGGCGATGATTCTTTGCCAACCGTGCGCCGCTGCGAGGAGATAAAAAGCCATCAGGCATTCCAATGCGGGTTGGGTGCGGTAACCGGCTGAATCGGCGGCGGTGAGGAAGTTGGGGAGATACGTCGCGATGACGAGCGCCGCTGCAAGAAGCAGCATTGTCGCGCGCTGGCCGAGTCCTCCCCGAAAAAAAGCCGGTAGGCCAATGAGAATAAAAACGCCGACGGCAACGGCGATCCAACCGGAGGAAATGATGTTGCCGAAATTGAGTGCGTCCACCAACGGTCCGTGGATGAACCAGGAAAATTTGGCCCACGCATCGCTGAATCCGGCCAGATGCGAACGATCCAGCGGCATGTCCAGCGCGGAGAAGACCCACGGATATTTTCGCAAGCCCAGTTGATAGAAGATAAACGCCAGGCCCAGCGCCGTCGCCGCGATGGAAACGTACCACGCCAGTCGCCGTAGCGGGCGCTCGGGCGGACCGGCCGGGCGAAACAGGTCGATGGCAACCATCACCCAAAAGAGCATGGCCACCGGCTGATAGATCATCAGAGAGATCAAAAATGTCAGCGTCGCCGCGATTGCGAAAATACTCCGCCGCATTGGCGAAACATTTGCGATTGACTCCGCGGCCAGCGCCGCGGCGGCGATGGCGATGACGCCACCCATCGATTCGATGGCGCACAGGGCCCAGACCGCATACACCTGCGCCGCCGGCAGTGTTGCCGCCACAAGCCCGCCGGCCAGCGCGATGCTTCGTGGCCACCCGGCGCGCAGCAAACCCCGCCGAATCCCCAGCGCCATCGCCGCCAGTGAACAGACCGCCAGCAAGCGAACCCCGGCGAGTTGCGAAATGTACTTGATCCGCGAAAAGAGCAAATCCTCGGCCAGCCCATTAATCGCCCGCCCCTGGGCGATGTTGAATTGCAAGTATCGGTGGTCGTGATGCACTTCCGCATTCAGCCACCGATAGTCGTCACGAAATCCGAAATGCCCGAACAGCACGGGCGAGTAAACTAAAAAAATGATCAGCACCAATACAATACATTCCCCGAAACACCGGCCACGCAGGAATGAACAATCCTGTCGCGCTTGGATGGACTGGACTCGGCTTGACTGGTTATGGTTCAAAGTCATTGGAGAGAGGCGGGCGAGAGAATCGGAACATTGGCAAACTATGATGCGGGTTGGGGTATGTCAATCACACAACGGTGTTCGCGGTTCGCAGTCTTTTCCCCTCCTCTGGTATTCCGGGGGAGGGATAGGGTGGGGGTTTCGCGGAGCCCAATCGAAGTTCGGCCCCCTCCCCAGCCCTCCCCCGGAGTACCGGAGGAGGGGAGATTTTTTTGCATCCGTCAGTGAGGCGATGGGATTAGAAATGATGGCGACGAACAATAAATTCGCACGCCGTCGCCTTTGGAATTGAGCCATTCAATGATCGGCGGCCCCAGGGCGTCGTCGTAATTGGCTGGGGCGATCAGGATTCCGCCGGTGCTTTTGTATGCCGCTTCGATGGATGCGGGGTCGGCTTTGATGCCGAAAACAGGGGATTCGGTGAAGACTCGGATATCAAAGCGCGGATCGCTGGAATCGTCGTCGCCGAGGATGAACCATTCGCGCCGGATGCCGCGCTCGACGATCATGTTTTCTTCGGAAAATGCGCGGGGGAAATCGCTGGTGGCGGAACTGAATCGCTGCAGTGCGTTGGATTCTTTTTTCATCCACGCATCGGGGTCGGCGACTTCATTCCAAAGTGCATCGGATGCCACGCGCGTCGGCAGCGGATCGTGAATGCCTTCTGACATGTAAACCCGAGTGCCAGGCACGACATGGGTATTCACCCACTCGGTGGACGGGGCGGGGACATAATCTCGGCGATCCAAAACAAATCGTGCGGTTTGAAATGCTGGCAGGATCACTCCGACCGCGACGGCCGGCCAGACCCAGCGTGGCCATCGTGCCGCTGCCGCCGCGGCGCCGATTCCGGATGCCACGATCAGCACCACCAGCGGGCCGCCCTGATGTTGAAGTCCCCACTCGGTTGCTTTGAGCATCGTCAGCGCCAGTAGCAACGCGTAGACCGCAACGCCTCTTTGCAGCCAGACACGCGGCGGTTGTGCCCAGATCACCGCTGCCGCAACGAGCAAGATCGCCACGATCAATCCCTGTCCGATCATCACATTGTAAATGGTCTGCGAAATCGGCACAGGCCCCGTGGCAGGCTCGGCGAGTCGCACGGTGGCGATGATCCGCAGATTCCCCACCAGATTCGTCAGCACCCACGGCGACACCAACTGCATCACCACCAACGCGATGACAACATATCGCACCAACCGTCCCAGCCGGAGGACAACCCGCTCGCCCGGTTCCCACAAATCCGCCAGCGCCAGCGGGAAAAGCAGCACCATGTCGATTCGCGTGGCAATCGACAGACCCATCCAGACGGCAGAGGCCCTGGGAGATGCGCGCGATGTCGGCGAGGAAGCGCTGTAGTAAAGCGCGATGATTCCCATGCCCCACGCCATCACATACGGCCGGGCTTCATCGCCGAGATCGATGAAGATCGGCAGAAATGCCGTGAGTCCGCCGACGAGCAGCGCCCCGGGCAATCCGCCGCGCTTGAATCCCAATCCAAATCCCGCTGCCACGGCGGCGATGGCGATGGCGACGTTCGCGCCCACCTCGACCCAGCGCGGGATGCTCCAGTCATGATAGAGATCAAACAGCGCCCGGCTCCCCGCCATGAACGGCCGCAATACAAACGGCGCGGATTGTTGACGGGGCGATGGCTGGAAATAATCCCGCGCCGACTCGACCGCCGCGAATCCCCAACTGATCCACGTCTGCGGACCCGCCGGCGAATATTTGTATGTCGGCGTGATCCCCTCCCACAGCGCAAACCCACCCTCGACATACGGCCGCTCATCCAGATTTCGCAATTGATATCGCGGCGGGAAATCCGCCACATGAACGGCCAGTGCCAGAGCAAGCAACCCCCAGAAACACCCGTGGCGGAGAATCGCGGGCCACGACGGGGTAGGCATGGCGTGGGATAATTGTGCGGGGTGGGGGGGATGTCAAGGAGAAAGGCAAATCACTGCGAGCGTTGAGCGCCTGCGGAGATCACCGGCGGTTGGCGGAAATATTTTCGGATGTAGAGGAGCCAGCCGATCGGCGCTATTTCGAAAACAAATCCGAGCCACGCGCCATGGCAGAGGCTATAGAGTCCGAATGCCATCAGGTATGCAATTGTTCCCCACCAACCCATTGACCGCGCTCGCAGCACCAGCCAGGCAAGAATCATTGCAACTATGCTTTGACCGGAGAAAAACGTGATCTTCCCGATCTCGACGATCGTGCCGGCGTGGGAATCGGCAATCGCCTGAGGCAAATTGGCAATGCCGATGCATGCGAAAATGAAAAGCACAAATGCTGTTGCCAGCAAGGGCAATGGGCGCTCGTCTGTCCAACGTGGAACCGGGTCGTAGTGCTCCAGCATCGCCTTCACTTCGGGCTTTCTATAGAAGGTAACAATACGGGCGGGCGAGACGATGAAAAGCAGCGCACCGAAGAGCATTGAGATGAGTAAGAACCCAAGAAAAGTTCCTGAAAATGCCAGCGATCCCTGAGATTGAGCGCTGGGCGATTTGAAGATGGCGGGAATCATGAATATCTCCGCGACGGCGCCGAATATCCCAAAAAGGCAAACCATGCTGCCGAGCACCAAGGCGATGGGGCGCACCCATCGGCGCAGAAGATATGACCCGATGCCCCACCAGAGCAGTACTAGATAAACCAGCCCTTCCGGCAGGAAATTAAGAATCTCGCTTGTGGTGATTTTTGGCGTCGGCGCGATCTTCGGCCCGAGGATGCCCAAACGATCCGCCAGGGAAAAGCCTCCAATGATCGAACACCAGAGAATCGTTTGCTTGCCATAATCACGAGCCCGTTTTTTTAGCTGCGCATAAGGCTCTTCCACCGGTGGCCAGGCGATGCCGGGCGTCGCATAATTCAGGGATGGCGGCGCTTCGTTTCCCATAATTTCTGCAGCTAAATCGGTCGGTTGGCTTCTCTGAACGGACGGCAATTGTAGCCGAGAATCATCAAAAGGCATAACTCGCAACCCACCCCCAACCCTGCTAAACTTCGGCCTCTTTGGATCAGATTCGGCGGAATTGGAGGTTTGCCCGGTAATGTATTGGGGCCTGCATCTCATCGATATCTTCGTCATCGTTGGTTTCATCGTGGCCACGCTCGGCATCGGCGTGGCGGTCTCCCGGAAACTCAAAACCGAATCCGATTTTTTCCTCGGCGGCCGAAAGTTGGGGAAACTTCTTCAATTCTTCCTCAACTTCGGCAACTCCACCGATCCGACCGGGGCGCTGGCGATCTCCCGAAATGTTTACAAGCAGGGTGTCGGCGGAATTTGGGGGGCGGGGTTTCAAACTTTATTTATCACCCCGTTTTTCTGGTTCACCCAGCCATGGCATCGCCGGGCGCGGCTGACCACCATGGCCGATTTGTTCGTCGACCGATTCGATTCCAAAGGCCTGGCGACGGCTTACGCAGTGTTCAATATTTTCATCGCCCTGATCTACATGGGCCTGGCGAACGTGTCGGTTTACAAGGTAGCGGCCGCGATGATCGTCAAGCCGGAATCGGCCTACACCGATCAGGATCGCCAGGACATCTCCGATTATAACGAATATCAGAATCTCAATTCGCAGGTAGCGCGCGGCACGCTGCCAGGAACGGACGACCGCTACATGGCGCTGCACACGCGCTTCGTCAACGGCGATCTCAATTCGACGATCACCTACGTCTCCAAGATCCCGTTCTATTTCAGCTACTGCCTGATCGTGGGGATTTACATCACCATGGGCGGGCTTCGGGCGGCGGCGATCACGGATGCCATTCAGGGATTGCTCATTCTGGTGATGTCGCTGCTCCTGATCCCGCTGGGGCTGCACGCCATTGGCGGATTCGCCGGGCTGCACGCGCATGTGCCGCTGGAAAAATACAACATCATGGGCGATCTGACGTGGTTTTCGATTTTCGGATTCTTCATCGCCAGCCTCGTCCAAGTGGTCGGCATCGTCCATAACATGTCCACCGCCGGCTCGGCCAAGGATGAGGACACGGCCCGATTCGGCATGATCTCCGGCGGATTCTCCAAGCGGCTCGTGCTCATCGCCTGGATGATGTGCGGATTGCTGGCCATTGCGCTGCTGACCAATCTTTCCGATCCGGATTTGGCGTGGGGCGCACTTTCCAATCGGCTGCTCGTGCCGGGACTCACGGGTGTGATGCTCTCGGGCATGATCCTGGGTTTGATGCCGATGATGGGTGTGCAGGCGGTTTCCGTGTCGGCCCTGATCACACGGAATATTTATGAGCCGCTTTTTCCGGGAAAGACGCCTCGCCACTATCTTCGCGCGGGACAGGTATCCATCGGTGCGGTCTTGTTGATGGCCATCGTTTTCGCGGTCGTTAGCAATAACGTCATCACCCTTTACACCAATCTGGTCACCTTCAATACGTTCTTTGGTTGTGCCGTCATCCTGATTTACACCTGGCGTCGCCTGACGGCCAAAGCGGTGGGCTTCGGATTGGCCGTCTGGATTATCGGCGTGATCATCCTTCCGTCGCTTCTGCCCTTGTCGCAATCATTTCGCGAGTTACCGAGCCTCCTGCTGCAAACCGATCCGTACACCGTACGAAGCCTGCGCTCCGCCACCGCCGCCGATGTCGCATCCGGCCAAGCGGATCAGGTGGGCGCGGCAATTCAATATGATCGCAAGGTCGCTCCATCGCCGGTTTTCTTTGACTCCATCAGCCGGGAAAATGCGCAAGATTCAAATTCCCCACTTCGCGGCAATGGTCGATTTTGCGTCGAGAATTATCTTCTCGAATCCGTCGGATTTAAGTTGGAGCGACTCACCCCCGCCACGATCACCGGCACGCGCTGGCTGGTCGATGGGCTCTTTCCGTTTGTCATGCTCATAGCCGTAAGTTTGTTCACGCGTCGCGCTGATGAACATCTCGTTCGCCGCTTCTACGCCAAGATGTGCACGCCGGTCGCTCCGACACCCGAAGAAGATCAGCACGAAATTGAACTCAGCATCGCCGACCCGCATCGGCAGGATCATTATCTGCTGTTTCCCAATTCCGATTGGCGCGTGAAGAAATGGAAACGCAAGGATTTCATCGGTTTCTTCGGCTGCTGGGGCATCGTCGCGGCGATTCTGGGGGTGTTGTATTTCGTGTTGCAATTGGGAAAGTAGACAAAGTTTTCCCCCTCTCCCGGTACTCTGGGAGAGGGAGGGGGTGAGGGCCGATCCGGAATATCGCTCGCTCTTTTCGAGAAAAAAAAGACCCCTCACCCTAACCCTCTCCCGGAGTACCGGGCGAGGGGATCAGAGGGGACCGCGGGACTTCACTCACCTGATATCTCAAAAATCTTTTCTTCATCCATCGCACCGCCAGCAAATCCATGAACGCGCGCCAGGCGCGATTGCGGAAGCCGTATTTCGGCGTGCCGGCGTAGCGGTGGGAATGTTTCACCGGCGTCTCCAGAACCGTGTAGCCGCGCATTTTTACCAGCGTCGGCATGAAACGGTGGGCGCCGGTGAAAAGGAATATGCCGTCAACGCAATGGCGTTTATAAAGTTTGAGACTGCTGGCCGAATCCTGAATGGTTTCGTCGCTGATCCAGTTGCGAATGCGATTGGCCGCGCGGGTTTGGAATCGGCGGAAATTCGTGTCGTGCCGATCCTTGCGCCAGCCGGTGATCATGTCGTAACCTTCGAGCATGGGTAGGAGGCGGGGAATTTCTTCCGGATCGTTTTGCAGGTCGGCATCGATGGTGGCGATCACCGCGCCGCGCGCGGCTTTGAATCCCGCCTCGAACGCCGCGCTCTGCCCGCCGTTGCGCGCCATCCGCAGCACCCGCAGCCAGGGCCGGTCGCGCATGGCATCGGCAAGCAATTGCGGCGTCTGATCCTTGCTGCCGTCGTCGATCACCAGCATCTCGAACGGTTTTCCGATGGATTTCAACGCCGCTTCGGTTCGTCGCAACAGTTCCGGAATGACTTCCTGCTCGTTGTACGCCGGCACGACCAGCGACAGCGCAATCGGCGATGATTCGACAGAATCGCTCATGCTCCGTTCCCCCTTTTGTAGGTCATCGGCAATTCCGAAATAAATGCAACCGCCGAGACGCCGATGCCGCCGAGGCAGACGCCGAGAAAATGCATTGTTGCCACAGATAAAAGATCAGATGGACAGAGATAAGACAAATTTCTTATTCCGCATTTATCTGTGTTCATCGGTGTTCATCTGTGGCAAAAAATTGAATTTGTATTCCTCGGCGTCTCGGCGGTTGCATTTTTGTTTTGGCCAAAGTCTACACGCTTTGCGAAATGTTCGCTTGCGGCGGCGGTCTTCTCAGAATCCGCTGCGCCAGCTTGGCGACCAGAATTCCCAGAATCG
>Ga0302325_10018262_pt1 | contig 14784 bp, 9 predicted proteins | sample Palsa_T0_2_FD_201948 | JGI IMG/M metagenome (GOLD analysis project Ga0302325, IMG submission 201948) | Peat permafrost microbial communities from Stordalen Mire near Abisko, Sweden - Palsa_T0_2 | ecosystem: Environmental > Terrestrial > Soil > Palsa > Peat permafrost | place: Sweden: Abisko... | reverse complement strand
TGATAACGGGCAGCTGCCCTTTTACCAGCGCTGCCCATTTGATGCGGCGCCAGCCATGCGTCATCATCACCAGATCGAGCATCGGGAGCAAGCTATCCGCAGAACTGGCAAAATAAAAATAAGGGTCATGGACCTGCCCGCGTATTTCACCCGTCAGCAACAGCCGGGAAATGATATTGTCATCATTGGGGAACTCCCCATCAGCCGTTACATCCGTTACCGCCAAAGACATATTGGTTTTGAAGGTATCCGGCACATCGACGACCAGGCTGTTCTTTCCTCTCCTGGCTATCCCCTTTAACTGCACCGACAGCTCCGGGTTGAAAAGGTATTCGTGATTGTTGACAAAGACCACCCGCTCCGCAACCGCCATCATATTGGCATCGAATACCGTGAGCTGAAGTACGCCGCTGGGCAATTGACTGGTTGGAATAGTACCGCCACTCATAAAGTTATCCTCCAGGTTGACCCTTGCCTTATACACCAAATGCTGATGCATATGCCCGATGATCGTGAGCCGCTTGAGTTCGGGCGCGCCCTCCGCCGAGCGCGCCACGGAAAATAACATTTTTTGATTTGCCGGTATCGCCCTCAACACCACGCCGGTCGGCCTGGCCGCAGGCAAACCCGTCCGATGCTCGATCCCCTGCTCATCCTTCCACACCGCCACGAGTGAGTCGCCTTTGTCCGGCGTCAACAGAAATCTGCCCATCCCGTCATGGATGGATTCGAACATCAGCAATTGCTTGCCCGTTTGATCCTGCACTATCCCCTTTACCGCCACCGGCAACCCAAACTGATCATTTGCTTTAAAAGCCACCATCGTCTCCACTCCGGTCACAAGATCCCCCCCTTCCGGGAAGAATTGGATCTTTGCTTGGCGAGGCACTATAGTGACCACCCCGGCAGAATCCAATTTACTGTCATAGATGCGTATGTCCTTCTCGTAATAAAAAGTCGTATCGAAATTGGTCATCCAGGTCGTATAGGCCCGGAGATGAAGATGCCTGCTTTTCATCACCTTTGGTAGATCGAAACTTCCCGCAGTACTCGATTCCGTGATCGGAAATGCCTTGCGCTCCAGAATTGCGCCCGAAGGATCCGATAGCTCAGCATAAAAATTCCGGCTCAGCAGCGAAGGATCCGCCCCGGTGAATATATAAGCCTTAAACCAGACAGTCTCCCCCGCACGATAGATATTCTTATCCAACTGGACGTGGATCTTCTCCTGCGGATAATTGCTGGCATAAATATTCAACATGGAATCCAGCTTCTGGGCATTCAGCAATACAGGGAAAAGGATAAAGACGATGGGTAAATAGTGGCGATACTTGTTCATACAGCGAAATTATTCAAGACAATCAGGAAAACTACCTAAAATGCGCATAATTTCGGAATGTTTTCGATTTTTCCTGGAAGAAAATATGTTAAAATGACATTAACAAAATCTACAAACGACCTATACGCAGCCTACACAGATCGTATGCAAAAAATCGCCGATGTAAAATACGCTGCGGCCGTATTGGAATGGGACCAGGAAACCTACCTGCCGCCGAAAGGGGCAGAAGCCCGCGGCAGGCAACTGGCCAGCCTCTCGGAAATCGCACACGAATGGTTTACCACCCCCGGCCTTGGTGACCTGCTACAGGAATTACAACAGCGCGGCGACCTGGAAGAAGACCGGCGACGCAACGTAGAGCTTAGCCTGGAAGACTATAACAAACAAAAAAAATTCAGCCCTGCCTTTATACGCCGCCTCAGCGAGACCAGCTCCCGCAGCTTCCACAGCTGGCTGCAAGCCCGCGCTGCCAACTCCTTTACCCTGTTCAAAAATGACCTCGAACAACTGGTCGGGCTGAAAAAAGAAGAGGCAGACCTGGCCGGGTATGAACAACACCCTTATAACGCCCTGCTGGATAATTTTGAAAAAGGCTGCACCATCGCCTTGCTGGACCGGGTGTTCGCAACCGTCAGGGAACCACTGAAAGATTTACTCAACCGGATCAGTACCCGTCCGCAGGTAGATGACAGCTTCCTCCGCGGCAATTACCCCCGCCAACAACAATGGGATTTTGGTATCACCCTGATCCGGCAGCTGGGATTCGATTTCGAAGCAGGAAGACAGGATCTTTCCGAACACCCCTTTACTACCAGCTTTAACGCCCGCGACGTCCGGATCACCACCCGCATCGATGAGAACGACTTCAGCCATATGACCTGGAGTTGTATCCATGAAACCGGGCATGCCCTTTACGAACAAGGACTGCCACCCGAATATTATGGGCTGCCCCTGGGTGAATATGCCTCGCTGAGCATCCATGAATCACAATCGCGGCTCTGGGAGAATAATGTCGGCAGGAACCTCCGCTGGTGGCAAACCATCTACCCCCGCTTACAGACTGCCTTCCCCCAGCGCCTGGGAAATACCACGGTGGAACAATTCTACAAAGGCATCAACAAGGTCGAGCCATCCCTGATCCGTACCGAAGCCGACGAAGTATCCTACCATTTTCATGTCATGATCCGCTATCAGCTGGAAAAGAACCTGATTGACGGCACCCTTGCCGTAGCCGATATCCCCGCCTGGTGGAAAGATAACTATGCCGCCTGGCTGGGCGTAGATGTCCCGGATGATAAAAGAGGCTGTCTCCAGGACGTCCATTGGAGCCATGGCAGCTTTGGCTATTTTCCTACCTATAGCCTGGGTAGTTTTTATGCGGCGCAATTCTTCTCAGCCGCTGAAAATGAGGAGCTTACCATCCCATCAGCCATCGGAGAGGGCCATACCGCCCCCCTGTTGGAATGGCTGCGGGGACGAATTCACCGCCACGGCAGGCGGTATACCAGCGAGCAGCTATGCCGGCTGGCCACCGGAAAAACCCTGGATATCCAATATTTTTTAGACTATTTACAGGATAAATACGTTATTATATATAATCTTTGACCTAATTACGCGGAATGAATCGACTTTATCCCATACTCTTATCCTGCATCTTTATTGTATCCTGTAAGAAATTCATCCAGAACCAGGAAGAAAAAGCTGCTGTTTCTATCGTGACCAGCGGAGAATGGTACGTAAGTGGGTATGAGCAAAATGACAGCAATATAACTGCCGCTTTTTCCGGTTATCTCTTTAAATTTGATGCGAATAATACGGTGACGGGTATCATAAATGGCGATTCCACCGAAGGCGAATGGCTCGTCAATATCAGCGCCAAAACGATCACGTCGGATTTCCCTGGCGGGGGATACCCGCTAAACCAGCTGAATGAAACCTGGCTGATCACCGATAGCTACACCGACAGCGTATCCGCGTCATCCACGGATACCATCAACCATACTTCCAATATCCTGCAGCTGAAAAAGCAATAATCCAGGCCCTCGAAAAAGTCCTCCCTATCTCCTATTCAATAGCCCTCACCCGCATAACCGGCGGATGAAGAACATTTTTATCGCACCTAAACGACCCTTTTGTTGAACCGAAAACTATTCTTTTTAACCGGCTGCCTTTTTCTGCTCGGGATAGGCGTTCGCGCGCAAGCGCCGGTCGCCCAATTCACCTCCAACGTTACATCGGGCTGCGCCCCGCTGGGCGTTAAATTTGCGGATCAGTCCACCAACAGCCCAACCTCCTGGGAGTGGGGTTTCAGCAATGGCCAGACTTCCAATTTACAGAATCCGGTGATCTCCTTTGGAACACCCGGCACTTATACCGTTACCCTGATTGTCAAAAATGCCAGCGGGGCCGATGCCATCCGTGATACCAACTATATTACCGTATACGCATCTCCTACCGTATCTTTTGGTCTGAATGGCCAAAATCTGGCCTGCGCCCCGGTCAATATTCAGTTCGCCAATTATTCCCAACCGGGGCAAGGCACAATTACTTCCTATTTATGGAAATTCGGGGACGGCGCTACCAGTGACGATCCGACGCCTTCACACCTGTATACCCAGACCGGCTATTACAACGTCGGCCTGACCGTCACCAATTCCGGGGGTTGCTCCAATTCATCGACCTATATCCGGGTACTGCGGGTCGTAGAAGGCGTTCAGCCAAACTTTACCTGGAGCCAAACCTCCACCTCCTGCACCGCCCCCTATCTGCTCAATTTCATCAATCAAACCGCGGGTCCCGGCACCCTGACCTATACCTGGAGCCTGGGCAGCAGCGGCACACCGGCTACATCGACGGCAACCAACCCCACCGGCATCTCCTATCCCGCAGCCGGTAACTATAGCGTGCTGCTGACGGCCCAAAGCAGCCTGGGATGCAGCGATACACTGACACAAACGGTTCCCATATCATCGAATACACCTGTCATAACCGCCCCCGCCGCGGGCTGCCTCAATACCCCCATCAGTTTTTCCAACGCCACCACCCCCGCGCCATTATCTTCATCCTGGACCTTCGGCGACGGCGGAGCCTCGAACCAGGCAACGGCAACCCACAGCTACACCACACCCGGCACCTATCCCGTGACGCTGACCAACACCTACGCCAGCTGCACCAGTACCAGCACCAGCAGCATAACCATCGGCGCCAGCCTCGTTCCGGTATTTACCGCCACGCCGACAAGCAGCTGCCAATCCCCCCTAACGGTACAATTCACGGACCAGACAACACCCACCCCCACTCAATGGCTGTGGAAATTTGGTGACGGCGGCACATCCACCCAGCCAAACCCTTCCTATACTTATACGACAACCGGCAATTTCAACGTAAGCCTAACCACGACCAGCGCGGCCGGCTGCTCCGGGACGACAACACAAACCCAGGAAGTGAATATCGTTCCGCCAACCATCACCATGTCGGGGGTAGCCGGCTGTATCGGTGTACCCATCACCCCGGCCTATAAAGTCACAGCCATCGATGGCGTAGCCTCCTACTCCTGGTCCGCGCCGGGCGCTACCCCCTCCACGTCAAACTCGGCCGCCCCCGGCTTCGTGTATGCCACCCCGGGATTTTATCCCGTTACCCTGACGATCACCACCACCGGCGGTTGTACGGTTACCCAAACCTATAGCGGCATCCTCCGGGCAGGTACCCCAACGATAGCTGCTTTTACCGAGAGCCCCAACCCGGTCTGCGGAACCGCCATCGTCACCTTCAACTCGTCATCCATTCCGGCCGATCAATGGTACTGGAATTTCGGGGACGGCGCCGCCATCGACAGCGGCCAGGCGCCCACCCACCAGTTCCTGAAATTCGGCACCGAGACGGTAACCCTTTCGGTTGCCCATGACGGTTGCATCACCCATACCACTAACAACGTGACAGTCACCCCGCCAATCCCCAACTTTGGCTACGTCGTCAACTGCGCCGCTAACAACCCGTTGGTCAATAATAACCTGAACGTCTCTTTCCTCGATTCCTCCCTTATAAACACCACATTGACACCGATTTCCTATACCTGGTTCTACGGCGACGGGATGAACTCCGGTGCAATCTTCGCAGCCCCCTATCTCCCGCCCTCGCACAACTACGCCGCCCCCGGCCTGTATAACATTACCCTGCAAGTCACAAACGGGACCTGCATGGCTACCGCCACGAAACAGCTCACGCTGCAAAATATCGACGCCTCCTTCACCACCTCGATGAACCCCGTTTGTATCCAACAGCCCTTTATATTGACGTCAACCTCAAACACGAGTCCCACGGGCGCCCAAAACGCGGGCTACATCTGGGCCTTCGGCCCGGGTGATTCCGTCAACCAGGCATCGCCCTACACTACCCATCTATCTACCCCGGGCACCTACGCCACCACCCTGATCGTTGTCGATCAGAACGGCTGCCGCTATACTTCCCCGCCCACTAATATTATTATAACCGCCCCCACCGTCAAATTCACCGCGCCGCCCGGCGGCTGCGACGACAGCACCATCACCTTTACGGATAATTCCACCCCCTCCGCCCTCGGTACCACTATCACCAACTATATCTGGAACTTCGGCGACGGTATGCAAAACTCCTTCGCCGGGCCGCCCTTCACCCATCAATACGCGGACACGGGCAGTTACACTGTGATCGAAACGGCAGTGGACAACGCCGGCTGCGGCGCCAGGGACACCCTCGTGGCCGCCGTTCAGATAACCGCACCCCATGCCAGCTTCATCGAACCCGACAGCTTCTATTGCCCCAACACACCGGCGACATTTACGGACCAATCACAGGGCTACGGCCTTACATACTCCTGGAACTTCGGCGACGGCAGCGGCAACGGCGCTTCAACCGCACAAAACCCGCAGCACCCCTTCCCGGCAACGACCGGTGTGACCTACCCGGTCACACTGACGATCACCGATAAATACGGCTGCACGACCGATACGTCGGAAAACATCAAAATCGAGTCCCCCATTGCCGCCTTTACTATCGCCGACACCACGGCCATCTGCTTCCCGCTGCAAACCCTATTCACTGCAGCAGGCCAATACTACGATTCCCTCTATTGGGAATTCGGGGACGGCAGCACATCCACCCTGCCCGTTACCTCGCACTTCTATAACACCCTGGATACCTTTACCGCTACCCTCGTCGTACAAGGTCCCGGCGGCTGCCAGGACTCTGCCAAACGGCGTGTATTGGTTCTCAACCCGAATACGACATCGACATTTACCTTCACCCCAAAAACAGCCTGTGATTCGGTGGTCGCCAATTTTGCCATTATCCCTCCGGGTTATACCAGCTTTACGCTGCAATTCGGCGACGGTCAGGCAGATAGTTCTCAAAATGAAGCGCCTGTTCATACCTACCGAAGTCCGAACACCTTTGTGCCGCTCGTTTACCTCACCGACGCCACCGGCTGTATCGTCACCCTCTATGACACCGCACTCACTGTTCTTGGCGCCGTCCCGTTCTTCACGGTAAGCCAGTCCGCCTTCTGTGACTCGGGTACCGTCAACTTCATCGATTATACCATCACCAATAACGGCGTATTGAACAAAAGGCTCTACTTTGGCGACGGTAACGATTCTGCCCAGCAACCACCGTTGACCGTCCCTTTCAATACATCCCATTATTATAATACTCCTGGTAACCTCCCGGCAACCCTCACCGTCATTACCGACAACAATTGCGTGGCCAGCTATACCGATACCATCAAAGTCTACCAAACACCCCATCCTATTATCTCCGATAGCGGAAATTTATGCGCAGGCATCGTCCAGTTCCTGGGCAAACTGGTCTCACCGGATGCTGATACCGTTTTCTGGACTTGGAACTTCGGGAATGGCCAGACAGCAAACGTCCAAAACCCACTCGTAAACGCCGGCCCGGGTTCCTACTCAGTCAGCCTTATAGCCTCCGTTTCCATAGGTTGCAGCGATACGACCTCGGGGACCGTTATCGTCAATCCCAACCCGGTCATCAAGGGCCCCGCCGAGATCACTACCCCGGTAGGCGTTCCCGTGACCATCCCCTTTACCTATAGCAACGGTATCACCACCTATACCTGGACACCCGCCGCGAACCTGAGTTGCACCGACTGCGCCAACCCATCGGCTACCCTCACCTTCAACCAGACCTATACCGTGATGGCAACCGATTCCAATAACTGCTCCGATACCGCCTCGATCCTGATAAAGACCATTTGCAACGACGGGAACTATTTCCTTCCCAATACCTTTTCCCCCAATGGCGACGGTGTCAATGATTATTTCTATCCAAGGGGCACGGGCATCTACAACATACAGTCCATGAGCGTTTTCAACCGCTGGGGACAACTGGTCTTCCAGCGAAAGAATTTCGCGGCCAATTCCGAAACAATGGGTTGGGACGGTACATTCAACGGCCACCCCGCCCCTTCGGACGCGTATGTCTATATCGTAGAAGTGATTTGTAACAACGCCCAGGTCGTCGCCCTTCATGGCAACGTCGTCCTGGTCAGATAAAATGATTAAATGATCCTTTTAACGCTTTTATATTGAAAACGCTTTTATCGCTCTTCGTTCCCATCTTGGTCCTGCTAATCTGCCCGGCCACCGCCCGGGCACAGGATATCCATTTCTCCCAGTTCTACGAAGCGCCCCTCCTCCGCAACCCTGCCCTGGCCGGCGTCTTTACCGGCGACTATCGTATCCAAACAACCTTCCGCGACCAATGGAATAGCTTCACCAACGCTTATCGCACCGGCTCCCTGAGCGGAGAATACAAATGGGCGGTGGGGCAAACCAACGATTATCTGACCACAGGTATGGAAATCCTCTATGACAAGGCCGGCACCGCAGCCCTCACCACAACCGAAGTAATGCCCGCCCTCAATTACCATAAGTCCCTGAGCAACAACAAAGCCACGTACCTGGCACTTGCTTTCATGGGCGGCCTGGTTGAAAAAACGATCGATCTCTCAAAAGTGACCACCAACAGCCAGTACAACGGGACCGCCTACGATCCGGCCCTCCCAAACGGAGAGACCATCCTCACTCCCAATGTCCACTACCTCGACGGCGCCCTGGGTATCAGCTTCAATACTACCTTCGGAGAAGACAATAAGAATACCATGTATGCCGGAGCTTCCTACTATCATCTCAACCGGCCAAAGAACTCCTTCTATGAGAATCCCACCGTCGAGCTGGACCCTAAAGTCGTTTTCTCCGCTGGCGTTAAGGCGATCTTCAATGACTACACCTCGTTCAGCATCCAGGCCGATCATTCCCAACAAGGCCCTGCCAGTGAAACCATCGGCGGGGTAATGGTTTCCTATAGATTGGGAGATGATCCTGACAATCCCGACTATATTTTCAACCTGGGCTCCTACATCCGCTGGGGCGATGCCATCATCCCCGTAGTCAAGCTGGAATCAAACGCCTTTACCGTTGGATTGAGCTACGATATTAATATCTCCACACTTGCAACGGCCAGCGAAAACCGCGGGGGATTCGAATTGTCTCTCTCTTACTCGGGTTTTCTTGAACATGAAAATCCCAGTCACCTCTCCCCGAAGTTTTAAAATCCTTACTTTTGCACTCTAAAAAATTGATATGAGCACCAACAGCATCCGGATCGGTCAGCCTGCACCCGAATTCACCCTCTTTGACTCCGACAAACAAAAAGTATCGCTCAGCGATTATAAGGGACAAAATGTCCTCTTACTTTTCTTCCCCCAGGCATTTACCGGCACCTGCACAAAAGAACTGTGCAGCACCCGTGACAATATCGCCCTCTACAACGAAGCCAATGCCCGGGTCTTCGGCATCAGCGTAGATTCCGTCTTTACCCTGGCTAAATACAAGGAAGACCAGAACCTGAACTTCCCCCTGCTAAGCGACTTTAACAAAACAACCTCCGCAGAATACGGCTCTCTTTATGATAGTTTTGTCTTCGATATGAAAGGCGTTTCCAAACGCTCCGCCTTCATTGTCGACAAAGAAGGAATAATCCGCTATGCGGAAGTGCTCGAAAAGGCCACCGACCTGCCGGATTTTTCAGCAATTCAGCAAATACTTGAAAGTATTAAATAATTGATTATCAAATTATTATCTCCATTCGCCTGCCATAAAAGGGAGATTTAGCATTTTATTAAGCAGCTTTTTTGTAAATTCGGATTAAAAGAATTATTTTGGAAAATCGTGTAAAATGTACCCAAGCATGAGGATTTTTTACATCCTTTTATCCATTATTCTACTGACCACCACCCAGGCAAAAAGCCAGGCAAGGGGTCCGTTGCCCGATACAGACCACAAAGTGGTAAAGAAATACTATCCCAACCCCGCCGTTTCCTATATCATTTTCGAAATCGACAGAGAACCCAATCAGGCCTATACCCTCCAGATTTACAGTTTTCTGGGTAAGATGGTAAAAAATATCCCGGACATCGCCGACCGCTATACTCTCAATCTCAGCGATCTTTACCGCGGACTTTATACCTTCCAGCTAAAAGACCAGTCAGGCCACGTCACCGACTCCGGTATCTTCCAGCTCAATAAATAACCCCAGCCGCACCGCTTCAGCTGCCCCTCTGATTTCAACTGCCCTACTCAATCCACCACCCCTCGCCCCCTCCTTACAACACCTGCACAATCAAAAATTTAAGATAATTGGTATTTTCCCATCCTTCAATGATCGGATGATCGCTGGCCTGCGTCCGAAAAGTCACCTGTCTCAGCCTCCGGCGCGCATCCTTTGCCGCAAGTTGGATCGTCTCCAGGAAAAGCTCCGGCTGCACGAGATTCGTACACGAAGAGGTCACCAGGAACCCACCCTTCCTCACCAGCTTTATCCCCCGGAGATTGATCTCCTTATACCCCGTTATAGCTTTCTGGATCGTTTCCCGGCTCTTGGTGAACGCCGGCGGATCCAGCATCACCACATCGTACTGCCGCCCTTCCTTACTCCATTGCTTTAATACATCAAAGGCATTGACCGCCTCATACCGGCAAACAGCACCCAGCCCATTCAATTCCGCATTGGCCCGCGCCCGCAATACCGCATTTTCCGAAATATCCAACCCCAGCACGGACTTGGCTCCATAAAAACCGGCATGCGTCTCGAAACTGCCCGTATAGCAGAATGCACCCAGCACATCCGCCCCCTTCACGATGTGACGGATAGCACGGCGATTGTCATGCTGGTCCAGGAAATAGCCCGTCTTCTGACCGCTTTCCAGGTCTACCCCCATCTTCAGCCCATTCTCGTTGATAATGATCTGCGTTTCGAAGGGCGCAGATAAAAACCCCTTCTGCTGGGGCAAGCCCTCCAACTCCCGGACAGGGACATCGTTCCGTTCGTAAATACCCTTCGGCTGGAAGATCTCCTCCAGCGCAGCGACAATGACCGGCTTCCATCGGTCCATGCCAAGGGCCAGGGTCTGGATGACAAAATAGTCGTTGAATTTATCGATGATCAGCGCCGGCAAATCGTCTGCCTCGCCAAATACCAGGCGGCAGTTTTCCATATACCCTATCCGCTGCCGGTATTCCCAGGCCCGACGCAGCCGGTTCCTGAAAAAAACATCGTCAATCGATTCGGACCGATCCCTGCTCAGCAGCCGGACCAGGATCTGGGATTTGGGGTTGATATACCCCCGCCCTACAAATTTTTTATCGTGCGTAAATACCTCGACAGTCTCGCCACCCTCCGCTTTACCCTCAACAGTAGCCACTTCATTGGCAAAGATCCAGGGATGCCCGCTCTCCACCCGCCGGCTGATCTTCTTATTCAAATATACCTTCGTCATGGCCGCAAAGGTACATTCTTCTACCACACAAAGGTCGCCACCGCATCCCCATTGAGCGTCGTCGAAAAATTCTGATTGTTGAACTGTACCGTAAAAGTCTCCGCATTGGCCTCATCATTCAGCACGATCAACACCTTCTTCCCATCGGGCCTCAGAAAAGCAACGTTTTGCAGATTACCGGGAATATTCGACGATACCCGGACCGAACCGGGCAGGACGAATTTGGAAGCATGCGCTATGATATAATAGGAAGTATTCCGGCTGACAGAAGTACCATTGATGGTAAAAGCTCCCTGGCAAACACCACAGCCCCCGGTCGTATGCGGACCATAATTCTCGTCGGCAGCCATATTCCATTCCAGCACATTCCGGCTCCAGTTCCGCGGCGCCCCGACGATCAGGTTCTTCATCGCCCATTCCAGATCACTTTCGAAATCGCCCGGACCGGCAACATACTGCTCCGTAAAATAAACATTCTTGTCAGGATACGCATCATGCACACCCGTCAGCGCCGAGATATCGCCCGCATACAGATGAAAAGCCGATCCATCCACATACTGCGCCGCGGCAGGGTCCGCCAGTATATATTCCGGATAGCCAGGCACATCGCAGTTGTGATCCCAGACAATGATCTTGGTGCTGATCCCCGCCGTCTGAAAGGCCGGTCCGAGATAGCTGCGGACAAAAATATCTTCCGCCGTATCCTGCATGACATTGCTGGGGTTGTTATTCGCATTCAAAGGCTCGTTCTGCGGAGTGATAGCATCGATCTTAATCCCGTTGGCCGCCATGGCCTGGATATATTTCACGAAATATTGCGCATAAACGCTATAATACTGCGGTAACAGCGATCCCGCCGCAGGGCTGTTATTACTTTTCATCCATGCTGGCGGCGACCAGGGGCATCCCAGCAGCTTGATCGAAGGATTGATCGCCAGGATCTCCTTCAACAACGGTACCAGGTACAGATTGTCATCCGACAAAGTGAAATTGGCCAGGGTAGTATCAGGTTGAGAAGGGCTGGCATTATCATCGTAGGAAAATACCCTTGCGCTCATATCCGAAGCCCCAATGGTCAGTCGCAAATAACTCACGCCGATATTATTGCTGTCGGTGGTGAACAACTCCTGCTCGAGCGCCTGCCGCTGAGCCGTCGGCAGACCATAGATCAACTGGGCGCTTCCACCCGTCAACGCATAGCCAAAACCATCGATGGTCTGATAAGTCTGAGTCGTATCGACCGTGATCACCGGCTGTACAGCCAACCCGCCCGTAAAGTTCAACGCTACATTCTGCTTTTGCAAAAGAGCGCTCTTGTCCGGGTTTGTCAGCCAGAAAGCTACCTGGGAACTACCTGTCGTACTCGTCGTGCTGTCCGGCGGCGTGACACCGCTGCCCGATGGACTGCCGGCCTTTTTGCCGCAGGCGCCGACACCCGTCAGGGTTACAAAAAACCCTGCCAGAAGAAATAAGGTTTGATTAGTCTTCATAAAAAATACATTTATTTTCCAAAACTCTTTGCCTAACGGCCGCTCAAAGCGGCTGAAAGACTCTCACATAATCCACAAACATCCGCTGCGGGAAGATCGTCGTATTGTCGGGCGGCCCGGGAAAATCACCACCAACCGCTACATTGAAAATAAAAAAGAACGGCAGGTTAAAGGGATAATTCCCGCTCGTCACATCACTGCTGTTACCATTGACATAGAGATTGTCATCCACATAGAACTGCACGCTGTCATGCTGCCAAAGCAGGCTGAATACATGAAATTGCTGCGAGAAATCCCCGGTGGAAAGATAGTAATTGTTATTAAATGTCCCTTCCGAACCATCGCCTTGCTGCCAGTGCAGCGAACCCGTTACCCGGTTTGGATTACTACCCACCAGCTCCATAATATCCGTCTCCCCACAACCAGGCCAGGGCACAGAGTTGATATTGGACCCCAACATCCACAACGCAGGCCACATCCCATGCGCTACCGGCAGCTTGGCGCGGATATCGATCCGCCCATACGTAAATTGCTGAATCCCTTCTGTCTTTATCCGGGCCGAAGAATAATTAAACCCGTTATTGGACTCCTGACGGGCCTCGATGATCAGGTTGCCCGCCGACACGAAAGCGTTATTGGTGCTTGATGTATAATATTCCAGTTCCTGGTTGCCCCAACCGTTATTGTTGCCGATATCGAACGTCCAATTCTGCGGACTCAGCGTATTGCCATTGAATTCATCGCTCCAGGCCAGCTGATAGCCCGGATAGCTCGCCGGCGTTGTATATCCGGCCGTATCGGTCGGTAAATACAACAGGTCCGAATTGACGATCGTCGCTGTCGCCTGGGCCGTCCCCAGCGTACAATTAACAGGTACGCTCAACTGCATATAAAAGTCCTGATCCGGCTGCCGGAGACTGTCTCCCATCACAGGCACGTCGACATAGGTCTCCGTTTGCCCCGCCGGAATGGTCACCGTTCCCGATACCGCGGTATAGTCGGTGCCGGCCTTTGCCGTACCATCCATCGTCGCATAATTCACCGACACAGCCTGCTGACTGGCGGCGCTCAGGTCGATATAGAACCGGAAGGGCCCAGTCTGCGTCGGACGATTTGCCGTTACATTGCTCACCGCTGCCGAAGGCAGCGGCCCCGTAGAGCCACCGCCGCTCTTGGCGCCCTTCGAACAGGCCGCCGCAGCCAGCAACAAAAGATAACAGAAGGGTTTGATCGCTTTCATAATAGTTTTATTACTGCGGAGGCATGTCCAGCACAACATTGGTGACAAAAACACCGCCCGGACCCTCGGTACCAAGATAACTGCCCGACTTTATGACAAAGTAAATGGTCTCATTCTGCGGAAACGTGATCTGCCCGTTGGACGCTCCGGAACCCGCACAGTTCAGCGTGACGATATTGCCGGTCTCGGGACCGCTGCCACAGCCGGAATAGGTATTCAGGGACCATAGCTTGTTATCTGTATAGTCACTGCCCTGCGTCGGCACCGTCGTGCCAAAATAGAATTCTACCCAGGTATCGGTCGATCCGGGAGTAGTCACCGTAGCAGAAAAGGTATACGTTACACCCGCCAGGACGGACACCGCCTGGTAAATACCCCCATTGGTGTTGGAACCTGCCGCATTGGAAAAGTTAAGCCCCTGCGGAGTATAAGTAATAGTAGTGATGGTACCGCCGGTATTCAGGGTCGTCCAACCCGAATCCGTCGTCAGGCTTGGATTTACCAGCACATTCACCTGCGGGGCATTGCTGTCCACCTGCACGACCTGCGTGGTCGAATCATAGCCGCCATGACCAAACGCCAGCAAGGTCACCCGATAGTTCCCCGCGAGAGGATAAAAGATGGTATCGGTCGGGCCGCCAATCGCACTGGCAGACCCATCGCCTTTGTTCCAGTAAAACTGAAAGACACCCGTGGTGGTGGCCGATGCCACATAGTAGTTTGCCTTGCCGCTCAACGGCGTCACCATAAAAGTGGCCGTGGGCAAAGCCCCCAGGCTCTCCGATTTATTATCAGGCGAACAGCCGCTGAGCGAGGCCGCCGCTGTCACCAGCAGGGCCAGTGCAGCCCCGGCGACTAACCGGTTAATGATCGTTGGAAA
>Ga0302325_10018261_pt1 | contig 14785 bp, 9 predicted proteins | sample Palsa_T0_2_FD_201948 | JGI IMG/M metagenome (GOLD analysis project Ga0302325, IMG submission 201948) | Peat permafrost microbial communities from Stordalen Mire near Abisko, Sweden - Palsa_T0_2 | ecosystem: Environmental > Terrestrial > Soil > Palsa > Peat permafrost | place: Sweden: Abisko... | reverse complement strand
CTTAAACACCTTATTTTCCGAACTATAACTATTCGCTTAGCCTCTAACGCCGACAAGGTCTCTAGACTTAGAGAAGTTGTGCCTAGTAGAGATTAATAAGCCAGTTGTGCTATCTTGGAGAGGAATATATTATCTTACATCTTAGCCTCAAAACCACTTCCGACATTTGAAACCATACTATAAGCCGTAGAGAACTGAAGAGACGGGCTAAAGAGGTTTAGACTAGCCTACCGAGACTATATATAGCTGCCGCTTACTGTGGAAAGGGGATACACCTTGAGAATAATAAAAATGTCTATACTTATACAAGCTTAAGTGAAAGCAATGTCCGCAACAAAAACATCGAAGACTAGTTAATATAAAAGAAAGTGAGGAATACTTTATAATCTACAATAACTAGCATATACTTAAAACTAGCTCCCTACCTTATTCTCAATACCATAAACTCGTGTATCCCTTAACGCCTTCTTTTGCTCTCCTCTAATAGAACATTATAATAATAGTGTAATAGCTCTTTTTAAAGATTGTAATTTGTTAAAAAAGGAAAGAAATCAAACTTTTTGCATTAGATTTTGGAAATAAAGATTGACTTAGCTAATTATAGTTAACTAGGAGATCGAGGTGCCCTGCGTTAACACCGCTTAACTTGATATCTTCGAGCTATTTTAAACTCTTATACACTTTTTTAATCGATTTTTTACTGGCTATTAGATCGAGTCTTCTTAGTATTCTTAATTTAGTAGCCTCTTAAGCCCCAATCTAAAAAGCGGATAATCAGGTTGCACTTCTATACTTTATTATTATTAGTAAAATCCGACCTTAGCTAAGGCTTGCCTGCATGTCCATGTCAGCCCATGCGCCCCCTAATACTACATTCCCTTATGCGCTATACCGGGCCAGTACAAGTTTTGGTTTATTGGCCCCTTCCGTCTTACGCACTTTGTCAATTAGCTGCACATGCGAGTGCACTTTTGGTTTATTGGCCTATATTATGCATCTACTTTCGTTAATCAGTTAAGCACTTTATAATGTTGGGTGTAGCCAAACAATCGCATTGTAAAATAGCGCCGCCATCACTATATAGACATGGGCTTGGAGGACTAAAAGCAGACAATTTTTCGGCTTTACATTAAGGAGGATAGAAACGCTAAAGACGTTATTAGAATTCTAGCAAGAGATTTCGCCTTCAAAGCAAGGTACTACTTATCTAATTATAGCGCCTCCCTTTAATGTTATTAATAGAGTGAATAGCCGCTGTCATTTTTTTAAGAAATCTAAGGTGTAGAAAATTAATAAAAATAGGAAATGGCGTAGAGAGGAAGAAGGAGATGGCCTTGGGTTTGGGCTGAGGGGTAGACTAGTGCCTAAAGATAAAATCTTACACTTTGTAAAATAGCAAACTATTAGTGCTATTATAGCCTTATCTTCTTCAAGTATATTTTAGCATAATAAAAGAGTTACACTAGAGCTAATGTCCTATTTGGAAGTGCCTCCTCCTTTAAGCATTTGCTATTTCACTTCGATTAAAGACTATAATATAGCGGCACTAAGATAGCTTACTCTATAAACACCTTTAGGAATACCATCTTTACTATTATTAACAAATCTCCTTTATATGCATGCTAGCTCCGCTATAAAGCATTTAGAGTTTTCTAATATTCCACTAGGCTTGCTTAATCTCAAAACTTCAAGATTCTCGCCTAACTACAACATTGCACTATAGCTCCTTTAAACCATTTATTCCCCCCTAGGCTCCAACCTACAAAACCTTTAACAATAGTTATCGCATAAATGCTGTCATTAATGCTATTTAAAGTATAGTTAGATAACCTTCCTTAGTTCAAAGTTTAGGTTTTATTTGTACCTTTTTAAAGGATAAAGAAGTATAAAACCCTATTTAAATAATTATTCTTCTTTCTTTTTTAACATTAATATAGTTAATTTTTGCAATCGTATTACTAATTATAATATATTATTGGATTATTTAACTAATTGCTCGGATATTTACTATAGTATCTCTTTTATAGATAGCCTTTAGCTTAAGCCTTTAATGCTAAAAGAAAGTATAAATGTAAGATATATCTTAAAATTATCCTAAAATTACTAAGAGAGTAGTATAAAATAGATTTAAGATTTATTAATAAGTCGGGATTTGGTTTTATTATTAATGTTTTATTTACTAGCTAGACTTTAGACTCGCTTACATTAAATATAAAAGAAAATACTAATAATTTGCATTCCTATTTTAAACCTTTTATATTAGAAAGGCATAATAGCAAGCTTTTAAAAGGTGCTACTAGAATTCTTAAGCCTTTTTATAATAGGTTACTCTAGTTCCTTATATATATAATCAATTTGCTTTTAAATAACTTACTCTCCGAGGTTGATGTTAATAAAATTTAAGGATATAAGCTATTTGCTAAGCTACTCTTTACTAAGTTTTCGACTATTAAGACATTTGTATCAAATCTCCTTCTAAGCGCATTGCGACTTAACAATGTACAACTCACGCTTATTTTACTTAATGCGGGAGTAAACCCCAATTTACTTATAAGATACTAAAATGAAGTCCCTCTTTAATATATTGCATAGTATAGAGATATCGAACTAGTTCGGATTCTACTTGTAGCTAGTGCGGACATCAATGCTCCTTTAGGGTTCCGCGGACATACGGCACTCCAAGCAGTAGTGGAGAGTAAGAATATTGAGTTAGTATAGATTCTGCTTCGTGCTAGTGCTCATATTAATGCCCCTCTAAGTTGTTATAGACTTATAACACTCTAAGCTGCATTAAAGAATAAGAATATTAAACTAGTAAAGATTTTACTTAACGCTAGTGCAAATATTAACACTCCTCCTCAAAAAGTCATTAGACATATAGCACTTTAAGTAGTAGTAGAAAGTAGGAATATTAAACTAGTTTAAAAGCTACTTAATGCTAGCGCAAATGTCAATGCTCCTCCTTTAGAATTCAATAGATATATAGCACTCTAAGTAGCAGTAAAGAGTAGGAATATTAAACTAGTTTAAAAGCTACTAGACGCTAGTGCAAATGTCAATGCTCCTTCTTTAAAATCTAGTAGACATATAGCACTTTAAGTATTAGCAAAGAGGAAGAATATTAAACTAGTTTAGGAGCTGCTAGTGCAAATGTTAATACTTCTCCTTTAAAAAATTATAAATATATAGCGCTTTAAGCAGCAATATAGAAAGGGAATATTAAACTAGTTGAGATTCTGCTTAATGCTAGTATAGAAGTTAATGCCCCTTTAAGCTAGGCAAGCGGAATAACAACAATTTAAGCTACTATAATATAAGGACATATAAGGGTGACATAGTTGCTCCTTATTGCTAGTGCAGATGTGAATACTATGCTTGCTATTATGGAAGGTAAAATGGCCCTTAAAGGAGTAGTAGAAAATTGGCTATATAAACTTGTTATAGTTATAAATTAATGCTAGGGCAGACACAAATAGCTTATAATATATAAGAGCACTAAATTTGGCGGCGACAAATGGGCATAATGTTATATATAAGCTTCTAAATTGTTTATAATAAAGAGACTAAATTAGTCCTATTAAGGCGAAGTAAATAAGAGAGTGTGAAGATTAATTCTTTGTCTAGGATAAAGAGCATAACTCCGACTATTAGCCATTTAAGTGCTTACTTTTCGATAAAGATACTAAAGACAAGAGGGATTTGTTTATAAAATATAGTATTAGTTTAAACCTAAATAATGCGATAGAATTTAGTAGTAAAGACAAGATGGCTAAGAGACATTAGGATCTAGTTTAAGGTATTAAAACATAGCTTAGCTGCAAGCTAGATAATCCGGTAGACATTGCGTTTTAGTAAAGGGATAAAACCCGGAAATTTAGGGTGAGAATGAAAGAGATTAGACGTATAGAAAGGGATCGAGGTAGTTCCTCATTAGACGACAGAGTAAGCTAGTGTGGGAATCACATTTAATAGCAAATACACCTAAGAAACCTTTCTCTCAAATCATATAAGCAAGTCTAATACAAAACAGTCTGCACTATCTAGTTAATAAAGGCTACGTGGACACATGTAATCAACAAACAAAGAGGGAATATGAGAGACAGCGACAGGCACGTGATACCGCATGGGCCAACCGATCACCATAAAACTGTAGCTAAAACCTAGAAACCTTAATATAGAACAATACAATCGTCATATCCTCACAGCTCCCGAACCTCCTGCTTTTTCTATATGTAAATCAAAGAAAAACTTGTAGTAGATTGCAAGGCTGCGAAGCTTTTAAATATACATTCGCATCAGATAAAGAGAGAATAGGTAAGATGTCGTTAGAAGTTTAAAACCCTAAAATAGTGCTTTGGTCAACTCGAAAGAGGAAGGATCTGCTAAGCACGTTGGACAACGACTTTGCCTTACTATGTCTAAAACAATTCAATTTATACAATTGGATCCCAAATATCTTGTCTCTAAACTGTCCTACTGCCTCCCTTCAAACAAAAGGTGCAATTGCACGTTGTGATAGTGTCGCTGGTCTTTGGATTAAGCGTAGTTAAGTTAAAGTGGACAGAGTAAGTGATAAAGCCGCAAGTAGCAGGATCCTTTATAGAATGGGTGCTCCTGCGGAGCGCTGGTAGTGTCTGTAGTCGACGCACTTATGATGGCGGATGTATCTACTCGTTGGACTTGATAGAGGAGGATGTAAGGAGGAACGATCTTGTGCGAACTGAGTTTGAGAAGAGAAGTGCTTGAGATACCCTGGTCCTGTCCGAATAATGTTTGAATAGGAGGGAAAGAACGAAGACGAGTGGTGCGGCCACCAAGCGAGGATACGAAAATAATGATACCCTATACTGTAATATTTGCCAACGCATAATGTGTTGGTTTAGAATAGGCTTCAGAGTACAGACTTTAGTCATAGATAGGTTGTTTGAGTTGCCTATTACTAGCTTTCATTACTTTCATTAAACGACTCACTATTTCAGTTGCCTACTAGGCAATAGGATCATATTCTAGGTGGAATAGGCTTCATTACTTAGATTAGGTTCCATTTACTCCTCAACTTTAGTATATAACTAAGGGAATGCCCTCATTAATAAATGGAACTTCAGTCTTCTCCAAATATCATCATTTTGATCCAACATAATATACTAATTCCGTATTATAACCTTTAGCCCTTGTTTAAACTGAAGAAATTAAATTCTCCCTGAACCGTATCCTAAAGCAAGAGTTCTATTACAATCAGCTACACATTTTGGTGATCGGTAATCATAAATCAACAAGAGAATATTCGCATTGCCTTCTACTACCCAATCACCTAATACGCATAAACCTGGCTACAGCTTGCCGTCAGAGAAGAAGGCCACGGACGTGACGGAGTCAGAATGGCCCTCGAGCGTCTGGAGCGTCGCACTCCAATACGCTTGCACTGTAGGGTCTTTTTGGATCCATGTAGGGATATCCTTCTCAAATGTTGCTCGAAAAATACTCTGCTCTGGAGCAAAGACAAGCGCAGAACCATATAATTGAAGGGATACCTTTTCAATTATTGATCGGTTATACAAGGCGAACCTCTTATCGGTTGGAAATCACGTGTTTGTTCAGCTATAGGGGGTTTAGCTGCACAGGCTCGAATATCGGCGATGCCGACCTAAAGCTAAATATCGGTGATGCCGATATAGCTAAAATAGCTTAGCTATATAGGGAGCTATACCTATATTATAGCATGTAATACCGAATTATAGGGGCCTTAAGTTTTTATAAATACGGGCTTCCTTCCACTATAGAACAATAGACAACTTCAATCATTTCACCCTTTACTTCATGAATTGGAACTTCTGCTCGACCAACTAACACCTCTTCGCATCATGTACAAATGCGTATAGAGTAGGACTTTTGTTAGCCTTAATATATTAGTAAGGATCTTCCGACGAAATCCTAAATTAATGCACTAAAACTTACCTGAAGCCAATTCTCAAGCTTCTTAATGCGAATTATACCCCTTGGTAGGCTTCTCATTAAGCTAAGTGCCTCAAGCCAGTAAAGATAGCTCTAGCATAAAAACTTATTGATAGAGCCGCTGTCCGTGAGATCACTACTAGTATTCTCTCTAGTGTCACAGCCGAGCAGATGGTCAATCCAATAAAGACAGGAGTACCATACTGTTGCTAGCGGCTCTGGATTGGGTTGCTTGACTTGGTCGATGAGAAATCCTGGAGTCTCTAGGCTATAGACGTCACGTCGTAGTATCTTGGACATAACTTGTGCGATCGCGAGAATATAGTGTAATGTATAGGTTTTATCCCAAAAGGGTAAATCTCATTATATGCCCTTTCGACCCAAAAGTCCTTATCTAACTAATAAACGAAAGAGATAGTGTGTTCTCGGAGCGTTAGAAAAGAGCCACAAGCCCTATGATCTCTAATAGAGCTTCGTATTTGCCAGCAACGCCGTCGGGCATATCCACAAAAGCCGCCAGCTCGTTTAGCGTGATGGGCCGGTATACAGCTAAAACGACAGCCAATATACGTTTATAGAGCCTAGCATCTTCTAAATCTATGATTTGGTCTAACATCCGCCAGTAGAGGGCGTCGAGTCCTGGCGGAAATGCTATCAAATTCTGTAGAGCCTTCTATCCCGAAATATTGGACAGCTCTTAGTAGACTAGCCACCCAAAGAAAAGTACCATTTGCGTTTAGCGTTAAGTGCTATTAGACGGCGTCCCGTATATTTTTGCTATATTTGTTTCGCGTCGCTAGTCAATCCACCTTAGACTAGATGAATGTCGCAATAGTAGCGGAGACGGATCCTTGATTAAGCTCGAGACACAGTCTCGGCTTCTGCATCGCAGTGTCGAGATTCTTCTCAATACTTGGCTAGTTCCGGCTAGAGACGATCCACTCAATACGAGAAGATACAGACGAAGTCTATACAATAAAGTCCAACAATTTCGGTAGGTCTGCTACCCATTCGTCGAGCGCATCGACGATCAAATATGTGCTATTTAAGCTCGGGTCTTGTAAGATATTAGTAAATATCTCGGACAAGGCAACCCAGGTATTTGTATCCTCGAAGAGCATTTTGCTAGCCTAATCGTACTTTGTCCGTATATGCGAGACGAGAGATGGCTGTTAATTAACAAGCAGATAGATCAGACCCCGTCGCACAGCTGTAGCGCTACAGATCCGGGAGTTAGTGGCCTAGCAAAAGAAGTACGATAAAAGAGCCGAGTTGGCCTTAGACCTCTCTAGCTCGTTAATAACACTGCAGAGTAGCATCGTCTTACCCTTGCCGGGATCGCCCCTGATCCAAAGCAGCTAGCTTTGCTGGTCGTTGCGCTATTGTTGGAAGTCGGGGTTTTCTAGGATCCAGTCGTTTAAGCCCTCTAATAAACCACCCTTCGTGTCCTCAATACGCTTCTTGTCATCACGCGGATTAGTGCAGTGTAAGCCTTATATACATTCCTGCATCTTGTGGAGCTCGTCTAGGAGCCGAGCGTGCGCATTTGCTAGTCCTTCGCCATAGATAGGGAGTATGTAGACGTCGAAAATGCCCAGTAATGAGTATGTTTTATTTTCTTTTAGATTGGTATAGTGGTGTTGTATCCACTACAATCGCTCCTAAGCGCCGAACTGAGAGAGCGGATGTCCTTGAAGCGCAGTGTAAGGAATATTGGTTATTTCGCTCGCGTTCTCGAGAGAAAAATTCGACTGAAGCCGGGGCTAGGAGCTCTTAGAGCGTCTAGCCTCGAGTAAACCACCTGCTTTTCCGGAAATCCGATTCCCACAGCTATGGATTACGGTTAATGTTGGTGTCGACAAGAGGGCTAGAGACATCTGATGAATAGACGTAGTGTTGAGTCCTGTTGCGATACCAGAGAAGCACAGAATTGATAGCCTGGAGCGTCCAATCCCCAGGGAACATCTGCTTTTCTGGGAATCTAATTCCCACGGCCATAGATTACATTTATGGGTACCATCGACGGCTGAACTAGAGACATCCAACAAATAGACGTAACATCGAGTTGCGTTGCGATACCAGCGAAACATAGAGTTGATGGATCGCGACAGTTCGGCATCGTTTCTCTTGTTAATACAGCAGGTATCAATCTAGAAGTATAGCAGACCATCCTGTCTAGCCTGTTCCCCACAGAACTGGATCTTCTTATAGCTAGGCTTGTCCTCGCCCGTGCTATTTATTATGTCCTCGAATGTAACTTCCTCATTGTCTAGTCCCAATGTGTGCGAAAGTTTAGCGTAAAGAGGGATTTGATCGTTGCCAATCAATTCGTTGGCGAAGATTAATTTGCCAGTCTCGCTGCATAGTAGAAGACGCATGGCTTTAGGAAGCGGTCGAAATCGGGATGGGTAGGGCTCCCGCCACCAGGTGGGAAGGGACGAGGTTTACCTGTATTAGGCTATTAGCCGTGTAAAAAGTGTTGAGCGAATAGGTCATGTGATAATCATGTGATATATCAATTGAGAAGCTTAAGGGACACTTTAGGAGTATTCTAAGGGCTCTATATATAAATAAAGAGTGGCTAATGACTTATAGAGTACTCGTAAGCTCTATAGTTATAAGGAATGCTATTTGGAATCAAATATGACTCTTTGCTACTAGGAGTTATATTTGCTACTTAATAGTCATACTTGCCACTTTATTATAAATCCGCATTAGAAATCATACCGGTTATTAGGTTTAAACCCGAATGGCTTTACAAATCAATGATTACAAATCAACAAGCCGAAATAAAAAAAAAAGAGCTTAAAAGCTTGTCTGTATTAGCCTATTAACCGAAACAAGAAAAGAGCTTAAAAGCTTGTCTATATTAGGCTATTAGCTAAAACAAGAAAAGGGATCAAACAGCTTATTTGTATTAGGCTATTAGCTAAATAAGAAAAGTGCTCACAAGGCGGGAGCCTTAACTGCTCAAGACTTAACGTAATCTTACCTCGTATCCAACAGACTGTTTACCATATCTAGACTCCAGAACTATTTTGGGGTGTCTATTTTTAAGAAATCTCTTCTCGCTTTCCCTTAGAAGTTGCAACACATGCTATTGGCTAAAATTAGCACATCAATACGCCCTGACGCTGACAGCCTGGATATGGGGGAGGAGACTTGCAGCCGAGCGGAGGAGACAAACACACAAGGAGGACCACTCGGTGGAACTCGGAACAAGAGCACCCACACAAAATATTTTTATGAGAGATGGATTTCAAGCTATGGAAAGGAGCTCGCGGGTGAGCATAAATACTCCCTAGCGCTACGCCCTAATCTAAGTGTGAAAATAAGCGAAGAGCAAGCAAAAAAATCTATGTCCCATGCTACCCTCCCACAACGCCATACCACAAGCCCACGATCTCCTGCGGGCCGGCCCGCTAATCTTAGCGCAGAAATATTCGAGGCAAAATAATTTCAATTCCCTATAGCTATAGATTTCTCCTTGTTAATATTTAATTGATATAAGATCTTAGATCCTTTTTGCTTTTTATGTTATCTTTACATATTACATTATTTATAGGGAATGGGAACTAGTATAATGGCTATAAATAGAGTATAAAGCGTTAAGCAAAGCATATAAAATGTGACGGGTGCTTCCATAGAGTCAAATAACCAACCCTCTATTCTTAGAACAATGGGTGTAGGAGAAGAAAGGAAAGCAGGAACGAGTATGTACAGGTACCCTAATATATACCAAGCCCTTCCTAGCGTGGCGCCATACTGATTTAGTATGCGGCTACGACATGAGCATTCGGCATTCAGCATGTGAACCGATGTTCGTACGATGACATAGGTGAATTCTCACATAAAAGGGCGTAAAACGAAATGCAGGAAACGTCCTTTTATATAAGGATTTTTATATTTTTGCACTTTATATAAAGATAAGCAAATGTAGATTACTATCCAAAGACAAATAGTAATAACAGGATTAGGACCCCTAGCTAGGTAAAGGGGGATCCTTTCGGGCCCCAGGCTTGGCAAAAATACGCGATATCGCGTATCGATTCGAATTAATGCCAGAATTGTAAGGTATTAAATCGAATCGATTCCGAATCGATTTTAAGCGAGCCAATTATATATATAACCCCTCCTCTCCCTCGAATAGCACGTATACCTCTAGCTTTTTCTAATAATAAAAAATAATAATAAGGTATTGCACTTATATAATAACTTTAAATATATAGCCTTTATTTAAATTAGCTAATATTAAGAAAAATATCTAAAATCCCACTCCTTTTCTAATGCTTTAAGCACTCCCTCATTTCCATTATCTTTAGTTCTATTTGCCCCTTATCCTAGCTTACTATACAACGAGCTCCTAAAAATACTCTTTTTAGCTCATTGCTCATTAGTGGAATCGAGAGGATATTAATAGCTATAAGTGATAGCTTTAGCTAGCGTTATCGTTAAGTATCCTAGCACTACTAAGCAAGGGCTCCTTTTTTGCTAGGGTTATACGAATCGAGTAAGTTATAATCCTTATATTTATCTTTACTTGCTAGCCGAGCAACTAAGCAAAGAGATAATGCAATCCGATCAAAAGCATCAAGTTTTAGTAGCTTATAAGAAGGGTTGCTATATATAAAGGTTAAAGTAGTTAGCAAGATTATAACCTCTTCTTTATACCTTTCTTATAGCTTTTTAACTTTTGCTAAAATCGGCTTTAACCACTTCTTTGGCTAGTGTGTCTTAATATACCTTATATAATAGCTAAGATTAAGAATCAAAGCTATAGCATAAAGTAAAGATATATCAGTTTACAAGTAATACTTGTTAAGGACTACATGTGCTATATCAAGTTAACAAAGGAAGTCTTTACTTTCCTTATCCTTCTTCTTTTTATAATCGGCTTATATTTTTAAAGTTAGCTAAATAAAAGAGAAAAAGGGAAAGAATTTATAGTCTTATTTTAAAGGTGTTTAATTAGTACGTCTATTATAAAAAGCATATAATTAATTAACGTAGAATCTCCTTTAATAAAAAGAGTAGCTCGTATAAAGGGAGCAAAGAAGTCCTTAATTATATAAAGCTTTTTCTAATCTTAAAAAGATAAGATATCTTCTTTAAGCTTGTCCTTATAATCTTAATAATACTTCTTAACCGCAAGCTATAAGTTAAGAAAAACAATAAGCATATTATGCTAGCTATTTTACCTTATACAATTATCTAATAGGATTATCCTTCTTGCAAGCTTCTTAAATTCATTTGTCTTACTAGCCGATCCACGGATATAAACTACAATATTATGCCCTTAGCCAAGTGGCCCTAAAAGCCTAAACTTGGCCCTCTTTGCCTCTTCATTTATAAGCTCCTTACTTTAATCTTGCTTATTATATGCCTCAAGCTCTTCTATTTTAATTACACTTGCAAACAAAAAAGCTTATACTATAAGGTTAATAATATAGCCGATATAACAAATTCGCTAATATTCTACATTTTACTTTAAATTAAGTTAATCCTTAAAGTAGCTTTAGATAATCCGACAAAGGACATTATTTGAAGCTGCATTGTTTGCAATAATAGCCTTAAGCTTTTATATAATGCTATAATCTTTAAAGACTAGAAAGAGGATTGAAAACTAGTCTTCTCTATTATAGCTAAGCACTTTTTAGAGGGCAAGGAGGGCCTTTTACTTCTTATAATCACATATAATAAAGTATGCACAAATTGCTAAGAAAAGCTATCGATTTGGCGAGGTCCAAATATTAAAAGAAATATAAATATATGAAAGTGTAGCTTAAAGTGCTTATTATATAATATCCTTGTGTTTCCCCCAAGCTTCTTTGATATAGTTATAAACTCTAGAATAAGAAGTTGTAATATTGCCTTAGCTTGCTCGATTTAATACTTGGCAAAAGGTATAAAACTCTAGCTATTCGACAAGAGCAAAAGACAGGTTTTATACGACAATAAGAGAAATTAGAGCTTTAGTAATAACTAACTTATCAAAATAAGCTTTAAGGACCTTAGTGTCAAATTGCTTAGCCTCGCTATTTAATTTAGCTTACTAATAAAGCTAGCGGAGTTGTTGTTATATAATTGCTTAGTTTTTACTTAAAGCCTTCTTTATAGTAATTTGGTAGTGCCTTTTTAGGTGTGTCCTTATATTCTCTAATAAATTCGTATTATACGGTAGTGGGGTTAAATCTAATAAGCAATAAGAGCAATAAAGGAGGTCTTGATTCTCATTCTTAGTCGGATTGCGACAATACGCTTAAACAGGGGATCTCTTCTTGCTATAGCCTTAAGAAGTTGTAGTTAATTCTACTAAAGCTAAAGGTGCAAAAGATAAATTTGATTTAAGGGCAGAAGACATTTTAAGGATATATTTTAAATAAAAGTTATAAGTGAGGGTTGTAGGGTAAAAATCGGCCTAGGGCTTGCTTAAAATCGATTTAGAATCGATTCGGTATCGATCTATGCAATACTAACTAATACGATTTATAATCGATACGATATCGATGCCTCAAGAATCGTTGCCAAGCCTGTCGGGCCCCTTGGTCAAAGTTTACAATTTCTAATGAGATACATGACTAGGGTGAGCAGACCTATGCCGTGCTTGAGCAAGGCTTGAGCAGAGACGGCGCTGGTTACGCGAGGCTGAGTCTCGACATTCCAGTGGTATAACACTGCGTCCATCAAAACACTTCTTCTCACCCCGTGACCCCATAAAAATCACGGCTTATATTCACGCCTATAAATACCCCCTCCGCTCCCCAAAATCCCACCAATTGCCCCCTACCCTCACACAATTACAACACACTTCTCGTCCCCAAAGCTCCTCTATCACTTAAGCCCACTCGCTGAATACACAAACCTATGTACACCCCCGCCTCAAATACAACGTGAAAACCCAAGCCCCAACTCCGCGCAGCAGCAGCTTACAACGCCATCTTAACCCTTACAACCCCACCCTCACCCCCAAATCCGCCCTCTCCAACTCCAGCATCATCAAAGACTCAACGCAGAAACTCCCCATCGAAGGCTAAGCAAGAAGACAAAACAGGAAATTGTTACCCGGACATAGATAGCCATCTTCGTCCTCGAAGACAAGACGTTTAAATATGTAGTTGTGTAAGATAGGGGCGAGAGGGTGGTAGTACCCGCTCCACATCGCGTCCACTTCGTGGCGTCAAAACCCACCAATGGGCTGACTCCCAAGGACGAAGGGTAAAAGGAGTCGAGCTCTGGATCCGACCGCTCAAGCCCTTATGCCTTTCTGGCCCGAGAACCAGGTAGTGGAGAGGATGGGGTGCATGATGCATGATCCTTGATCCTGGACTGAGTTGGCTCCAGACACACGGTTCTGGGTTTGGGGTCTGTGGTGGATGCTGGACATTGGATGCGAGGAGGGAGTTTGGGGGGAAATTGTGATTGCTTAGGGGTATTCCGAGAAATAGAAGCAGGGTACGCCTAAATAATGCAGTCTAGCTGTGTCTTTTCCTCCCCATCTTCGTTCCTCAACTTTCTCCCTTCCTTGATCCCATTCCTATTCCCGATTCCAATATTCTAACCGCGCTCCTGGCCTTCACTCGGCTCTCAATTCCACTACGAGTCGATATGGTTCCTCTTCTCTTCGATAGGAGAGAGTGGGAGAGCCCGCAGCACTCGCCCACTTTAATTATCCATAATAACCTCATTGCAAGCCCCAATATCCCCCCCAAACGCATCCAAATCCAACACCTCAATCCTGCGCATCCACGTCTGCGGCCACAGCAAGAACACCCCATGCACATCCTTCATATGTGCCTGCCACTCCTCATCAAAAATCGTCTCCCTATTATAACAGGGAACGCGATCGTCACCTGGGGTGGTGGTGGAAAGTGATTTGCAGAGGTCGAGGATCCGGAAGCCTTCGGAGGCGGGGATGACGGTCCAGGCGGATTTGGTTGAGAGGTGGTATTCGCGCAGGGCGTGGAAGGGGTCGGGTGCGGGGGGGTGGGAGAGCCGGCTGTAGGGGACTAGATTTGAGGGCGCTGGGGAGGAGAATGCCAGGGGAGAGGTGGAGGGAAGATAGGGTGACGGGGCCGGGTAGTTGCTAGATGATGAGGGGGTGGCCATGGACATGAGAACCGCGGAGGGGGAGAAGGATTCTGTGGTTGGGATGGGCCGGCGAAAGACAGACATTGAGGTTGATGGATCGCTTGATTCCATTTGGTCCTCGTCGTTGTCGTCGGTGAGGGACATGCGGGAGGAGGACCGGTTGCGGTCGATTTGTGCTATGGGCATTTCTCTACTCTCCTGTTAGATAATGCATGTAGGTTGTAAAGGGGGACTCACAATCGACCTCGCCCGCTTGACCCCTCTGCAATAGTAAGATTCAGACCCTCGTTCTTGATATGTATAGCAACGTGCTGTGCTCGTCAGTTGATGACTCGGAGAATACCCATGTCGGATCGGAGCATGAGACCTTTCTCAGATTCGCCGCAGTTTTTGTTTCCTTTTGACAGAACCCGCAGACCGACTCGCACTTGGCGATGGACAGGACGCCGGTTGTGTTCCACGGCGGATGCACGTGACCCTTGCTGCATGTCGTGTTGCCCAATGTGCTCTCCAGCGACATTGTCCGGCGCACGATGGCTCGCGGGTGGTGAGTGAGTTGGCGGCGAGAGCAAGTCATCAAGACATGTGGATGGGCGAGTCAGGCCCGGAGATCTGGTCCGGACGGAAGCTTGATAAATAGATAGATAGATAGATAGATAGATAGAGGGTAAGATATGCTTCTGACGCACAAAAGAAATTCGTGAACGGGGGGGGGGGGGGGGGGGGGGGGGGGGTGGGGGGGGGC
>Ga0302325_10018260_pt1 | contig 14785 bp, 13 predicted proteins | sample Palsa_T0_2_FD_201948 | JGI IMG/M metagenome (GOLD analysis project Ga0302325, IMG submission 201948) | Peat permafrost microbial communities from Stordalen Mire near Abisko, Sweden - Palsa_T0_2 | ecosystem: Environmental > Terrestrial > Soil > Palsa > Peat permafrost | place: Sweden: Abisko... | reverse complement strand
CCTGCCAACCGCCATGCGCTGCGCCAGCTTCAAACCCTGGAGACCACCCGCGTCATTGGTTTCGTAGTCGGCTCGAAGCGCGGCGAGTTTTCCTCCGATGTTCGCTGCAAAATTACGCGCTCACTTCCTTTAGTCACGAATACGGGTTGAGATGCCATGTCGTATTCTGTTAGTAGGAAGCCATGACATTTCCCAGCAAATGCTGCTTCATAACCGGTGGCGGCTCCGGAATCGGCCGAGGTCTTGCAGTGGCGCTCGCTCGCCAAGGCACACGAATCATAATAGCGGGACGGCGCGTCGAAACCCTTCGGGAAGTCTGCAAGGCCAACCCTGGTGTCGAAGCCTATTCCCTCGATATCACCGACCGACTGGCGCTTGAGCGCGCCGCGAAAGAGGTGCCCGAAAAGTTCGGTGCCGTGGATTGCCTCATCAACAATGCAGGAGTTCAGCGAAAGCACGACCTCACGAAGTCTACTCCGCTCGACTTCTGCGATCTCGAGATAGACACGAATCTTCGGTCACTGATGTCCTGCACGGCAGCGTTTCTACCCCACCTTCTCGCCCAGCCGAGCGCTCGGATCGTGAACGTTACAAGCGGACTAGCGTATGTTCCCTACGCAGTGATGCCCGTCTATTGCGCAACCAAGGCCGCGCTCCGCTCGTTTACTTTGTCCCTGCGCCATCAACTCAGGGCGACCTCAGTTCGCGTGATAGAGCTATCGCCGCCGGCGGTTTCGACCGAGCTGCACGACTACATGGGTCCGACAGGGCGGGAAATCGGAATTCCGCTTGAAGACTTCGTTCGCGAAGCGATGGAGGCCCTGAATTCGGGATCCGAGGAGATCCACGTGGCCAACGCGAAAAACCTTTTCGCCAATCCCGTGGAATCGTTTGCGCGCCTAAATGGTTGAGCGCTTCAAAGGTAGGTCCTCTCTTTTGTAACTTAACCCGAGTCGGGTCGGATGACCCAGGATGGGATCGAACCATTTAGTTCTAATCCCACTTCGAAAATATCGACCGCTCAACAGTCGAGTACGATCTTCCCGGCGACTCCGCGGCGGTTGAGCAAGAGATGTGCATCCGCGGCGTTTTGAAGTGGGAAGCGTGCACCGATGACGGGGGCAATACGGCCCTCCTTGAGCAACGCAAACAACGTTGCGAGATCCGCCGCATACATTTCGGGGCGTGAATCCCTCCACATCCGTGTGTTGTAGCCCACGCACCCCTTGTTGTCGCCCAAGAGACCAATCGGCTTGAAGGAAGGGTCCCGAAGAAGGGTCATCAATGCCTTCAGCGGCTGGACGTGGCCGTTGGTGGTCACCCCAAAAGCGCCGTAGCAGACGAGGGTCCCCGTAGATCGCAGCGCCTGGTACGAACGCTTCGCATGGGATCCCGCAACAAAATCGAAGGCGGCCGCGACACCGTCCTTGGTGTCCCGGCGGACACGGTCGACGAAATCCTCTTTCATGTAGTCGATGGGCACACCACCGAGCTGCTCCACCAGATGGAGTTTGCCACCCGAGGCTGTCCCGAAGGCCTTCAACCCCTCGATCGACGCCAGTTGGAGAAGTGCCGTTCCCACCCCGCCCGCTGCCCCGTGAACAAGAATCGCGTCGCCCGGCACCACATGGGTGCAACGCTTGATCAACTGAATGCGGCTCTGCAAGGAAGGAGCGCTCACGCTGGACCGCCGGGAGCATAATACCCCATTTAGCCGGCCGTTCGGATGCTCTATCCTCGGGATATCACTATGGTCGAGAATCCAGCCTCCGGCAACACCGCCTCCTCCATCCGCTTCTCGGCAGAGCGAACGTCCCGCGTTGCCCTGGGCCGCCAAAACGCGCACCACGACGATGGGCTTATCCTACGCTTCGCCGCCGGAGATGAGTCGGCGTTCGTCGAGATGGTGAAGCGCCATGAGATTCGCATCTTCGCCCTATCCTTCTCTGTCCTGAGAAATCGCGCCGACGCCGAGGAAATCGTCCAGGACACCTTTGTCCGCGCCCATCGGGGGCTGGTAAACTTCCGCGGGGAATCCTCGCTCGCTACCTGGCTCACACAGATCGCCATCAATCTTGCACGCAACCGCGTACGCCATGACCTGCCAACACCCCATAGCGAGAAACGGGTTTCCAACGTATCATGTACGGCAGTCCACTCCCTCCGCTCTATGACATTCCTTACTCCAATCTGGCGTTCTTTCCGAGACATTCCCGCGGATGACGAAGCTTCCTTCGTCTCTTCGTCAGGCAACTGCTCGCTCGACACGCTTGAAGTCTCTTGCACCCCGGGAATCAGGAGTTTCGCGCTCACCGAGCGTCAGCAGCCGGATATCTGGCGTTGGGCGGTCGTGGGCGCCAGGGAACAGGTCGTCGAGGAGGGATGGGAGCCCACCCAGACGGATGCCAAAAAAGCTGCGGTGGAAGCCTTGGGAAAGCTTATAGCCGAGGATAACTGACTTACGTACGCCGACGGGAGCCCGAATCAGAGAGGCTCGTTGCACTAAATTCCGTTTAATCTCTCGCAGTGAACCATAAATGGCAAACGGCGTCCAGACCGACAATCCGAAGATGACAATGAAAACTAAGGGTGCTGCCAACGATTTTCCTGTTGTTTGCGTTGGGGGTTCGGCGGGCGGCCTTGACGCATATATCCGATTACTACGGAATTTACCGGCTGATCTGGGCGTCGCCATCGTCATCGTCAATCACCTCAGAATGGTCGCCACCAGACTCCACGAAATACTCCCGCGCTTCACCGCGATGCCTGTGGAGTTGATCACGGAAAGACTTCTCATCCAGCCCAACCGCGTGTTCATCATCCCCGAACGGAGGGATTTGCATGTGCTCAATGGCGAATTCCGCCTGAAACCAATCTCTAAGCCCCGAGGATGGCCCGACGTAATCACGGTTTTTCTAAAATCCTTGACTGAACACTGGGAAGGCAAACTGGTCGCCGTAATTGTCTCCGGGTATGACGGCGATGGGGCCGCAGCGCTGTGCGGCATCAAAGAGGTGGGGGGTATAACCATCGCGCAGAAATTAGACACCGCTGAACGGCCGGATATGCCCGAGAGCGCAATCGCAAGCGGGTGCGTTGATTTTGTTCTTTCGCCCGAGGATATCGCCCGGGAACTTGGCCGGATCGCACGATCCCCGAAGGTCGCAATACACCAGATCTGAAATTGGCAATAGCGACCTGTCGGACCCAAAATCATGGCTTGGCCGGCGCCAGAAATGGCATGCGCCGTAAAACGAAGCGGTCCGCCATGAAGAGCACCAGGAGGCTGGCGATCAGAAGCGGAACGATCACGGCAAGGATGCCCAGTCCGATTCTGACCCCATTTGGAAGCGCGGCAAATCCGGCCGCTGTCGCCGCCCCCCGGGCGCGTATTCGCCAGAGCATGAGTCCGGCGACGGCGATTAGGATGACGCCCAACGCCGCGAGCGTGCTCACAATCTGGTTGAGAAGCCCGAATAGGTGCCCTTCGTGAGCAATGATCGCCCAAAGACCGAATTTACCCAGAAGCCCAAAATCCCGATACCGAACGTCCGCAAGGATTTGGCCCGAGTATTGATCGAGATGGAGGTAGGTTCTTTCGAAGGGCCGCTCGCGATCCGTAACGACGCTAAAGACACCGCTCGGACCTGCGGGAAAGAGAATCGCATAGTCAGCGGGCATGCTGCGCGACTGCGCGATGGCGATCACTTTGGCGAGGGGAATGGCACCGCTTGCGAGCCCGGACGCGCCCGCTTTTCGGCCATGATGATGGCCACTCTCAACGCCAGGAGGAATTTGGGAGCCAAGTCCATCGATTGTCTTGGCCAGGCCCGAACGGAGCGGAGGGGCCCATCCTTCCATGGTGGAGCGGTGTGTCGCTGCGAGCGAAGCACGGGGTGTTCCCTGTCCGAGGGCGGACGAGATCGCGCGGTACCACGCTCCGCCAGCCTGGGTCCAGAGCATCCCAGTGGAAAGGAGAAGAACCATTCCGAGCGAACCCCAAACGGCCGTCACAGCATGCACGTCGCGCCAGAAAATCCGTCGCCCGGATCGCAGGCGGGGAAGGAAGAATCCCCAAACAGTGAAGCGCGGCCGCGGCCACCAGAGGTAGAATCCGGTGAGCAGGAGCACGAACATCCAGGTCGCCGCCAGTTCGACCACGAATTGTCCGTACCGCCCAGCCAGCAGCGTGCCGTGGAGATCGTGAATCTTCATCATGAGACGATCGGATTCCCGTCGTTCCCCCAGCACGCGGCCGTCGCCCGGATCAACGAAAACGCTGACCGTGTCGCCATCCGGAAGACCGAACACCGTCTCGCTGGACCAGCCGGAAGCCGCCGGTGGGGAGAAGCTGACCAAAGTGGTGTCCGGATGAGTCCGGCGCGCCGCGGCGAATTGGGCATCAGCCGAGGTTCCGACGCCTGCCACCCTTGCGGGCACGTGAAGAAGTTTGTGGTAGCGCCAATCCTCATATTGTGGTCTCCACAGGTAGAGGCTGCCTGTGACTGCCAGGAAGATCGCAATGGGGGCGGTGATCACGCCCGCCAAGAAATGCCAGCGCCAAACGGCTTGGTAGAATGCTCCGGTTCCAGTGGAATCAGAAGTCATGGGAGGCTTTCATTCTTTCGAACGGGGTAAAGTGCATGGAAATGGATAGATGGAGAAAAGGAGTCGCTGAGCGATTGGGCCGGACAGTTCCCGGGACGAATCGGAGCAGGGCGCGCTGGAGCGGTGCCCGAGTGGCGTGAGCGGCCGGAATCCAAAAGGATTCCCGGCGTTCTTTCGTTGTCGCCGCAGCCCGATTGGGCCGCGCACGAGAGGCGCGTCAAACGCGGATCGGCCCGAAAGAAAGGGCGCTCAGGCGAGCGAAGCCCGCGGTGGGGGCACGGGGGGCGCTGAACGGCCTTCCGTCATCGCCGATGAATCGCTTGGAAATGATACTGCCGCGCATGGAGCCTCGACGACCATCCTCGGAGCGTCCTGAAAGAAGAAGAAAATCTTGCTCTCGATCTTGGCTTCCGGAACGTCCGATCGTGAACGCTCTTGCTGTTGGGCGTTTGCGACCATGCGACAAATGTTGCACATTTCACCGTCGAAGGTCTTCGCTACCGCTTGCGCCAGCGGCATTGCCTGCGAATAGTTCGCCACCATGCGACCCCAGGCGAACGTTTGGACCAAATCCCATTGCGCGCCCGTGGCGATAAAGCACAGGATCAGGGCAATCGAAACTTGGATGCGCCGAAGCACTTTGGAGTACGAAGTTCTTTTCCTCGGCGATGGCAAGCTTGGGATCCCGGCACCGCCGCTGAAGATTTGAGTGCGGGACGTCCTTGAGGTTGGTTATCCACTAATCATTCAATCCCTTTCCATTGAGAATCTGCCGCATGCATTTTCCAATCCTTGACTCTCGGGTCTTGGATTGTTTGGGCGCAGAAAAATAAAGAATGTAGGCTCTTTGTCGCCCGGGCGTCAGCGCACCAAAAGCAGTTTTCAAGGCTGGGATTTCATCTAGCCTATTTTGTAATTCTTCAGGAATAGGCTCTGGGTTCTTTTTAAACTCCACTTTCAAGCCGGCTTTTTCCGCCTCAATGGCTTCATAAATATACGCCTTCAAGGTGGGTTTCATCTCAACTATTTCCCGGGCATGGGTGAACCGAATCTGGCGGGCCGCCTGCGTATTCTCCCCAGGTTTTTTTAGAATGCCCTGGGGGTCCTTTAACAAGGCGCCTTTGCAAAACATAAGCGCACAATATTCTTTAAATCCTTGAATTATAAGTAGGTTACTTTTCTGAAGCGTGTAGCATGGTTTGCCCCACTTCAATTCTTCGGTCAGCCCAAAGCCCAGAATGATCATTCTCAATTTCTCTGTTTCTTCCCGCCACTGCTGGGCTCCGCTTAAAAATACATCAATCTTCGGATTCATTCTATTCATTGATTGATTACCTGCGTTTCGGAATATCGAGCGCGGCGCTCCTGAGATTGACGTCTAACGCGCCGCGGATGTTGATTGAATCGTAGTCGGGGAAAACAACGGCTTTGGGACTCCTGGTCAGTCCAGCCCCCCAACGACACGCTCCAAGCCGCCGATGAACTTCTGCCAGCCATAGCTCACGCCCTTGTAGTTGGCATCTTCTTCGGATCGGAAGCCTGAGTGCTCCATGCGGAGGTGTGTGCCGCCGTTGCTCGGGGTCAGCGTCCAAGTGACAACCGATGCTAGGCCCAGGGCGCCCCAGCTATATAAAAGCCGCTGATGGGGCTCGATAGCCAACACTTCGCACTCTATCACCCCGTTCCAGTTCGGCATCGGCTTGGTGCGCAGAGTGAACTTATGCCCAACGACGGGAAGAAAGTCGTTCGCCATCAACCACTGGCCCATCAATGAAGCTTGGGTCAGGGCCCGCCAGATCTTCTCCGGAGGATGCGGCATATCCTTCTCGACCACGACGGACCGTGTTGGGGAATTTGGTTCGTTCATTTTTCCATGTTGTTTAGGAGATCTTCCAGACGATCAAATCGGTCACGCCAAAAGACGCCATAGTGGCTCATCCAGTCGATGAGCGGGACCAAGGCTCGAGGTTGGGCGCTGTAATGGGTTTCGCGTCCCGCTCGCCGATCGCGCACCAATCTGGCAAGCTTTAGCACAGCCAGGTGTTTGGACACTGCCGGCTGCGATACCCCCGCACGGGCCGTCAGGCTATGCACGGTTTGTTCACCGTCACGGGCTATCCACTCAAAGATTGCCCGACGTGTAGGATCGGCTAGCACCCTAAAAAGATCGCCAGCTATTGCCTGCATCCCGAAACCATAACCCACGGGTTATGGTTTCGTCAACCTTAACTGTTGAACCATGATCACCCTTGGTATTGTTCGTCGCTCACCTTCTCCAGCCATTCGACAACCTTGCCATCGAGCTGCTCCTGAACGGCGATATGCGTCATGGCTGTGGTCGGTGCGGCACCGTGCCAATGCTTCTCTCCCGGCGGAAACCAAATGACGTCGCCCGCCCGAATCTCCTCGATGGGGCCCCCCAGGCGCTGAGCGCGTCCACAGCCAGCCGTCACGATCAGGGTCTGACCCAGAGGATGCGTATGCCAAGCGGTCCGAGCCCCGGGTTCGAACGTGACGCTGGCGCCCGCTGCGCGGGCAGGAGCCCCAGCCTGGAACAAGGGATCGATGCGCACCGTTCCGGTAAACCAGTCGGCCGGGCCTTTGCCCGAAGGTTGAGAACCATTTCTTTTGATTTCCATGTCGGACTCCTGTTTTGGTGCGTCACATCCCGCGGTGTCGGTAGACAAACCACTGCAGACCAGAGAGAGGCGCGGTCGGGAATTGGGCAAACAATTCGTACCGGTTTCCGGCCGAGTCACCAAAAGCCGGTGCAGGCGGCGCAGAATCTTCGTAGGAATCCTTTTCGCTGATCAGCCATTCCACTCCGCCTTCAGGCCAGCGACCCCAGGCAAAATAACGTAACGGCCGTCCATGAGCCTCGGTTCGTGCGAAGTAGTCGACCACCGTGCCGATGCGAAAATCCTGCGTTCCGCCCACGGTCACCGGATCGGAGCGCGCCTCTCTCTGTATCAGACGAATGGCCACGGCATTGTTCCCGCGACCCCATTTGAAAAGCGCTGAGACCTGGAGTCCGTTGGCGATCAAATAGCCCGCAAGAAACAGGCAGCAGGCGCCTCTGCCCGCGGTTCCCCAACGCTCCCAGATCGAAGCCAGAGAAAAACCGAGCAGCAGTTGAACAAATGCGATCGGAACAATGAAATAACGGACGTAGAGGACATCCGAATGACTGACTATGACCAGAAGGGGAGGCACAACCGCGACCGTGCCGGCGAAGAGTAAAATGGCGTCGGGTTCCGTTCGCGCGAGCATCCAGAGGCCGACGACAAAACACGCGGCGGCCGCCGCGCAAGACGCGGCCACCGGCAACCCGGGCGGGCGCCCAAGGGTCCAGGCGAACGACTCCATTGCGCAACGCGCGAGGCCCGGTGTGGCGCCTCCGTTGACGACCAGGAAACGCAGATCGGCGACGTAGAGCGCGGTCATCACCGCCGCGGGAAGGACGTAGCAGAATGCAAGGCTGACCGCGACGCCTCGAAATCCGCGTCGAGCCCGAATGAGGCGGAGCGCGGCCCACGGCAGAGATGCGGCAAAGAAAATCGCGAACGTCAGGTGAGAGATGAAGCCGAGGCTCGCGCAAACAGAGAATAGGAGCGCGCAGACCCAATGCTGGGTTTTCAGATACCGGTCCAACAGGTAAAAGCAAAGGAAGGAGAAGAAAACGAGCGTCGCATATCCCCTGGCCTCCGAAGCATACAGGATGAGAACATATGAAAATCCCGTGACCAACAGGGCGATCAATCCGGAGGCCCGACTGCGGCCACGCCCGATCAATCCGGCCAGCCCCACCGTTCCGATTCCCGCCGCGAGGGACGGAATGCGGTACCCTGGCCAATCCCCTCTGGCCCCGGCCCAGTAGAGCCATAAACTGTTCAGGTAATGATTGCTGTCGCTGTGGATTCGCAAAAAAATTTCAAACGGTGACGAAATGCGTCCGACCAGATCGATCGACCAAATCTCGTCCAGCCACAGACTATTCTGCGCGGCGCGGATCCGGATCGCCGCGGCTACGACGAGCACCCCTATTGCGCATGCGAGGCTTACCGGCGGGTTTTTGGTTGCGACCATGTACGCCGAGGGGAGCTCGTCACGTCTGTCGAATAACAATAGTTTCCATTCTATCAAGATATCAACCCAGAGGCGCGCCCCACCTCGATCGCGTGAAATCCCTGGGCATCAAACCCGAGCCGAACCCGGTGCTCGGCGTCCAATCCGGATGGGACCGCACAGACTTGATGGCCTCCGCGCGCAAGGAAATCGACACGATGGTGAATCTCAAGCGCCTGCTCGAAAGCACGACCGATCCAATTCTAGACCTGGCGCCCACGCCCGCGGAGGAAACCATCATGCGCCTCGGGCCCAATGTCGCCGCCCAGCTCAAGCACAAGATCGATGTCATGAACGCGCATTGGCGAGACTACAACCGGCTGTTTACGGTGCCGAATCCGTAAGCGGGGTCGATGGCGGGCCACCCTGGTTCCCGCGCCCTCGCCCCTGTCCGCCCTCAGGAGCCGGAGGAAGTTCCGTCGGCAAATAGGCCCCGACGAAGCCGAGCATGGTGATCGTCTCGAGGCCGCTCTGAGAGGCGCCATTGGTTCCCGCATAGCCCTCGTCGACAGGATTGAGCGCGGCCGGCCCCTCCACACGGCGAAGTCCGCTGCTGCTCCCACCGCGGCCGCCCCGACCTCGGTCCTCCAGCGCTTTGAGAGACGCCTGCTTGAAGGCCTCGGCTCCCGTGCGGTAGAAAACCCACCCGGCCAGCCGGCCGTCGCGCGCATAGGATCCGTTCATCCCTTCGCTGCCGGTCGTCATGTCCTGGAGAATCGTCTCCTTCGGCGCGCTGTAGAGGCGGCAATATTGCAGCCAGATTTTCTCCCAACGGGGATCGTCGAGCATCAGGCTGACTTCGAAGGCAACCTCGGCGCCCCCCATGATGGTCGCTAGATTGTAGGTTCCGGCCCGGTCATCCAAGGCATAGAGTTTCCCGGTGGCAGGATCGTAGCCCATGACGAGACTTCGGCCCGTGCGCATGCCAAGCGGCATTGAGGCGAGGCTGTTGACGCCGGCGAGGATCTTATCACGCCACTTCGTATTGCCTGTGCGCTCCCATTCGGTCATCCAGTTGCCGATGAAGGCCAGCCAGTCGGGTCCCAGACGGACCCGAGTCGGTGCGATCGCCTGCTCCCGCGCGGTGATCGGCTGCGCTTCGCGCATCGGATCGAAAGCGATGGTCTTGTAGTCGGCATTGACCACGTCGCGCATGACGTCGCCCGTGCGCTCGTCGGAGGTGAGATAGTAATAGAAGCGGCGGTAAGCGGCCTGGCTGATGCGGGCCTCCTTGGCGCCGTCACCCCAATGGCGGACGTTGTGCCGGGAGCCCAGACCTGCCCACGGCCCGAGATGGGTGGTGTCCACCTCCCCGGTCTGCCGCGACATCGCCTCGGCCATCCGGAACACATCCGCGCGACCATTGTGGAGAAAACTGTACCATAGCCACATGTCGGTCCCCAGTTCGGAATCGTCCCACGCCATGCCCCCAAGATCGTAGCGCCAGACGTGGCGCTCGTTGTCATAGGAGTGCATCACATCGCCGAAGTCCCAGAATCCGTACCAGCGCCGCTGATCGGGCTGGGTAAGGTAATAATTGAGCGTCGCGTCAAGTTTCTCCTCGATGGCCCGCTTGGCGGGCGTCGAGCGATCCTCAAGCCCCCAGACCCCGAATGCTTGGGCGGCGTGCAAGGCCTGCGGCGTGCAGACGATCACGGGGGGAGCCGCGCCCATCCGCGCCATCCGGGCTGTGGTGTCCTTCGAGGGCACAGAATCGGTGGCAAAGAGCGTGAGTTCGCTGGTGCGCGCCACTCCGGTGGCCGAGCTGAGCCCATCCTGCACGTCTTCGTAGACAGCTTGGAGACCGTGGGCGCGGGTATCGTAGTGGCGCATGTCCATAGCCGGCGCCTCGGGCGACCACATCCAAACGTACAGGTCCGCCGCGCCCTTGCTCGCATTGCGCACCTCGAGAGAGGACGGGTAGGATTGCCAGAAATTCTTCAGGCTCACCGCAAGTCCCCCACTGACATCTCCGGCGAAGACAAGTCCCGACGCGCGCCGGCCCGCGCCGGCTGCGAGCCAGGTGCTCTGCGGATTGGTGCGTTTGACGATGGTGAAGCCATCTGAGTTGGGCTGCGCCAGTTTGAAATCATCCCAGACCGCCCAGTCTGCCAGCCATCCCTGGCTCCGCGCGTTGACCTGATCCCTGTTCGGAACGCGCTGGCCCTCGACCTGCCGCGGATAGGCATCGGCGCCCGACTGCGGGTCGGCCACGAAACGCCCATCCCTTCCCTTCATCGGCTGAATCGGCTCAGCCCATAGCCCTCCATTCTCTCCGGAAAAACGCACATGGCGGTTCTGGATCTCCTCGCGCATGGGCACGGAGAAGACGACCCCTAGACCGCGAATGAAGTCCTTCTGCTGGTCGCCGTCGTAGATGATCGTGTGCACCATCCGGATCGAATCCTGACCGGCGTAAAAATAGAGCCTTACGACAAACGGCAGCCACTCCCGGTCGCTCTTGAGCCCCCGATGCTTGCCCTCGATCTTGACCACGGCGCGCACGGGGCCGGATTGCTCCATCGTCACCGTGTCCACCTTGGTCCCGAATCTTTCCCGCGGCGGCGCGTCGGCAGCATCGCCGTCCGGCCCGCTCTGCAGGATGCAAACAAGTTCTCCCTTCCGCGCGACCTCATGCCCGCCAATGCTGATGGAGTCGATGAAACTTCCGCCCCACTTGGGAATGCGCGCTTGGATGCGTCCGGTATCCACCTCAAAGGTGGTATCGCTGGCGCTCACCCTCACCACCGGCTGACCGGCCGTCGGCGCCGAGGCTCCAGGCTTCACCGTAAAAGCTCCCTCGGTCGCTGGTGTGGCCACCGTCGCGATTGCCGCCCACTTCAAGGATCCGTCCGACCAATACGCCAGCGGCCAGCTCTGAACCGGCAGGCTCTTGCCATCGGCCGCGGCCAGCGAGAACGTCTGGTCCTTCGGCATTGTACCGCGGGCAAAAGGCACGCCAAAACTCACGCCAGCGTTCAAGAGCGGCGCCTTGTCGCCCAGCCAGTGGGCGGCCACCTGTCCGTATGCCAATGCCGGCAGCCATGCGGCTGCGGCGCTGAGAATGCGGATACGATCAAGAATGGAGGTGTTCACGGCGGCGGGGTGCGATTCACTGGAAGGACGCTTTCGGACGGGAATAGGTGCTCACCCCAAGAGAGATTCCACTGGATGGCGCCTGCAGGTCTCGATTTATTCAAAAAGAACGCAACGATGACCCCCACCCCTTCTCAAAGCCGGCCCCTCGGCCAATGGTGCCGGCCGATCATTCTCGCCTCGTCGCTGGCGATCGCGACCGGGGTCCAAGCCGCGGATGACGCTCGCGCGCTACTCGCGGTGACCCCAAGGACCGATTTGCCACCCGCAGGGGAGGATCCCCTTCGCCCCCCGCAAACGCGGTTGCTCAAGCCTTCCGTGTGGACCGACGACGCGGGCACGGACGACTTCGGCAATCTTTTCAATCAATACAAACGTTCCTCCCTTGGAACCTGGAGCAACTACGACGAAGCGATTGCCAATCCGTTTCCGATTCCCGATCCCTTGATTCTAAAGGACGGCCGGCGCGTCGATGACGCCGAAACGTGGTGGCATAAGCGGCGTCCGGAAATCTTCCGCGATTTCAGCGCCGAAATCTACGGAAAAATTCCCGACCACACACCGGGCATCACCTGGGAAGTGTCAGCCGTCACAGTGAGCGACGGAATAAAAACCAAGACGATTGTGGGCCACATCGACAACGCGGCCTATCCCGAGGCGAAACCTGCCATCCGTCTGACGCTGACCCTTCCCGCCCATGCGACCGGGCCGGTGCCGGTGATGGTGGCGGTGGCCGGAGGCGGGGTCGGCAGCCCCGGGCCGTCGACGCATCCGGCGGCGTCCAATCCAACCCCTCGCGAGCAAGTACTCGCGCGGGGCTGGGGCTATGCCGTGTTCTATGCGGGCAGCGTGCAAGCCGATAGCGGGTCCGGCCGGAGCGGTGGAATTATCGGCCTGGTGAACAAGGGCCAGCCGGCGTCGGACCCGGCCCAATGGGGCGTTCTCACCGCGTGGGCCTGGGGATTGAGCCGGGCGATCGACTACTTCGAATCCGACTCGGATGTGGACGCAAAGCAACTCGGGGTCGAAGGACACTCACGCTGGGGCAAAACCGCCCTCTGGGCCGCAGCGTCGGATCCGCGCTGGGCCATCGTTTATGCGAGCTGTTCGGGTGAAGGAGGCGCCAAGCTTTTCCGACGCAACTACGGCGAAACAACCGACAATATCGCCGGCTCTTACTGGATGGCCGGCAATTTCCGCAAATACGGAGGGCACTGGAACGAATTGCCCGTGGATGCCAACGCGTTGATCGCGCTCCTCGCGCCTCGCCCCGTGCTGATCACGGGCGCGACCCAGGATCCATGGTCCGATCCTCGCGGCGAATTCCTGGCCGCCGTAGGCGCGGGGCCGGTCTACCGACTTCTAGGAAAGAGAGATTTGGGCACCACCGAAATGCCGATGCCGAATGTCGCTTTGGTCGCGGGCGAGGTCGCCTTCAGAGAGCACGTGGGCGCTCACACCGATCTGCCCGATTGGCCGGTCTTCCTCGAATTTGCCTCCAAATACCTCAAAGCCCCCCGGTAACCACGCCCGCGAGTTCCCTGGCGCAGCGCTCCCATGGCTTGGCCGGCGGGACCTGCTGCCCATTGTTTCGCTCTTTGCGGCGGCCTTGCTCGCCTACCTGCCGGCGCTCGAGGGTGGGCGGCTGTTGGACGACGATCTCCACATCACCAGGCCCGAACTTCAATCCCTTCACGGGCTCGGCCGCATTTGGTTTCAGATCGGCGCCACCCAGCAGTACTATCCTGTCCTCCACACAGCGTTCTGGCTGGAACATCGGCTCTGGGGCGACGCGGTGGCTGGCTACCACGTGGTCAACGTTCTGCTGCACGCGAGCGCCGCCTGCCTGATCGTACCGCTCATGCGGCGCCTTCGCCTGCCCGGAGCGTGGCTGGCGGCGTTTCTGTTTGCGCTGCATCCGGTCTGCGTCGAAACGGTCGCATGGATCGCCGAGCAAAAAAACACGCTTTCAACGGTGCTCGCCCTCGCCGCGGCCATTGCCTATCTGCAGTTCGATCAGAACCGCCGCCGCTCAGCCTACCTATGGGCTCTCGGCTTGTTCCTGCTGGCACTGCTAAGCAAGACCGCGGTCGTGACGCTCCCCGCCATTCTCCTTGTTGTCGTCTGGTGGGAACGCGCGGGGCTGCGCTGGCGGCGCGATGTGCGGCCCATGCTGCCTTGGTTCGTTGTTTGCGGCGCCGTGGGCCTGATCACGCTTTCGGTCGAGCGCAGGCTTCTGATTGGAGTCGGCGGAAATTTTGCGCTGACGCTGCCCGAGCGCGTTCTGCTCGTCGGCCGGGCATTTTGGTTCTATTTGGGCAAGCTCGTCTGGCCGTCGGGACTGACGTTTTTCTATCCGCGATGGGAAGTGAGCGCCGCTGCAGGCTGGCAGTATCTGTACCCGCTTGCGGGCGCAGCCTTGTGGGCCGCGCTCTGGTTTGCCGCCCGTTGGCGGCGCGGGCCGCTCGCTGTCTTTTTATGCTTTGCCGGGGCACTGGCGCCTGTGCTGGGATTCTTCAACGTGGAGTGGTTCGTCTTCTCCTATGTCGCGGATCATCTGCAGTACTTTGCCAGCCTGGCCGTCCTCATCCCGCTGGCGGCCGTAGTGGCCTCGAGCGTGAACCCTCTGCCTGAGAGCGCCCGCAGGGTGGCCCCGGCCGCGGCGGGTTTATGCGCACTCACGCTGGGCGCTCTGACGTGGCGCCAGTGTGAGCGCTATGGGGATCCTGTGACCTTTTACCGTACCGCAGCCGCATTGAACCCGTCGTCAGCGGCAGCCCACGCAAATCTCGGAACGGTGCTGGCCGCGCTGCCAGGGCGCATGCCCGAGGCCCTCGATCAGTTCGGGATGGCCTTGCGCATAAACCCGAACGCAGCCGACGGGCACGAGATGCTGGGGACCGTTTTGCTCCAGGACCCGGCGCGCCGCGCAGAGTCCGCGGCCGAACTCGAGATC
>Ga0302325_10018259_pt1 | contig 14785 bp, 10 predicted proteins | sample Palsa_T0_2_FD_201948 | JGI IMG/M metagenome (GOLD analysis project Ga0302325, IMG submission 201948) | Peat permafrost microbial communities from Stordalen Mire near Abisko, Sweden - Palsa_T0_2 | ecosystem: Environmental > Terrestrial > Soil > Palsa > Peat permafrost | place: Sweden: Abisko... | reverse complement strand
TGATCGCAACCGCCTGGAAGGCGCAGCACCGCCTGCATCAGCGTTACCTGCGACTGATAGGTCGCGGTAAAAGCAAGCAGCAGACGGTCACGGCCGTGGGCCGTGAGCTGCTTGGCTTTATCTGGGACATCGGCGTCCAGGTGGAGCGGCAAACTCAGCTCCCACTCAAGCAGGTCGTCTGAGCGAGCCAGCAAATCACCGGAGCCAGTGGGTGCAAAGCGCAAACGGACAGCGGCTGTGGTGGCACGAGGTAAAGGAGAGCCCTCGTCAAGTTCTATGCGGTAGCCCCAGGGGCGAATCCGCGCCGCTAGTCGAAAGGCAGCTCCCGACGGATCACGACCATGATGGCGGGTGCTTGCACTCAATCCACGTATATCAGAGTGATCAACCGTCGCATATCGCTGCCACGGCCGCTGTCTGCTTGCGCTTGAACCTTCACGGACCATGAGAAACGACAATCACCAGGTACTTGACAGGTCGTTCCATATCAGAACTTGTACTTCAGCTGCAGATTTACCTCGCGCCCGAAGATCGGGCGCCCCAATGCAAATCCACCGCTCGAACCACTGCCGCCCAAATTGGCACGTGCATCTTGCTCCGTGATACCGAGTGCATCAGTCAGATTGGTACCCTGCAGCCGGATCTCGAAGTTCTTGCCAAGATCCGCGACGATACCGCCGTCCAGGGTGCCGAAGGCAGGCAGGACCTGCTGGTTGGCAGGATCAGAGTATCGCAGACCCACGTAGGTATAGGTCGCAAAGAATCTCAGGTTGCCCCAATCCATCGGCTGATCCCACGAAGGCGTAAGGCGCGCCTGGAAGCGTGGCTGGCGCGCCAGATAATCGCCGGTGTAGTCGTAGCCGCTGGAACCAGCCGAGAAGAAGCTAGTGTAAACGTCGTGCTGCAGATCTCCGGTCAATGCCAGCGTCAGATGATCGATGGGCATCCAGCGGCCATCGAAGTCGAGGCCGTACGTGTGTGCGCCATAGCTCGCGGTGACGCTCTCCAGCCCACCACCACTTGTGGTTACGAACTGCTGGAACGGCACGCCCGTAAATTGACGTACGAACGCATCGACGTTGGCGTAGATCGTCGGAGTCTGCACGCGATAGCCAACTTCATAGTTGTCGATTCCCTGCGTTTGCGGTGTCCCGTTGCGCAGATCATCGAAACTCGGCAGGTAGACGCCCTGGTCGACTCGGACGTATACGGCCTGGTGGCCGCTTAGCTCATAGGTGCCGCCGATAGTCCAGGAGCCCTTGGTGCGCTCGTACACATCGCACTGCGCCCCGTTACCCAAACGCAGCGTGTTTTCGCAGTTATAGACGTTGTACGTTCCGTTGGGCACGCTGACGCCCTGGTTATAGAGGTGCAACGGATTGTTATCGAGATTCTCGCTGGTATCGTTCTCAATCGTGCCGTTGACCTTCTCCAGCTCGACCCGGTAGCCCGCATCGATCAGCCACTGCCCAATGCGCCACTGATCAGAAGCGAACAGCGCCGCGTTGATACCCTGGAACTGATCCACCAGCGTGAAAAAGCTGGCACCAGCAAGGCCGTTATTTGAAATCACCGCGCCATTGTTCAACGTCAGGTTGATCAGCTGAGAGTTCGGCGTAGCTGTCATCAGCTCGTCATTACCTAAATACCACTGATCGTTCGAGGTGTAGGCCGCAAAATAACCGCCCGTGGTGAGCTTGTTGCCTGATGCCACGTCGAACGTGAAGCGCAGATCATCGCTGAAGGATTGAATTTGTTTGTCCACTACCCAGAAGCCGTTCTCCATTACATAGGTGTTAGGATTGACGGGAGCGCCTCCGTTGACGTAGGTAGCTGTGCCCCCGGTGGCCAGTCCCCCGGCGGCCACGGCACCAGCATTGCCGTTAGCGGAAGTGACCGCCCCGGCGATAAAGTTCGCCATCGTCTCCGGTGGATTGCCGCCGTTGAAGATCGCGTTAGTCGGCACGTCGCCAGCGGTGAACTGCAACTTGTTGTCCAGCTGCACGCCACCGCTCACCTGTATCGTCAGATCATTTCCGAAGGTATGAATGTCGGTGCCGCGCCCATTGGCGAGGTTCGCCGTCAACGGCGCACAGCCCGGGCACTCCTGAACCGACAACCCCTGCAGTGCACTGCCCGCGTAGTAACCGGTCAGCGCATTGAAACCCGGGAACGAGGAGTAGCTCGTGCTCGAGCCGCTGCCAGTAACGCTCAGTGGGATATCGGTGATGAACAGGTCCTTTTCACTGAGCGCGCGAGCATAGAAAAGGATCGAACCCTGGTCCCAGTCATGAGAGAGCGTCGCGGTCAGCTGCCCGCCGTCGACAGCCGGAAACTGCGAGGAGCGCACGCCATCGGACTCCTCGTAATAACCACCGACGCTAAAAAACCAGTCCTGCGAGAGCGGTCCGCCGTAGAAACCATCCAGCCGGTACATGCCCTCGGAGCCAACTGTCAGTCCGATATCACCATGGGGCGTGGCTGTGCCCTGGCGCAGGACGAAGTTAGCTGTCGCACCCAGCTGGCCGTCCGAGAAGACGACCGAGGGGCCGCCGATCACGACTTCGCTGCGTTCGATCGTGTCATCGATGCGAAACAGCGAGGAATCATCCATGAACGAGAGATTGTGCGAGGGGTAAATGGGCGAGCCATTGATCGAATACGACACATAGGGCGCGCCGCTGCTACCTGGGTATCCAGCCAGCTCAATGTTCGGGCCGGTCTGACCACCGCTCGATTCAGCCCACAGTCCCGGCACGATCTTCAAGAGATCGGCCGAACTCAACGGACTCGCGTCGTGAATCTCGTCCAGGCTCGCGGTCGTGATCTCAAAGCTCGCATCTAGCTTCTTTATGCCGCTCGAATTGGCCGTCGCCGTGACGATTACTTCATCAAGCCCTTGGGTGTCGGATGCTGACGCATCTAGGGCACATGCGGTGCCGGGATTTGTCACTGAGGCGCAGATGCCGAGAAAGGCCGCGACGCGCGAGAAAAAGCCGGAGTGTTTCATTGAGTTGTCTCCCCCATTTGTTTCACTGTCCTTGGCTGCCGCTCCGACGATGCTGTCGGTTGACGGCGCCTTGAACCTGTTGTCGCCAGACAGCCCTGACGATTTGGGCGGGTCAGACAGTTGGCTCGTCCGCTCCGGGGACTTGACAATCGCGATCGTGTGATCGCCAACGAACTTGTATGTCAGCCCGGTATTCTTCAGCAGAAAAGTTAGCGCCTCACCCAGTGGCAGGCTTCCGTGAAGTGGACCGGACGTCTTCTCAGGCAGCGAACCCGTCGAGATCACCAACTGCAGGTGTCCCTGTTTGGAAAGCTCAACTAAGGCTGCTTCGAGCGGCTGGGAATCTATATCGACAGCAAGGATCGTAGTTGGATCATCGGCCAACGCCGATCTGAGCGGCAGCGCACTGAGTGCCAGTACGGCAGCCGCAATCCTGACCCCGCTAGTCTTATGAAACTCCATGCCCCCGCCAACTATCGTTCCCACCAAGTAAGACGCTGAGCGGTATCTTTTTGATACTCAGCGCGGCGAAATGATTTCGCGATTGCCCTCTTTGAGGATCTGGACGGGAAAGGACTCGGGAAGTGCTGATGCCCACTCAGCGACTGCGCCTTGGTAGACCACGCCGCTGAATCTCAGATCGCCCACGGAGTCATCTGAAATCGACAATTCAGCCTCCGAGTAACGCGCAACGTCCATCACGACATCGCGCAGCGGCTCATTCCGGTAAATCAACACACCATCCCTCCACCGCGAGCGTTCACCGGGGTTTGGCGACAGCGTGATCGAGAGCGCCTCAGCTGATTCGCGCGCAGCGAAGGTCACCTGCTGCCCGGACGCGACCCGGACCTGGGCTGGCTTATTCACCTCAGATGGGGTCTTGGGCGCCACGGTGACGACGCCCTCGGAGACAGTCACGGTGACATGATCAGCAATCGCCCGGACATTGAAGGCTGTGCCGACGGCGGTGATGTCGCCGCTCACGGATGAGACGACAAACGGACGGCTGGGATCCTTCTTCACGGAAAAGAAAGCCTCTCCAGCGGTCAACTGAATGCCACGCTGCACCTTGGTAAATCGCACTGACAGCCTGGACTTGGGTCCCAGCCAGACACGCGAGCCATCGGCGAGCGTGATCTCAATTTGCTCTGCGGTTCTCGTAGAAAAATCATCCGGAAGCGGACCACGAAAGATCGTGTAACGGTTCATGGTGATAAGACCCAGCGTGATGGCCAGCAGCGAGGCCGCCAAAAGGCCTGCCCAACGGTACTTGCGAACGAAACGGTGAGCTGCGGGTCCCGCGAGGCGGCTTGCTGCGCTGGGGTCCTTCGCGGCGCTTGTAGCGCGCCAGGTTTCGACTGACAGTTCACCGTCATAAGTGTCCTGGCTGAGTTCCTCTGCGGTGGGCATCGCCAATGCCGTTGATCCGGGGGTGTTGTGCCAAGCTTGGGCAACCGCTTCGAAAGCCTTTCTGTGGCACTCATCCACATCGAGCCACCGAAGCCACGCCTGAAGGGTATCGGCGTTGGGATCATTTTCATCGTGAATGACCACGAACCACTCGGCGGCTTCACGCCGCTGCGCTTCGGTATAAGGAACATCCGCCTGGGATGCAGCGCTCATGACCCTCTCCCGAAGCCATCGTGACCGCTGGAATCCAGATGCCCGCGCACATACTCCAGCGCGCGGGCGATATAGCGACGCACCATGCAGGCGCCGATATCCATCTGTGCTGCAATATCGTCAACGGACATGTCGTAAACGCGATGTAGCAAGAAGGCTTGTCGGCATTTCGCCGGTAGCTGCGCGACTGCAGTACCGAATGAAGCCAGTACTTGCTCGCCGCCCAACTGCCGCTCTGGAGTCAGCTCGAACACCGCAAAGTCGAGATTCGCCATGGAGGAGATATGCCCGCGCCGGCCGCGCTGACGCAGTCGATCGACCGCCAGGTTCGCGGCGGTCTTGAAGAGAAAGGCGCGCAGGTAGCTGATCGCCTCGGGGTGATCGAGCTGCAGGAGGTGAACGTAGGCTTCCTGCGCAATCTCGCGTGCCTCCTGCTCGGATCCCACCTTGGCCGCAATAAAGCGCAACAACGCGGCGTTATGTTCGCGGAACAGCCGCTCGACATCGCCGGTCTCAGCGGCTGGCACTGCAGCGTGCTTATCGCCAAGAGATTCCAATGCCGGTGGCTCCTCAGCTACTGACCCATGTCCCTAAGACGACGAATGAATGAAAAATGATACTCAATGATTTCACGGCTCCGCTTGTCCCCGCGAGACTTCCAAGGCAGCTGAGATGCTGGCCTTCGGCATGAAACGCTCTTGCACGCAAAAACATCCAATCATTAGGGCCGCCGCGTGATTGCTGCGATGCAGCACACTGCCGGCTGGTTTGCGATGGCCGCGCTTGCCGTGAAACTCTCGACCGGTATGCTGTGGAATCTGCGCCTTGGACCTCTGCCAAATCTGTCCTTCTCCGACGAAGCCGCGCCGCACGATTTCAAATGGCCGGGCAGGAAATCTTGTCTCGGAATTTGGGTTACTGGGTTGAATTGGACGCCCAGCGGGGTATCCCGATCAGCGAGACACTGGCCGGAACTCCTGGTCTGGGAACATGCCGGTCTCCGGTACCTTAATGATGACGAACGCATGGCTCTGGCTCTGATGACAGGCGTTGCACGCTTGCGTGAGACGTGCGTAGGCGGCGACAAATTGAGCCTTATTCGACGCCTTGATCGCTCGATCGATCTCATCTAGAGGCACCTTCGTCATCGCAGCGACTAGCGCCGCTGTGTCCATGGTTTGATATTGCGGAATGGTACGCACGATGCGGGCAAACGCGTTCCGTAGTTCGCTGAGTTCATAAGTGGCGTAGACCCAATTCCCATCTTTCCCGGCTAATCCGAGCTTGGTGTGACGGGGCTGTACCGCCATCGTCATCAGATCGCCCATGCTGGGGTGATAGTCCGTCTGCGGAGCTGGCGCCGGCGTGACCGGCGCAACATTACTGGAAACGGCTTGCGCCTCTCCGACATTGGGGTTGCCAATGAGGAGCACGCCAATAAGCGCGTAGCAGGATCGGTAGTTCATTCGCGTCTAACTTGGCCTAAATGGGTCAGGCTCCTCGTTTGGAACGATTATGCGACCTTCTGTGGCCTAGCACTGCGTCTGCTGTGAGGAATCTTGCTGCTCACAGCACCAACGATTGCAGCCAGGTTATTCATGCTTGGATTGCCCTTCGGCGATAGCATGCGATGCAGGCTCTTGCTTGGCACGCCCGTCAACGTCGCGAGCTGCTCGAATCCCAACGTCGCATTCACGAGGTCGCGCAGAATCACACGTGCAGTGTCCGCCTCCCCGCTGATGAGAAGAGCTGTTGCCTCGTCAAGCAATGCCTTAGCAAACGCGGGGTCGCTCTCAACCTGAGCCACAACCGTTGCCTTGAAATCACGCGTCAATGCCATCACTCTCACCTCCTCGATCGCTTGGGCTTGGAACCGTTTCAAATGGTGGGGCCGGTAACAATAGTAGCGTAGATTCCAGCGGTCCTGAGACATTGCAGGTGATCTATGCGCATGCTGATGACGGTCGAGTTTGCAGACGCCGGAGCCAAGACCGGCACGCACCGAGTTTTGGTCGTCGGGGGGTGCAGTGATTTGGCGGCTCCCGGTGACATCGGCATGAGTCTTGCGGAGGCCAAGACCCTGTTAAGCGCACTTCAGTGGGAATTTGTTGCGGCACAGGCGGCCGAGATCGCGGAAGGCGCCCGACAATGCAAACGATGCGGCGCACGGCTAAACATCAAAGACTGGGCCAGGCGAAGTGTTCATACGCTCTTCGGTAGGGTCCTACTGCAAAGCCCTCGTCTTGTATCTTGCCCATGTGAGGGCACGGCATCACGTGCCATTTCCCCGCTAAAGGGATGGCTGGCGGGGACGAGCCAGGAACTGCGCTATCAGGCGGCAAGACTGGGGAGTAACCACAGCTATCGACAGGCCGCTTCGGTATTGCATGAATTACTTGGCGTCGATCGGAGCTTCAGCTATCTGGGCATAAGAAAAGCGGTCCTTGAAGCTGGCAGCCGCCTAGATCGTGAAACGACAATCGCTCATGAGCCGGAGTTGCCCTTGCGCCTCGGCGATCCGCCGCCGATATTGACGTTGGCTTTTGATGGGGGATATGCAAGGCGAACGCGGAAAGGTAAGCAGCGAAACTTCGAGATTCTCACCGGCGCCTGCGAAAAGGAAGGCAAAATCAAGGTGTTCGCGAGCGTTCTCAAGGCACCATCCGCCCTGCGTCACCGCTTGTCCAGATTCGTCGAACGGATGGGGATTTCGCCCACCCAACCGACTACGCTCATAACGGATGGCGCGGAGTCGCTCTTGCGCCTCAAGAAGCTTCTGCCCATTCCGACTCGCTGTGTGCTGGATTATTTTCACGTGGCCATGAAAGTCCGCCACGTCGATCAGTGCATCGGTAAAATCTTGCCCTACCGCTTTTCACCGGATGGTTCCATTTTTGAGCTCTACGATCGATTCAACTATCTGCGCGAATCCCTATGGAGTGGCCGACGATCCAAATTCAAGAGATCGTTCAGCAGTCTAGTGTGGCTGCTTGATCGAATTCGCGAGGAAGTCCCGGAATCCGAACCCTCGGCGCGCATGGCGCTCGCTCATCTGTTCGACCTTGAAGCTTACTTACAGAAGAATGCGTCGGGAATTATCAGCTACAGAGAGTGGAGAAACGCTGGCAAACGAATCTCATCCAGCGCGGTCGAGGGGACAGTCAATCGATTGATCGGTCGTCGAATGTGTAAGTCGCAGCAAATGTGCTGGACTAAGCGGGGAGCGCATCTCCTGCTCCAGGTGCGATGCGCAGTCCTAAACGGCGATCTACTTGCAGGATTTCGTCGTTGGTTTCCGACAATCGGGGAGCGCCGAATCATGCTGCCTTGGTATTGGCTACCCCAGCAATAGAAACGGTTCCTGTCGGCACAGACGATCATTGACGCGCGCTAAGCCAGACTTCCAGCATTGACTATGTTGGCTTATCGGGGATATCCCCGCGAACCCGGAATGAAAGCAATGCAAATCGAGAGGCGGGCGCCGCGCTTGCATACACTCCGACGCAAGGCGCGTGCCCCTTTTAGCGTTCCTCTTCCAGACAATGCAATACCTCAACAAAGCCACGCCGTGATACGCCTATCGCGTTCATGGCCGTCAGGGAGGTACGAGCGTACTGAGTCGTAGACGAGCGAACACTTAGGCTGGCAGCAAACTCCTAAAGCCCGCTTCTACAAAATGCTTATCCGTGGTAAGTGCCTCGGCAAGTCGGAGTTGCCGCATCAGGACAAAACTCGTGCAGTCCGTGAAAGAGTAGCCATGATCAGCGTGTTTTCTAAAGAACGTCTTTGTAAGTTCGAAACGATCAGTGCCGATCCATTCCATACGCACACCCGCGCTCTGCTCGATCAAGTCAAGCACGCGGCGAGCAACTGTAGAGCCGCCGCGAGCGTTGGCAAGGTTGACGGACTCTGCAACAACGTAGTCGCTGACCACTAATCGACGTCCGGCCTGCACGAGGCTGGCGACCACTTCGCGGGCTGCGCGGTGGACGGAATCGCGCTTATCAATTAGCGCGTAGAGAACTGAAGTGTCGACGAAGACTTCACGGCTCGCCATACAGCAGCCGATCAATCTCGCTGTTCGGAAGACTGCCGCCAGGTCCTTCTACCGCAAAGTCCTCGAGATTGAGGAGTGGATCATCTGGAGACAATTTGTGTTGCTTGGCCCTAGGCGGCGGACCCAGCTGCGCCACCGGCTTGCCTGCACGCGCAATCGTGATGCGCTCGCCCCGCTCGGCACGAGCCACGAGCTTAGACAGGCTTGTCTTGGCATCATGTATATTTACTATCGATTCAGTCACGGAGCTGAGGTTAGCTAACTACGGTTGACTAATCAAGCCCGGGCCGGGGCGCGGGAGAAGCGCCCTTTTCGATCATCCCTTTATAATCAATGCCTTATAAGAGCTTCCTAGGGGTAAGCGTTACTTATCGTGGATGGTAGATATCAAGACCACATTTATCAGCGTCTTAGTAGTTTCATATCTGCGTGGCACTGCACCACGAACCTAGCGACAGGCAGCCTCAATGGACGCCTCATCCAATCCCGGTGCTCCATCTCCTACTACTAGCCTGACGGGGCGGCGCATCTCCATCCGCAGACCCTAGCACCTGCTCACTGGCGCAGCAAAAGCGCAGGCTACAGCACCCAGAATGGACCACACTCCAATAAGGTCACCGAGTGGCTCGGGAAAGTGTACCGCGCTACGCCATCCAATTCTCCCGCACTCGAGTCGTAGGCCGGACTCGGTCTGGGTGATCCGGTGAATTGACGCCTCCTCAGGACCGGTCAGTTCCACAACGATTGTCGGCTTCGCCGCGCCGAGCTCTATGCCCTCGATGCGCAGCTTAAGTCCGATTCGCGCCGGTCGGCTTCGTCACCTGGTGGTACGGCGTTATGCCTCTGCGCAGCTCAGCCGCCTGAATTTGAAGCGAACGTTGCCGGCTGTACTGCGGCCCCGGCGTTCTTGACGTTCATCATCGGTAACAGCGACCCCATGATTCGCTTTCGGATCAGGTCCATAAAATTTGTTTGAAGTTGCGTGGGAAGCCAGTTGCTGCGCGTGGTCAACCCAATTGAGGGAACTGGTTCGATCGGTCCAAATGGAACAGCCTCCAACACATCCTCTTCGTACAACAACTCATAGGATGTTAATAGCGTCAGCCGATCACTGTGCGCGAGTAGGAGGCGAACGGTTGGTAAGGAGCAAGTTTCAATATGTGCGCGAGGTTTACGGCCGCCGGCAAACAACTTGTCGAACCGAATTCGACGGCTCGCTCCAGGAGTGCCAATGACCCATTCGAAATTGGCCAGATCGTCAAGTGTTGCCGCTGACTTCCCAACGAGCGGGTGACCGTGACGCCCGGCAACGACAAAGGGCGTCTCTGCCAGGGCCTCGTGGGATAAGTCATCCGAAGCCTCCTCGCGCAATAATCCGATTACCAGGTCTACGTCGCCGAGGCGCAGGTAGTGCAACATGTCCTCGGCGTTTCCATTCAGGATTCGGATATTGGCATTCGGATATTTCGAGGCAAATTCGTTAACCACCGACGCCAGCAATACGCTGCCCGACAGGAGCATCGCTCCGATGACAATTTCGCCTTCGATGTTGCCACGCGCCGCCTCGACCTCCTCAACGCCGCATTCGATTTCACGCAGCGCGAGCTTGATCTTCCGGGCAAACTCGGTCGTGGCTTGGGTTGCAACGATGCCTGAGGCGCTCTGCGTATAGAGCGGCGTCCGCAGAGTTCGCTCCAGGTCACGAGCCGCCCGCTGCAGCGAGGTCTGAGATACGTCCAGTGCGCGTGCGGCCTGGGCGAATGATCGGTTTTCAACAATGGCAATCAGGCTGCGAATCTGGGATTTGGAAATACGGCCCGCGGTGCGCGATAGGGGTACTGTATTGTTCGGCACACCAAGCTGCATGAGCGCCTGCTCCACCTGTTCAAAGAATCGCTGCGTGCGGCGGTGAAAGATGACTCCAAATTCGTTCAGATAACTGCCACTTGCACGTCGATCCAGCAAGGGCACGCCAATCTGTTCTTCGAGCTTCGCAATGGCCTGCGTGACGGCAGGCTGAGACAAATGACACTCTTGGGAGGCGCGCCGCACACCGCGCAGCTGCACGACGCTTTCGAATACGGCGAGATGCCGGATACTGGCGGAAAAGTCGCGTCGTTGAGGATTCAAAGCAATCACCCCGCTACATACTTAATATTGTGCTATCGCGATGCGTCAACCGTCTGAATCTACCGCACAGACATTGCCGCTGTCGAGGCGCCCGCTGAGAGATCTACGGGCCACTCACCAGATGAGCCAGCTGTGCGGGTAATTCGCCGCATCGCATCGAAGTCGCCCGGCGCCCAGTGCATCGCCGCGACCGCCCGATACTAGGGTATGTAAAATGGCTGCCTTCCGCACCACCTTCAGCGCACCTGACGCCACGGCCGTGTAAGTGGCGAGTAGGACTTAGCAGGATCCGCCGCTTAATAGCGCCTCATCTCTTTGCCATTGTGACAGGCTGTCGGCCCGCGACCGGCCGCCCATGCAATGCCGCGCTCCAGCAGCAGTTGCACGTTGGGGTCGCCGTAGTTCTCGGGGCGGTGACCGATCGCCGTATAAAAGGAGCGGCCACTACCCACGCACTTTGTCCAGGCGATGGGGTGATCACCCATGTGCAGGTCCACCTCGCCGTTCGTTGGGTCATAGGTCGACTCGTCCAGTCTCGCCAGTACGTGAGCACCGGTGAGGCGCGGGCTAGCCGCAAAGGAATACCACTCCTCGGTCAGCGTCCACTGCGGGGGCAATCCGCGGGTAACCCACTCGTGTTGATCATCCACCAGGATGGTTGCCGCCTGAAAGTGTGGCGAACGCGGATGACCGATAAAGCGGGCGCCAATCAGCGTATCAGCGTACCAGTCCCACTCATACCTCGAATCCCCGCCAGATCCATGAAACGCAGCGAAGCCGCCCCCGTGCTCAATGTAGCGGCGCAGGGCAGCGCGCTGGGTCACTGTCAGCACATCGCCACTGACATTGTTCCAAACCACAACGTCGTAGTGGCCCAGATCCACGGCATTCATCGCGGCGCCGTTTTCGGTGAACACCAGGTGCCATCCTTCTGCCGCCCCGATTCTGCGCAGGGCTGCCGTTCCTGCATCAAGCGCGGCAACATCCCGGTAGCCATTCACTTTGGAGAAGATGAGCACCGACGGTCTGGGCACCACCGCCGGAAGTCCTGAGGGGCCCTCATCGTAGCGCGCACAACGGGCAAGCACAGCTTCATCGTCGACCGGAACTGCGGACAGGTCGACATCCAGTTTTGCGATCATCGCCTCTGACAGTGGCGAGTTCTTGAATTTTGCTATGGTCCCGACTTCAAAAATGGCTGAAAAGGATGGCGGCGTAGCCTGCGTGACCACTTCCGGCTGTCCGGTCAGCAAATCTGGCAGATCCTGATCGAGGACGCGATGCGTCGCCGGATTGATCAGCAAATCCATGAGCACGGTCTTGGATGAATAAGGTGCATGGGCCTGCGGGCAATCGCGTCCGGCGCTGCTCGTCGCTGGCCCCGGCGCCGCATGCGCCGCGCTCGCTGCAGCCAGCAACACCATCGCCGCCTGGCCTGCGATACATGCCAACACCTGACTCCTTCCTCTCATGAACGCATACTCCTTAGACTGTCTTCGACCGCCACGAAAAGGATCTGGGCGTTTGAGCCACTTGAATGCGAAGCTCCGCGGGCTGCAGGCCATTCGCCTGCGCGCGCAACCGCACGCTGCCTGCCTTAGCCGTGGAGCGCAGCACCACCTGCGCCTGGCCATGGTAGGTCTCATGCTCAGGGCGGCGAAAGCTGTCGACGTTTCTTGGATTTGCGCTGCCCACGCCAATGATCTGCGCACTGCCCGAGACCTCGAAGTGCACTGGCACGACCGCGTCCGGTGCGATCTGGCCATTCGCATCAATCACCTCGAGCAGAACATGTGCAACGCTTCCCCGGTCCGCGAACAGGGTTTCCGGTTCACTGCTCAGGCGCAGCGCGCTCGCTGCACCCACCGTGGCGATCGTTTCACGGGCGATTTCCTGACCGGCGCTGCGAGCGATTGCCGTAAGCGCCCCGGGATAGTAGGGCACATCGAAGCTCGCAATCCGCTTATCGGCATCTGTCAAACGTTTGGAACCGACCAGCGTGCCATTGAGCTCCAGCTGCACCTCGTCGCCACGGGTATAGACCCTGACTCGCATGAGACGACCGGAATCGACGTTCCAGCTCCAGCTCTTTAACTCATCGAACCAGCTCCACATGTGCGCGCGCTGTTCCATTCCCGCCGGGGCTGGGCGCTCGATGAGCATTTCGAGCGCTCGATCACCATAGACGACGCGCCGGTAGAAATTCTGCGGCTTGGGCTGCCCGATCAGGTCGATGTCCCCGCAGTCGCTCTGGAACCAGGGATAATCGACTTTGGGAAAGGGATCCTGCAGCGTGAGCGGCGCGGCACCGATCGCGACCAATCTCGCAGCGCCTACGCCGGTCTCGCCAAGATAGTCCCACGCGGTCCACACGAAGTCGCCAAAGGCACTGTCGTTGTTCTCTACGGCCTTCCAGTTGTCGAACGTGTTCGCAACCCAGCTCTCCGATTGCACCAGCGCCTTGTGCGGTTGGGCCTGGTGCATGGCTTCGTAGGCCAGCTGATAATGCACATCGCCCACATCCAGATACTGCCACTCAGCACCGCTCAGCGAGGTTGCATTCAAGTCGGCCATTCCCATGGCCGAGCTCTGCGTCACGGGTCGGCTCGGATCAAGCAGACGCATCCGCTGGGCAACTTGCGGTGCACGCCCGATCGCATCCATGATCTCGTTGCCTGTGGACCAGATGACGATGCTCGGATGATTGCGATCGCGCTTGATAAACAGCTCTAAATCGCGCTGATACCACGCTGCAAAATACAGATGGTAGTCGTCCTGGCGCTTGGCCTGATCCCACATGTCGAACGCTTCGGCGTACACGAGCATGCCCAGCCGGTCGCAGGCATCAAGAAATCCCGGCGACGGCGGATTGTGCGCGGTACGCACCGCATTGAAGCCATGCGCCTTCAGTATGCGCACGCGGCGTTCTTCGGCCGCGTCAAAGGACGCCGCGCCCAGCGCGCCGTGCTGGCTATGCACACAGCCACCGCGCATTTTAAGCGGCTCGCCATTGAGCAGGAATCCCCGCGCGTCGAACGAGATCGAACGCACGCCAAATGGCTGTGTGAGCTTATCGAGCACCTCGGCGCCCGCCTGCAGCTCGATGTGCGCCGAATAAAGATGGGGCGTAGCCGGCGACCACAGTCGTGGCCGGGCAAGCTTTAGGGAAAGAACGTAGGTGGAGCGCGCGCCGCCGGCCAGCTGCGCCTTGACGGTCGAGCTCTGCGCGGCCTTGCGACCGTCTGCATCAAAGATCATTACGCTGACAGCCAGCTGCGCGTCTGTGGCGCCCTTGTTCTCCGCCTCGATCTCGACACGTACCGTGGCGTTCTCTGCATCAATGTCCGAGCTCGTGATGCGCACCCCAAAGGCCGGCACCCGCACGGCGCGTGTAGCCACCAGCCAGGTGTGGCGGTAGATGCCGCTGCCCGGATACCAGCGACTGGTTGATCCGAGATTGCGCACGCGCACCGCAAGTACATTGCTACCCGCTCGGAGCGAGTTCATCAGGCTCAGCAGCACGGGCGTGTAGCCGCACGGGTGAAAAGCCAGATGCTCCCCGTTGAGCCAGACATCGGCATTCTGGAATACCCCGTCCAGCCGCAGCTCGACCTGCGCATCCGCCGGCTGATGCTCCAGCGTGAAATGCTTGCGGTACCAGCCTTCACCACCGATGAGGTAGCCCTGCGGGCGGTCTCCGGTTTGCCGATCAAACGGACCAATGACATCAGGTGCACTCGGCGTGGCCCAGGACGCGGGATCGGCGCTCGCCGCGCCGTCCTCTGAAGTGGCGTAGGGCAGATCCTCTATGCCCCAGTCGTGCGGAAGATCAATCTCGCGCCAGCGGCTGTCGTCAAAGCCGCTGGCCTCAGCGCCGTCCAATGTACCGCGATGAAAGCGCCACCCGTTGTCAAAACACTGTTCGCGTGGCTGAGCGATGGGAGGTGTCGCTCCTCTCGCCAGGC
>Ga0302325_10018258_pt1 | contig 14786 bp, 23 predicted proteins | sample Palsa_T0_2_FD_201948 | JGI IMG/M metagenome (GOLD analysis project Ga0302325, IMG submission 201948) | Peat permafrost microbial communities from Stordalen Mire near Abisko, Sweden - Palsa_T0_2 | ecosystem: Environmental > Terrestrial > Soil > Palsa > Peat permafrost | place: Sweden: Abisko... | reverse complement strand
CCAAGTTCCTCCAGTGCCACTGCCAGCTCCGGCAGGCCGAATCCCTGCCCGCCGTATTCCTCCGGCAGGTGCAGGCCGAGGACTCCTTGCCCGGCCAGGGCAGGCCCGAACGACTCCCGGTACCGCTGCGATCCGCTATCCGGGCCGTCGGCGGCGGCCCTGATGGCTTCCGCCGGGCAGTTGCGCTGCGCCCATCCCCGGACTGCCGCCGCTAGCTCCAGGTGCTCCTCGGTGAGGCCGAGCGCCATGATTCACCTCGTTCGCCGTGCTCCGCTGCGCCGCTGGCAACACTCTAGAACGAGATTCGGAGTGTGCCCAGGTCATGGCCCTGTTCTCACCTCCTGGGCCGTACTGGGGCCGTCAGCATCCGCGAGGGCAGCCTCGATGGCGCGCCTGGCGCGCCCTTCGGCGCTCGGCATCAGGTGGCTGTACACGCGCAGCGTGAACCCGGGATCATGGTGGCCGAGGTACTCCGACAGCGCCCGGATGTCCACGCCGCCGTGCAGCAGCACCGAGGCGTATCGGTGCCGCAGCTGGTGCGAGCCAGTGAGCTGGCCCGGCGCCAGGCCCGCAGACTCGACGGCTGACCGCCAGATGTTATTGAACGACGGGCGCAGCAGAGCATTGCCGTCCGTGCTGACGAACAGCAGCCGCGCCTTGCGCGGCGGCCCGTCCGGGACGCGCCACGGCAGCGTCACCTCACGCGGCGGGTAGAGCCGCACGTGCTCGGCGAGCGCGGCGCCGGTCGTCCCGGGCAGCGGCACGTCGCGCTCGCGGCCGCCCTTCGGCGCCGCGAATACCCGCCGGGTGCCGACCAGGCGGACCTGCAGCCGCACGTGCACGACCTGGCGCAGCCAGTCGATCTCATCCACCGGCAGGCCGAAGATCTCGCCCTGCCGCAACCCGAGCCCGGCGCCCGCATCGGCGATCGCCCGCAGCCGCGGCGGCAGCCCGGCGCGCACCGCGGCCACCTGGTCGCCCGTCCACGGCTGCACCTTGCGCACGGCCGGCTTCGGGGCGCGGACGGACGCGGCCTGGCACGGGTTGCGGGAGATCAGCCCGTCGTCGACCGCGGCGGCGAGGATCCGTGACAGGGTGCCGAGGACCTGGCGGGCCGTCGACGCCGATAGCGGCCGGTCCCGGTGACCGCGCGCTCCGAGCCCGGCGACGAATGCCTGCACCCTGGTGGGCCGCGCGGCCAGCTGGTCGAGCCGCTCGCCGCCGAGCCCCGGCAGGATGTGGTGCTCGACGTGACCCACGTAGATCTGGCGCGTCGCCGGGTCGCACGTGCGGCCGGCCAGCCAGCTGCGGGCGTACGAGCGCAGCGTCACCCGGCCAGCGTCCGGATCGCGGTAGGAGCCCGCGATCTTGGAATGCTCGACCTCGGTCAGGAACTTCTCGGCCATCACCTTCGTGGCGAAGCTGCGGTTGCGCTCGCGGCCGTCCGGATCCTCGTACCGTGCCCGCCAGCGCAGCCCGGCCCCGTGCCGCGCCGTGCGCTCCTTGCGCGTGGCGCCGCCCGTGTCCCGGACACTCCGGAACCAGCGGTCCTCAACGTGAGCCATGGTCGGCCTCCTCCTCGGTGACGACGGCCTCGGCGTAAGGATCGGCGGGCGGGTCGGTATAGGGATCGTGGTAGCGATAGGCGCGGCCGCGCGCATCCGTGCCCGGATCGGCGGCCAGGATCCGGGCGGTCTCCGGGTGCAGCGGCGGGGGAGTCAGGCCCGTGTCGGTCATGATCTCCCGGATCCTGCGCAGGGCCTGGACGCTGGTCTGCAGCTCCCGGGCATCCCGCTCGTCTTCCATGCGCCGCTGTATCACGGGGATCGTCCCGTCGTACCGGCGGTGCTCGGACCACAGGACGAGCGGGCTGCGGGTGCCCATCTGCGGCCGGCCGCTGGCGCCTGCCGGGTCTTCGCTGTTGCCGGTGAACCACTCGATCGCGTCCCACGGGGCGACTTCCCTGCCAGGCAGCACCTCGACGGCATCGGCATGACCGAGCGGGAACAGCAGGAGGACAGCAGGCACCCCGAGCGCCTGGGCCAGGACCTGGAGCTCGGCAGTGCTGACCGCCTCCCGGCGGCCATTCTCGAGCCGGGCGATCACGACGCGGGTTATCGACGGCACGCCGCATAGGTCAGCGAGTTGCTGCGCAGTCAGCCCGCGCTCGCGCCTGTAGGCAGCGACTCGCTGACCAATGTCGGCAGCAACCGTCGCCATCCATTCTCGTTCGTGGACCACGACTGCACATTAGCGTGGCGTGAGGACCAACGCCACACATCGAGTGCTACGGTTTGCCGCAGTCCCCAAGAAAGGCAAATGGACCATGGCAAACCAAACGCTCAGCGAGGCGCCTGAGTACCTGACGCTGCCCGAGGTCGCCGCGCACTACCGCACGACCGAAGCAACCGTCAGGTACTGGCGGCACACCGGCTACGGGCCCCGCGGGGCGAAGCTGGGAACGCGCGTGCTGTACCCGCGCGCCGAGATCGAGCGGTTTGACCGGCAGCTTGCCGACCAGGCCGCGGGCAGCCGCGTCGTCCTCGCCTGACCATCCCCGGACCTCATGAAGGGGCGTGATGGCGAAGAGGACGTCAGCCGCGCAGGCCCAGCGTGACCGGCAGATCCCGCGGCCGCCGGACGGTCTCGGGCTACGGGTCGTCGGCCAGAACGAGTGGCTTGCCGTCTGGGACCGGGTAATCGCGCAGCCATCGGTCAAGCTGGTCGGCTACGCGCTGGCACGCTGGGCGGACTGGGAAGACGGCGCGGAGGTCCGTCCAGGGAACGACCTCCTCATGCGGAGGACCGGCCTCCGGAGCGACAAGACCGTCCGCGCCGCCCTGACGCAGATCCGCGACTCCTGGGGCCTCGTGTGGCGCTATCACGAGGGGTACAAATCCGGGCGCCAGGGCATAGCCGACGTCTACCGGCTGACCATCCCCGATGACATCCTCGACGGCCGCGTGCCGCTGCTCACGCCCGAGGACAAGATGCCGGAACCCCGGTACTCAGAACCCCGGTACTCAGAACCGGGGTTCTCAGTTCCCGGAACCCCGGTAATGAACGACCCGGAACCCCGGTACTCACCACCGCCCACCCCTACAGAGACCCAGACAGAGACCCAGACAGTCATCGAGGTACATGCTTTCAACGGTTCCGTGGAAGGCAGCGGCGGCGACGGTCAGCCGCCTGTGGACAATCCGGCCGCAGTCACACCTTCCGTGGGAGGCGCGCCCGCGGTGACCGCGCCGGAAGCACCGGCGTTCTGGGTCAAGAACCCGCGCAGCGAGGCCTGCAAGGCGGGCACGCACAAGCCGTGCCCCTACGCTCCGGGTCCGGACGGGCCGTCAATGCCAGACGCCTGGTGCCACTGCACCTGCCACAAACGCCGCGCAGGAAAGCACGCCATGCAGGGCGCAGGAGCAGCGCGGTGACGGGCGCCGTGGCTGTCGTGGAGACCAGGCGCGCGGGCCGCGACGACGACGGCAGCAGCTGCCCGATGTGCCCGGAGCCGATCACCGGCGGCCAGCGGATCGCGCTCGTGCGCTCTGACGACAGCGGCCACGCCTGGCTGCACCTTCACTGCCTGGCAGCAGCCAGCACCGAGGGAACGGACCATGCCGACGATCGCTGACCAGCCAACCTGGGATCACAACTTGCCACGAGAGGGAACCACCACATGACCGCCACAGCCGTGCTAGCGCGCCGCGCTGCCGCTTCCAGCGTCTGCGCCGCGCCGGGCTGCACCGTCGTCATCCGGCCACGCGACCTCATCGAACGCCTGGCCGGCAAGGGCTGGGCGCACCGCGACTGTGCCCGCGCCGCCAGCACCCAGGAGGACGCATGAGACTGCCCGGGCGCAAGCCTCGCGAGGACCCGCCGCCCGATCCGCGCTGTACCGCGACCACCCGGGCCGGCCGCCGGTGCAAGCTCCCCGCCGCCTGGCGCGGTGCCCCGTTTTGCCTCCTGCATATGCCCAACCCGCCCGGACGGGTGGCGTGATGGGCTGGCCCGGACGGCACCAGGACGACGGCATGGCCGAGGCGATCCGGGAGGCAACCCGCCCGGTCGGCTGCCGACGCTGCGGCCGGACATTCGCTGGCCAGTCCGCCCGCGAGGTGGCGCACGACGGCGACCGCTGCCTGCCGGGCTCCTACTGGGAGGGCGTCCTAATCGACGTCGATGGAGTCTGGGTCATGCGCGGATCCGGCGCGGCGGGCCGCTGAGCCGTGCGCCAGGTGGACGGGCTCGAACTCAGCCCGGACGAGGTCATACTCGCCGCCCGGCTCGTCAGCGCTGGCGTGGCAGCTTCCGAGCGCCGCAACGGATGCGCTTCGCCGCCCGCGGTGCAGCTCCGTGATCAGCTGGCCGCTTTCGCCCGCGAGTACCAGCGCGAAACCGCGTCGGTGCTGGTCAGCGACGGACGCGAAACCGCGAAACTGCCCGCCGTGGTGATCGTGGCAGGCTCGGCGCGCACGCAGACGGTAGGGGCCGCGGCCGGGCTGCTGGGCATTAGTCCTCAGCACGTCCGCGGCCTGTGCCGGGACGGCGAGCTGACCGCGGTCAAGGCCGTGACCGGCTGGCGAATCGAGGAGTGGTCAGTGGCGGACCTGGCCGTCAGGCGGGCGGAAGGAACACGATGACTGAGACAGTGGCGGGCTTTTTCCAGTCGCTAGGCCCTGGCTCCAACCGGCGCCTGAGCGCTCCCGAATTCACGGGACTGCAGCGCCAGGCGGCCGAGCTGGAGCAGCGCGCGGCCCGGGTGCCCGATCTGGAGCGCCGCGCGGCCCGGGTGCCCGATCTGGAGCGCCGCGCCGAGCGAGCCGAGGCGCTGCAGGTGATCGAGCCCGACCTGTACGCGCCAGGTGCCGGGTTCAGCTGGTTCGCCGATATAGCGAGAGTCGCGCTCAAGCAGGGCGACGACCGTCAGGGCGGCGTCCTGGCCGCCCGCGAGCGACTGGCGCGCAACGAGGAGTTCGAGCACCGGCGGACCCACCGGCGGATGCGCCAGCTGCAGGCAGAGCACGACCTGGAGCGGGTGCTCACGCGCACCCCGGCCGAGGCAGCGATCTACACCCGGTGGGCCGAGGCGGGCGGCCAGCTGTTCGACAAGTACGACGAGCTGCGCGACCTTGAGAAGCGCAGCGGCGCCACGCGGGTGAGCGGCGCAGGCGGCACGTTCAGCCCGCCTGGTTGGCTCCTTGATCGTTTTGGCCATAGCCCGAGAGCTGGCGCCCCGCTGGCGGCGATGATGACGCAGCTGCCGCTACCCGCTGGCGTGCAGAGCATTAACGTGCCGCTGTTCGCCGCAGGCGGCGGCGCCGGGACCGAAGTCCAGGCAGCCGACGCTGGCCCCGTCATCATCCGCGACCCGAAAGACGGCACGGTCAGCGCCACAATCCAGACCCTGATCGCGAACTTGGACGCGAGTCTCCAGCTGATGGATCAAAGCCCGATCCCGTTCGATGAGAGCTTCGGCCAGGACATCGCGGAGGACATGGCCACGCAGCTGGACGGCCAGCTCCTGCTAGGTTCCGGGTCGATGGGGCAGGTCAACGGGCTCATCCCGGGCGGCACGCTGTCCGCCGCGAACTCGGTCCTGCTGACGTCGACTAACGCCGCCAGCTCGCAAACCTGGGCGTACGGCGGGGCCAGCATCGCCGCGAGCGCGCACCAGATGACCGCGCAGCTGTACAGCAAGATCGCCACCGCCCGCGGCCTGCCGCCCGAGAGCTGGCTCATCAACCCCACCGTCTGGGCGATCATCTGCGGATCCGCCGATGGCCAGAATCGCCCGCTCGTGCCGCCCGGCATCACCAGCAAGGCCCTGCATGGCCTCGATGTTTACGAGGACGAAAACATCCCGCTCTCATTTGGCGGCACCGCAGCGCCGGGCATCGGCGTGAGCGCCGGGGTTGTCTCGCCGGCCGCGGGCAACGGCACCTACACGCCGCTGCTGCTCGGCCGCTGGTCAGACCTGATCTACCTCGCCAGCGAGCCCCGCGTGCAGGTGATGACCGGGATCCTGTCAGGCAGCCTGCAGGTCCGGTATCAGGTGCGCCGGTACGTCGCGGCGCTGCCCGCCCGGATCCAGTGGGGCGGCGGCAACGTCAGCTACTCCGGCACCAGCCAGTCCGGCGGCGTGAACAACGCGGCGAGCGTCTCCTACGGCGCGTTCTACCAGCCGCAGGCCAACGGCCCGCTCAACCTGTCCGGGGCCGGCTACTGATGGCCGCCGCCCGCGAGCAGCAGCTCGTGCAGCGCATCGCCGACCTGGAGAGCACCCTCGCAGCCCTGGAGAGCACCGTCGCCCAGCTGATCCGCTCCTCGCTCACCGCGGTGGAACATCTCGGCGGCAACGCCGGATTCGCCACGCGCGCAAGCAACGGGTGGATGACCTGGCAGCGGCTCGGAGCCGACCACCAGGCCCTCAACCAGATGGCCGCCCACCTGCAGCGCCACCCGGCGCCGAAGCAAGACCTGCCCGACCGGAAGGGATAACCCGTCATGACGACACCCGCGCACGCACAGCCAGCCAGCGCCGCCGACGACGTCACCCTCGAAAAGTGGTTCGACGACGTTCTGCGCCCCGTTCTGCTGGAGCGCCTGGCCGCCGCCGACGGGCAGGCCGCCGCCCGTGCCGCCATGCGCCACCGCCAGACCATCGCAGCGATCGAGCACTGGCTTACCTCGTTCGGCCAGCGGTCCGCCACGTGGACTCCGCAAACCCGGGAAGCCGTCGCCGTGCTCGCCAGCGAGGTTCGCGGCATCCTTGACGGCATCGGCGCGTTCTGACCGTGGCCGCCATCAGCCGGGAGTGCTTCGCCGACTGCGGCCGGGCCCGTGGCTACGACGCGGCCAACCCGGACTGCCATCAGCCGGCGTGCTCCTGCCTGTGCCACGAGTCCAATGCGGGGCGGCGGTAATGGCGCTCAGGCGAAAGCAGCCACCACCGCCCTGTGCATGCGGGTGTCAGCTCCTCGCCGAGCGCCTGGCCGAAGCCGCCGCCCTCAACGCCGCGTTCGCCCGCGCCATCGTTGCCCTGCGCCCCATCGCCCGCCATCACAGCGTGTTCCATGGCCTGGTGGCCTGGAGAGTGCCTGAGGCAGATGCCCGGCTCATCACCGAAGCGATCCGTACCCAGCCGGCCGACGTCCTACTGACCGTGATCGACGCCGGGCAGCGCCCGGCGGAAGGGAACTGACCCATGGCAGGCACGCTGGTCAAGCGGGTCATGCTCAAGATCACCGCTGACGACGGTGACACCGAGAGCAAGCTCGACAGGATCACGGCCAAGGCTGACGAGCTCAGCCGCATGCACCCAGAGCTCAAGGTCAAGATCGACGCGGGCGCCGCGGCGGCGAAGATGGCGCTGCTCCGCAAGGAGCTGAAGGACACCGGCAAGGAGGCAGACCGGTCCGGCGGCGGCTTCCGGGCCGCGGCCATGGGCCTGTCCGGCTTCGGCGACAGCATGACGCTGTTCTCCGCCGACGCCAGCATGGGCGGCAAGATGATGGCCGGGCTGTCCCTCGCGACCGGGCTGCTGGAGCCGGTCGCGGCCGGGGCGATCGTCGGCGTCGGCGGCATCGGCGCGGCGGCGGTGACCGCCGGGGCGGGGCTCGGGATCTTCGGCCTGGTCGCCAAGGGCGTGGTCGGCAAGGTCGAGGCAGCCGACCAGGCCGGCAAGCACCTGACCGGCTCCCTCGGCTACCTGCAGACGGCGCTGGGCGGCGCGAAGTCGGAGTGGTCGAAGTTCGTCACCGCCGCCTCGCCCGGGGTCACCTCCGTGATCGCGGGCGGCCTGCGGCTGCTGCCCGAGGCGCTGTCGATGATGAAGCCGTTCCTCGCCCCCGTCGAGTCGGCGCTGAAGTCGATCACCGGCGAGGTCGGGAAAGCCGCCAAGTCACCGTTCTGGCAGTCGTTCGACAAGATGCTCGCCGGTCACGCGGGCGGCGACATCAAGTCCCTCGGCGGCATCATCGGCCACATCGCGACCGGGCTGGCCGGGATCGTGAAGGCCTTCACCCCGATGGCGTCGACGATCCTGCGCGGCCTCGACCACATGACGGCCGGGTTCGCGAAATGCGGCAAGTCCCTGTCCGGTCACTCCGGCTTCAAGTCCCTGATGAGCGAGGCGAAGGAATACGCCCCGGCGATCGGCAAGAGCCTTGAGAACATCGGCAAGATCGCGAGCCACCTGGTCGGCGACATGGCCGGGACCAAGTCCCTGGTGCCGATCTGGACGAAGCTGCTGCCGCCCATCACCGGGATCCTCGACAAGCTGGTCAAGGCAAACCCGGCCATGGTCCAGTTCGGGCTCTACGCCCTCGGCGCCGGGGACGGCCTGGCGAAGATCGGCAAGGGAATCTCGGGGATCAGCAACGGCATCAGCGGACTGCAGTCAGCGGCCGGCCTGGTCAAGACGCTCGGGATAAAGATGGGCCTCCTGAAGGATGCGTCCGCGGAAGCCGCCGTCGCCACCGACGAGGAGGCCGGGGCACAGGACGCCCTCGACGGCGCGATGGACGCCAACCCGATCGGCCTGATAGTGATCGCGGTCGCCGCCGTGGCGCTCGGCATCATCGAGCTGACTAAGCACTCCAAGGCGTTCCGCGTGTTCTGGATTGACGCCTGGAAGGTCATCAAGAGCGCCGCGCTCGACGCCTGGCATTTCCTCGACAACGACGTCATTCACCCCATCGAGCACGGCATCGCCCATGTGGTCGACTGGGTCAAGGACCACTGGAAGCTGCTGGCGACGATCATCGGCACCATCCTGCTCGGCCCTATCGGCGGCCTGGTCATTTACGTGGCCACCCACTGGAAGCAGATCAGCTCACTGACGGAGCGGCTCGTCGGTGACGTGGTGCGTTTCTTCGAGGGCATCCCGCATTTCCTGGCCAGCCTGCCGGGGAAGCTCCTGACCATCGGCAAGAACATCGTCATGGGCCTCGTGCACGGCATCGAGTCCATGTTCGGCGCCGTCGGCGGCGCGGTGAAGCACCTGGCCGATCTGGTCCCCAAGGGCCTGTCTGACGTGCTGCACATGCTGTCGCCGTCGAAGGTGACTCACTACCACGGCCAGATGATCGGCCAGGGCCTGATCAACGGCATGGACTCCATGCACGGCGCCGTGACCGCCGCGGCGGCCCGGATGGCGCGGGCGGCGGGACTGCCGGGCACTGCGAGCGGCTACGGCGGCGCGGGCGCGGGCCGCCCGCTGCAGCTAGAGCTCAAGGTCTCGGTCGCGCCAGGCTCGGACGCCGGGCTGATGGAAAAGCTCATCCACAGCCTGCGCTACGAGGTCCGGGTCAAGGGCGGCCAAGTGCAAACCGTGCTAGGCCACTGATGGCGCCCCCGGGAAGCGACGCCTGGCGTCACGAGCTCAACATCACCGGCGCCGCGCTGGTCCTCGCCATCCTCGACGACGACCGCGAGGGCGCCACCGCCATCCTCAGCACCTGCGACCTCAACGAAGCCGCCAACATCGCCCTGCATCTCGCCCAGTCCCTCGTTGCCTGCTGCGAGCCCGAGGACCGGCCCGGATTCCGCGAAACCCTGGTCGCCCTCCTGCGATCCGGCGCCCTGAAAGCGGAGTGACCGACTGTGCCCCGCAGATTCTGCATAGAGATCGTCAACGGCGAGCCGTGCGCCGCGATCTTCGACGGCCCCACCCAGCGCTGCCCGCCACACCAGGCCGCAGCTGACAAGCGCCGCAACACCGACGCACCCGGCCGGCCCAGCGCCACGCAGCGAGGCTACGGAGCCGAATGGCGCCGCGTCTCCGCTCAGGTCATCGCCGCGAGCAAGGTCTGCCACTGGTGCGGCGAGCAGCCTACGAAAGACAACCCCATGACCGCAGACCACATCGTGCCCCGCGCGCTCGGCGGCACCAACGCCCGGTCAAACCTGGTCGGCGCCTGCCGCAGGTGCAACAGCGCACGCGGCGGGAAGACACGGCGGAAACGCCGCTGACCCGCTACGGCCAGTTTTTAGCCACGGGGAGTGACGACCCATTCCCCGACAGTTCTTTTCTCCGTGGTACCACTGAGTTACGGCTTATTCTGGTACCGGCCACGGAGGGTGACCATCCGTGGAAGGAGGGTGACCATGGGTGACGATTTCGGGCTCGGTGACTGGCCGGGCCGGGCGGGCCGCGGCAGATCCGGCGGGTCGCGGCAGATCCGGGTGCACGTCATGTACATACGCGCCGCTCTCCGGGCCGGGGCGCCACGCGGGCAGATCTTCGTCGTTGACGACGTGGCGAAGCGCGACCGCTGGCTATGCAACGTGTGCGGCGAGCCGGTGCCGGAGCGGTGGACGGCCGGGCAGCTGCCCCGGGCGCCCGCGCTGACCTTCGCCGCGCCGTGGGCCGAGGGCGGCCGGTACGACAAAGCCAACGCGCGGCTGGCTCACTTCGGCTGCATCACGTTCGCCGATCCGGCGTTCGGGCGGCGGCTGGGACAGCTGCTGGTGCGGGACCTGTCGGTGAAGGCCCGCGCAGGCCGCCGCGATGAGACCTGCCTGCAGGGCCACCGGCTGGCTGGCGCGAACCTGCTGAAATCCTCCGATGGCCGCCGGCGGTGCCGCCAGTGCCGCCAGTGCCGCGGTGCCCGCGAACAGGCGGCCACCGCGGCATCCTGACCTTCGGTAACCGGAGGGCCCGCGGATGTCCTGGTATCAGGGCCTAGCCCCTAGGTGCCAGGTCACGCCTGGCTTCCGGGCCTAGGCCAGCCCCTAGGCCTAGGGGATCAGGGCCTAGCCGATCTTGAAACAGTTTCGCTTACCGTCCGCGTTCGCTTGTTTCGGCCCGCGACATTGTCGCGCTGCCGCGACACTCGCTGACCTGCGGAAACGCGGGAGTGCCGCGACACGGCCCGCTGCCGCGACTCGCTGACCTGCAATGTCGCGTTGTCGCGGCAGATCGCCGCGGCCGGCCGGAACCCCGGATCCGGCCTGTTTCAGCCGGCCCGCCGGTAGCCGCGACCCCGCTACACCCGGCTCGACAGCCGAAACATTGTGTCGGCAACGCAACAACCGCTGACCTGCGGAAACGTGATCTGCCGCTACCGGGTAGCGGCAGCCCGGGCCGCTGACCTGCGATGTAGCGGGTAGCGGCACCTGGTGGCCGCACTCCGGAAACCCCCGGAAACAGCCTCATCTGGCCTTCGCGCCCGGCCGCTACCCCCCGCTACCTGGTGTCACAGATGTCTCAGCTTCGGGCCGGATCACGATTCCCGGCCCTGAGCAGGCTATGTCTCAGTGACATTGGCGCGCCTACTGGGACAGTCCGCGCAGCCTGGCCAGCCGGTTGCGGGCCTTGTCGCGCTCGTTCTGCCGCCGCGTGCCGTACCGCAGGTTGCCCGGCCAGTTGTGCGCCCGGACGTCGTCCCAGTGCAGCACCTCGCGCCGTGGCGGCCTCGGCCCGATGAACGCCGCGGCTACGAGCACGTGCACCGGGACCGTCCGCAGCTTCCCGCCTACATGCAGGGTCACCCGGTGGTAGCCGTTGGCGTCGATCGAGGGCGCCAGGATCACGCCGCCGCACTGGCGGCCGTCGCTGAGCGTGCGGTCGACGGAGCGGATCCGGCCCCAGGTCGACGCCTGGTAGCCGGCGAACGGCAGGTCCCGCCAGTCCTCTGAAACAGGACGGAGACGAGAGCGCGTCACCGGGCACCCGTGCGCCTCTGACCTGGAGCCTGAAACAGTTTCAAGATCAGATGGTCACAGTTGAATTGAGACATCAGCCACCTGTGCGGACTTGGTTGTGACGAATAGGACACTCCCGCTGTTTCAGCAGGCCAGTCCCTATCAGGCGCGGTGCTAGGCCTAGCACTCCCGCTAGCGGCCCGCGGCCCGTCTGACCAGCGGCCTAGCGGTCCTAGCGGCCTAGCCGGGCAACCGGGCCGCGGCATGAATCCCCGCTTCCGGCGGGTGCCGGCCGTCCGGCGGGGTGCTAGGCGCGAGCGTGGCCAGGTACCCGCGCACCTCGCGTGCCCGCGGCTGGCCCAGGTGCATCTCGCGGCGCACCCGGCGGACGGACGGCAGCTCGCCGCGGGTCAGCTCGGCGGCGTACCGCTCAGCGGCCCGGGCGCCGCCTTCGGGTGCGGTGCTCCCGTTCGCGGGTGCGCCGGGTGCGGGCGGCCCTGGCGGCTGCGGCAGCGGGGCCATGCCTGCCGGGGGATCAGCCGCCAGGGCCGCGTCTGCGGGGGCGGCGGGTGCGCCCGGGAAATCCGCCACAGCGTGGCGGAATTCGGCACACGCAGTGCCGATTTCGTGCATGGCGACCACCCGCTTGAGGACGCCGAGTCCGACCGTCAGCGCCGCGGCGGCGGCCAGCGGCGGCACGGCCGCGGTCGCCCTCGACGCTGCCGAGTGCCCGGCGACGTGGCCGACGTTCCCGGCCACCGAGACGGCGAGCCCGGCCACGGTCACCAGCCACGCCGCGGCCCGCGAGCGGGCCGGCCAGCGGTCCGCCAGCGCGACGAAAAGCGCCAGCTCGCCGACGCCGATGAAGGTGTCGACCTGCAGCGGCCAGGCGACCGCCCACGGGCCGGACAGCCCGTGCCGGGACGCCCAGTCGAGCAGGCCCCGGTAGGACTCGGCGAACGACACGAGCGACGCCGCGCCGACCAGCACGGCGATGGCTGCCAGCGCGGCCCGGCGGGCCGGGCGGACGCCGGTCACGCGGCAGCGCTCAGATCGCCGGTGCGGCCGTGGCGGCCCGGGGCCACGTCACGCCAGCCGAGCACCTCCCGCAGCCAGCGGCCGGCCAGCCTCACCGGCGACGGCCGCCGGTGGCGCGGGGCGGTCCATCCCGGGCACGCCGCCGGCGGCCCGGCAGTCCCGCCAGGCGCCACGTGCCGGCCAGCGGAGGCCACCATGGGCCGGGGCGCGACCAGCGGCGGCCAGGTGTCGGATCGCGCTGTCGGAAAAGTGCCCCCAGGGGGCGGAAATCTGACAGCCCCATCTGACAGCGCGGCCAGCGGCGCCAGGGTGGCAGCGGCCGGCAGCGTGACGGCCACGAGCGGGAAGCGCGGCCGGGGCCGCTCAGGGTTCTCGCCGAGCAGCCCGACAATGCTCTCGGCCAGGGCCGCGCTGCGCCTGTCCCACGGCTTGAACGTCCCGAATCTCGGCGGCTTCATGGCTGCGGCCATGGTGCCGGTCTGGTAGCGCAGCTCGTGGCCGGCCTCGTTCCCGGCCTGCCACTCGTCCAGGTGGTCCAGCCAGGACCGCGCCGGGCTGCCGAGCGCGACCGCGAAGCCCTCGGCCCATGCCCGCTCGCGCATGCCAGCGGTCGCCACGGCCGCCAGCACGGCGGACAGCGTCCGCCAGCGCGCCGTGTCCAGCAGCTCCCACGCGCGCCACAGCCGGTAGCCCAGCCCGCGCTCCCGCGGCCCTGCCGGGTCAGGCGGGGGAGCCAGGGTCAGCGCCGGGCGGCCGGTCACCGGCCGTCTCCCGCCACGCGCAGCGGCGGCCGCCGCACCGGGCGGTCGTCGATGATGCCCAGCTCGGACCACAGGGCCTCGTAGGCGGATGCCTGCCGCCAGTCCGGCCAGCACTTCGCGCAGATGCCGTCGGGCGGGCAGGCGCGGCATCTCCTGCACCGGTACTTGATCGCGTCCTCGATGGCCTGGCCGAGCAGCTGCGCCGTCGCGTCCATCGGCGGCACCTCGGCGGCCAGCAGCGCCGTCAGGGCCTGCTGCAGGCGGCCGATCAGGTACCGCGGGTCGTTCTGCAGCTTGTGCCAGTTCTCGGCCGTGTCCCCATCCGGGTCCAGCATCGTCAGGGCCTGGTCGGAGCGCGGCGTGTCGACCGGGAACCAGCGGTCCAGCAGCGCCCGGGCGATGCTGGCGCGCGAGTCCGGCACGGGCGCAGCCGGGTCGGCCAGCCGCAGCGGCGGCCGGGTCACCGCGCACCATCCCGCCCGGCCGCGGCCGTCCGCCTGGCGGCCAGCTCCGCGCTCACAGCGCGCCCCTGGCGGTGATCTCCTCGCGGAGGTGGCGGACGTGCAAGGCGACGTCGGCGCCGGGCTTGAGAACCCACTCGATCGTCACGGCCGCGATGGCGGCGCGAAGCGAGCGCTCCCGCAGCCAGGCCAGCTCCCGCTCAGGCGTCATCCCGTCCGGGCGCGGGACATCGATGGCCCCGGCGACGGCGGCCAGCGCGTCGCGCAGCGCGGCCGCGCTGACGGCCGCGGGGTCCGTAGTGTTGGGCATTGGGTCTCCTCCTGGTGAAGTCAGGTCGGGATCTACGCAGCGGCCGGCGTTCCCGCGCCGGTCGCTGCCCTAGTCACATGACTAGTATCGGGTAAGGCTTGGCTACTTGTCAACTGCCTAGTAGTCTGATGACTATGCATCACCTCGTGGGGTCCGCCGAGATCGCCGCCATGCTCGACGTGAGCCGCCAACGGGTGCAGCAGCTCATCTCCCGGGAGGACTTCCCGGAGCCCGAGGTCGTGCTCGCCATGGGCAAGGTGTGGAAGCGGGCCGACGTGCTCGCGTGGGCGAAGGCCCACGGCCGCCTCGGCGCGAGTTGAGCGGCCGGGCCGGGCCGGGGCCGTCTGGGGGCCGTCACAGCGCCGAATCCGGGCCATCGCTGCCAACGGCCGTACATGACGGCAATGCAGGCCAGATGCGGGATGCCTGGTCAGGGCGCAGGTCAGCGCGGGGCCGTGACCATTTGAACGAGATTCGGTTTGGCGGAATGCCCGGACGCCGCCACCAGCCACCCAAACGTGCCGCGGCCGGGCTGCCCGGCGGACTGCAGGTGGAGGGCTCGCCATT
>Ga0302325_10018255_pt1 | contig 14787 bp, 11 predicted proteins | sample Palsa_T0_2_FD_201948 | JGI IMG/M metagenome (GOLD analysis project Ga0302325, IMG submission 201948) | Peat permafrost microbial communities from Stordalen Mire near Abisko, Sweden - Palsa_T0_2 | ecosystem: Environmental > Terrestrial > Soil > Palsa > Peat permafrost | place: Sweden: Abisko... | reverse complement strand
TTGGCAGTTCCACACCCAAGACCTGCTTGAATAAATAATGGATCAGACCTTCCATTAGGCGCTGAATCTCCGTCTGATCCAAAAATGAGGTCTCGATATCGAGCTGCGTAAATTCCGGCTGGCGATCGGCACGCAGATCCTCGTCGCGGAAGCAGCGCACGATCTGATAGTAGCGGTCGAATCCAGAAATCATCAGCAATTGCTTGTAGATTTGCGGCGACTGCGGCAACGCAAAGAATTTTCCGGCGTGCGTGCGGCTGGGAACCAAATAGTCACGGGCACCCTCGGGTGTGGCCTTGGATAACATGGGCGTCTCAATGTCGACGAATCCCGCGTCGTCCAGATAGTGGCGCATCGCGCGCGTAATCCTGTGGCGCAGGAGCAAACGTTCACGCATCTCCTCGCGGCGTAGATCCAAATACCGGAAGCGCAACCGAACTTCCTCGCTCACGGTCTCGTCGAGCTGGAAAGGCAGCGGTTCGCAGCGATTGAGAATCTCCAGCTCCTGACACAACACTTCGACCTGCCCGGACTTGAGATTGGCGTTGGCGGTCCCGGGCGGGCGGCCCCGTACCAACCCGGTCACCTTGAGTACGAATTCATTGCGCACGCGCTCCGCCAAGGCAAACACGTCAGCTTTGTCCGGATCGAACACGATTTGCAGCAAGCCCTCGCGATCACGCAAGTCGACAAAAATGACGCCGCCATGATCACGACGGCGATGGGCCCAGCCGGCCACGGTGACGGCCTTTCCGATCGATGACTCATCGACTCGGCCGCAATAATGAGTGCGCATAAACAAGAGCAACCAAAAAGGGGAAGCGCGGGATGCTAAGGCTTGAGGCCCGCTCGGGCAAGTGCTTATATGGCGGCAACCAAAGGAAGGTACCCATGGCTCCCATCCCACTAGGTGCGATTGCCGGACTGGTCTTGAGCTCGACCACGAGTTTTCTGATTACCGGACGTTTATTCCATCCCTACCAGAAAAAGACTCCCTCGACGTGGCGGGCGGAATCGTGGCGCCAGCACCTCATCGCCATGCTGCTGCAGACGATCGCCGGCGCAGGCTTAGGCTGCCTATTTGCCGTAGGCGGCGCTCCGCCGGTCGGCATCAGGCTCTTCCAGCTAGGCGCGGCGGTGTGGCTGGTGCTCGCCGCCTGCATCCTGACCCTGGCGCTCTATGTGAATTGGCACCGGGGGTTTGTGATCGGTCTGGTCATCGATTGGACAGTGTTTATCGCCGGTGTATTGCTGGCCTGCGCGTGGCTTAGCGGCGGCGCTTGACCTTGACGGGTTTGCGCTTGGAACGCGCAGCGCTCCTCGAGGACCCCTTGCCCGAGCCCGGTTTCGAAGCGGCGCTGCCTGAAGCCTTATCCGCGGGCTTGTCGGCCGGCTTCTCCTTAGCCGAGGGTGACTCCTTCGCGGACGGTGTATCCGTCTTGGTCTCACCGGACTTCGCGTCCGTTGCATCCTTGCCCTTGTCCTCCTTGGCTTTCGTATCCGTATCCTTCGCGTCCTTGGGCGTATCGTCGGGCCGGTCCGCCAAATTGCGCTGGTTGTCTTTGTCGCCCTTAAAATCGGTTTCGTACCAGCCGCCGCCTTTGAGCCTGAAAACGGGTGCCGACATCAACCGGGTAAGCTGTGACTTACCGCAATGCGGGCATTTCTTGAGCGGCGCATCGCTGACCTTTTGCATGGCCTCCAATTCATGGCCGCAGCTTTTGCACTGATACTCGTAAAAAGGCATGGAATTCCTCTTAAGGGGACTAGCGGCGCAAAGTATAGCGAACTTAGCTCGCCTACTCGCGACGCTAAAGTTAGTGCAGGCGTTCCTTTTCGAACACCAGCGCGTCGCGCTTGATCTTGGCGATCACACGATCGCCGGCAATGAAATCACCCTTCAGGATCCGCTGCGCCAAGGGATTTTCGATCTGCGACTGAATGGCGCGTTTCAGCGGCCGGGCACCATACACCGTATCGAAGCCCGCCTCGCCGATCTTGTCGCGCGCATCATCGTCAAGCCTGAGAGTGATATCACGCTCCGCCAGGCGCTGTCGTAGCCGTCCCAGCTGGATATCGACAATTGATCGAATCTGCTCCCGGCCCAGCGAATGGAACACCACGATTTCATCGACGCGATTGATGAATTCGGGCCGGAAATGCTGCGTCACCACTTGCATTACCGCTTCCTTCATCTTGGCGTAATTCGCCTCGCCCGAGAGTTCTTGGATGACCTGGGATCCTAAGTTCGACGTCATGATCACGACGCAATTGCGAAAATCCACCGTGCGGCCCTGGCCATCGGTGAGGCGACCATCGTCCAGCACTTGCAACAGGACGTTGAACACATCCGGATGCGCCTTCTCAATCTCGTCCAACAGTATGACGCTGTAGGGCCGGCGACGAACCGCTTCGGTCAAATAGCCGCCCTCTTCATAGCCTACATAGCCCGGGGGCGCGCCGATCAGTCGGGCGACCGAGTGTTTCTCCATGAATTCCGACATGTCGATGCGTATCAGGGCATCCTCGGTATCGAACATGAATTCGGCCAACGCCTTGCACAACTCGGTCTTGCCGACGCCTGTGGGGCCCAGAAACATGAACGATCCGCTGGGCCGATTCGGGTCCGATAAACCGGCGCGCGTACGTCGAATGGCGTCCGCCACCGCCTTGACGGCTTCCTGCTGACCCACGACGCGCTTGCCCAGCACTTCTTCCATGCGCAGCAATTTGTCGCGCTCGCCCTCGAGCATCCGCGATACCGGGATCCCGGTCCATTTCGAGACGATTTCAGCGATTTCGGTTTCGGTCACCGAATTTCGCACCAACTGATTGGGTTTCTGTTCAACTTCCAGTGCTTTGGCCAATTTCTGCTCGAGCGCGGGAATGCGTCCATACTGCAGTTCGGACATGCGCGCCAAATCCTGCGCGCGCCGCGCCGTGTCCAGGTCTTGGCGTGCACGCTCCAACTCCTCCTGGATGTGAGCGGCGCCTTGGACGGTGGCTTTCTCCGCTTTCCAAATCTCTTCTAGATCGGAATATTCCTTTTCCAATGCGGCCAAAGTGTCATTTAGCGTGCTCAAGCGCTTGCGTGACGCCTCATCGCTTTCTTTCTTGAGCGCCTCGCGCTCGATCTTCAGTTGAATGATGCGCCGATCCAATTTATCCAGTGCCTCGGGCTTGGAATCGATTTCCATGCGGATCAAGGAACCTGCCTCATCGATCAGATCGATGGCCTTATCCGGAAGCTGGCGATCCGCAATGTAGCGATGCGACAGCGTTGCCGCCGCCACAATGGCCGGATCCGTGATTTGCACGCCATGATGAACTTCGTAGCGCTCTTTGAGGCCGCGCAAGATCGCGATGGTGTCTTCGACCGAAGGTTCATCGACCAGCACCTTTTGGAAGCGCCGCTCCAGAGCCGCGTCTTTCTCGATGTATTTCCGATATTCATCGAGCGTCGTAGCGCCCACGCAATGCAACTCGCCTCGCGCCAACGCGGGCTTCAGCATATTGCCCGCATCCATCGCGCCCTCGGCCTTGCCGGCTCCCACCATGGTGTGCAATTCGTCGATGAACAAAATCACCTGGCCTTCTTGTTTGGCCAGATCGTTGAGTACCGCCTTTAGGCGCTCCTCGAATTCGCCGCGAAATTTCGCACCGGCGATGAGGGCGCCCATGTCGAGCGAGAGAATGCGCTTGTTGCGCAGACCCTCGGGCACCTCGTCGTTGATGATGCGTTGGGCCAATCCCTCGACGATCGCGGTCTTGCCCACGCCCGGCTCGCCGATCAGCACAGGATTGTTCTTGGTGCGCCGTTGCAGAACTTGAATTGTGCGTCGAATCTCATCATCGCGCCCGATCACCGGATCAAGCTTGCCTTGGGTTGCGCGCTCCGTAAGATCGATGCTGTACTTTTCGAGCGCCTGGCGATTCTCTTCGGCACCCGCATCGTCCACCTTGGCGCCGCCGCGCACTTCCTCGATGGCCTTTTCCAGATTGGCGCGCGTCGCGCCGCTGGCCTTGAGTAGTCGGCCCAACTCGCCCCGATCATCGCAGGCTGCCAGCACGAACAATTCGCTTGAAATGAACTGATCGCCGCGCTGTTGCGCCAGCTTGTCTGTGACATTCAAGACTTTATTCAAATCGTTGCCGAGCAGAACTTCGCCTCCCGCGCCGTCGACCTTGGCAATACGGTCGAGCGCGGCCGCCAGATCCGAGCGTAGCTTGGGTACTTGCACGCCGGCTTTCTCCAGCAATGGCCGGGCAGTGCCGCCCTGTTGGTCGAGCAGTGCCACCATGAGGTGCACCGGCTCAATGTACTGATTGTCGCGGCCAACGGCTAAGGACTGGGCATCGGCCAGTGCCTGCTGGAATTTGGTCGTCAGCTTGTCCATTCGCATAGTTATCCCTCGAGAAATCGCTCGGAATGCTCAAGAAATGGGGGTGGAAAACCGCTAATTCAACGGTATCTTCACCCTTCGCGCCAGATTAGCGTCGCCTGCCGCCCGGTGACACCGTCGCGCCGGTGCGAGTAGTAGCGATCGGCCTGAGCAAAGGTGCATTCTCCGCCGCCATAGATGCGGCTCACCCCCAGACCTTGCAATCGCCGACGAGCGAGCATCCCCAAGTTCGCCATGAACCGCCCCCGTGAATTCGGCTCAAAGGCCTCGCCGGCCTTTGGATCACCCGCCAAGAAGGCGTCCCGCACTTCCGTGCCAACCTCGAAATGCTGAGGTCCAATGGCCGGCCCCAACCAAGCCACCAAGCTTTCCGAGGGCACGCCCATGGCGCGGACCGTGGCTTCGATCACGCCGGCCGCCAACCCGCGCCAACCCGCGTGAGCTGCGGCCACGGCATCACCCGAACCGGTCGCAAAAATGATGGGGAGACAGTCAGCAGTGAGTATCGCGCACACCTTGGCTGATCCGCGCGCGATCGCGGCATCCGCGAACCCACGCGTGGCGGACGAGTCCAGGTCTGAGACCCCGGTGCCGTGCACCTGAGTTAGCCAAGCAGGCTCGCTGGGCAATCCAGCCGCCACCTTCAACCGGCGCCGATTCTCGGCCACCGCGGCCGGATCATCGCCGACGTGATCGCCCAAATTGAAGCACCCATAGGGAGCCTTGCTGATACCGCTCTTCGCATCGCCGCGAAGCGTCGATAATGCGCGTACACCCCGAGGCGCCGGCCAGTCCGCCTCGAACCAGGGTAGGGTCATCGCTCCAGTTCCGCCGCCGCGCGCACGTCATCGCGCAACGCGAGCAGCAGCTGTTCAAAATCGTCGGGGACTGGGCTATTCAATGTCATTCGTTTGCCCGTTCGCGGGTGATCAAACCCTAAAGATGCCGCGTGCAAGGCTTGGCGCTTAAAGGCGCGCAGCGTCGCAATGAGCCCTTGAGCCGCGCCGCGCGGCTGCGCAAATCGACCGCCGTACACGGGGTCGCCGACAATCGGGTACTTGAGGTGCGACAGATGCAGGCGTATCTGATGCGTTCGCCCGGTCTCGAGTCGCACCGAGAGATAGGTGTGCGCGCGAAATCGCTCCAGCACGCGATAGTGGGTCACCGCGGGCCGGCCGCTCTCGCGCACCGCCATTCTCAAGCGGTCGCTGCGATTGCGGCCGATGGGGGCATCAATGGTGCCGCCCCCCGTCATGACACCGACACACACCGCCAAATATTCGCGCGACATGCTGCGTGCCATGAGCTGCCGCGACAGAGAGGTTTGCGCCTCGGTGGTGCGGGCTACGACCAGTAGGCCGCTGGTGTCCTTGTCCAGCCGATGTATGAGGCCGGCGCGCGGCAATTTTCCCAGCGAGGCATCCAAACCCAACAGGGCATTTTGCAGGGTGTGAGTGGGATTACCGGCCCCTGGATGCACGACCAAGCCCGCCGGCTTGTCGATCACCAGCAGATCGGCATCCTCGTAGGCGAGGCGAAGCGCGATCGCCTCGGGCAGAACTCCGGACTGCGGTTTCTCGGCCCTCACCTGAACTCGGACTCGGCTGCCGGCCTCAACGAGATCGCGGGGCTTGAGACGGCGTTGGCCCACCAAGACCGCGCCCGCCTCGATCCAGCCCTTGATTCGAGTGCGCGAATGCTGTGGTAGCAGGCGCGCCAGGGCGCTATCCAGCCGACGACCTGCCAATTCCGGCGGAATTTCGAGATCGATCACTTGGAACTCTGCACTCATAGGGGACTCGAAGCTACCGTCGGGGCATCGGGTATACTGCCGCGCTTTCGGGCCCAGCCAACTGGGCCGCCTATTGTAAGGAATCGCTTGTGAGACTGCGTGATCTTGTCCAACCGGGCCGTATTTTAGTTCTGGCCTTGAGTCTAGCGATGCTGACCACGGGTTGCCGCAGCCACCGCGCCGCCGAGGCCAAGTCTGGTCCCGAGCAGATCTATGCCAAGGCGCAAAAGGCCATTCGGAATTCCAGTTATGCGGAGGCAGTCAAGCAGCTCGAAGCGCTCCAATCGCGCTTCCCCTTCAGCGAGCCCGCTCGCCAAGCACAGCTGGACTTGATTTACGCCTATTACAAAAATCACGAAGTCGATCCAGCAATCGACGCCGCCGATACTTTCATCCGCGAGAATCCGACCAATCCGCGCGTGGACTACGCCTACTACATGAAAGGTCTGGTTTACTTTGAACGCCAGTCAAATTGGCTGGAGCGGCGCTTTCGCGTCGACCTATCGCAGCGACCGCCGGTCAACGCGAAAAAGTCCTTCGACGCCTTGCAGCAGCTCATCGAGAAATTTCCGCACAGCCAGTATGTCGGCGACGCTCAACAGCGCATGATCTATCTGCGCAACCGCCTCGCCGACTTCGAATTACATGTGGCTCTGTACTACATGCGCCGCGGCGCCTATGTCGGCGCGCTCAACCGCGCCAAGTACTGTGTCGAAAACTACGACGGCGCGCCCGCGGTCAAAGGTTCGATGCGCGTCATCATCGCAGCTTATTACGATCTTAAAATGGTCGATCTGGCGAAGAACGCCGAACTTGTGTACGCGGATAACTATCCAGGTCCTTTAAAGGACCTCGAGCCCAAGAAGCACTGGTACCAGCGCATCTTATAGTTTGGGTGCAGGGTTTAATGCGATTTGTAGCCGCTGGTAATCGGATAGCGCCAATCGCGTCCGAAGGCCCTGCCGCTCACACGGACGCCCGGCGGCGCCTGGCGGCGCTTGTATTCATTGCGCTTCACCAAATCCAAAATGCGCCCCACGGTGGCTCGATCGAAGCCGCGCGCCGCGATTTGATCGACCGATAAATCCTCTTCTATGAAGGCCTCGAGTATGGGGTCGAGAATGTCGTACGGCGGCAAGCTATCCGTGTCTTTCTGATCGAAACGCAGCTCGGCCGAGGGCGGCCGATCGATGATTCTCGCGGGAATCACCTCGGATTGTGCGTTCCGCCAACGGCACAGGCGATAGACTAATAACTTGCTGCAATCCTTGATGGGCGCGAATCCTCCGGCCATGTCGCCGTATAGGGTGGCATAGCCCACCGCCATTTCGCTTTTATTGCCGGTGGTGAGCAGCATTTTCCCGGTCTTGTTGGATATGCCCATGAGCAGCACGCCCCGGCAGCGCGATTGAATGTTTTCTTCCGCGGTATCCGGCGCGCGTCCCGCGAACTCGTGCTTCAGGGCTGCCAGGGTCGCCTCGAACATGCCTTCGATTGAAATTTCACTGTGCTTGACGTGCAAATTTTTCGCCTGCAGCGCGGCGTCGTCCTTGCTCATTTGCGAGGTGTAGCGTGAAGGCATGGCCACCGAATGGACCCGCTCCGCTCCCAGTGCATCGACCGCAATCACCAGGGTGAGCGCCGAATCGATGCCGCCCGACAAGCCCATCACCACTCCCGGGAAGCGGTGCTTGGTGACATAGTCACGGGTGCCCTGCACCAGCGCGCCGTACACACTCTCCTCTTGGCCCTGCAAGGGCACAATGTCGGCGGGAATGGGATGGACCGTACCGGATGCATCCAGCCCCAAATCCACGACGTACATGCCCTCGGTAAAGGCGGGCGCACGTTGCGTCACCCTGCCCTGGGCATCCATGACAAAGGAATTACCGTCGAAGACCAGCTCATCCTGGCCGCCGATCAGATTGCAGAACACCACGGGTATGCCGGTTTCTTGGATCCGCTCCCGTACCACCTGGTGCTCGCGCATGCTCTGCTTATCGACCTCATAGGGCGATGCATTGATGATCAGCAGCACCTGCGCGCCCTTTTCGCGTGCCTGGCGCGCGGGCTCAGAGTCCCAGGCGTCCTCGCATACCAAGACCCCCGCCCTCACACCGTTGATGTCGATGATCGTCGGATCCGTGCCCGGCGTGAAATAGCGCTTTTCGTCGAATACCCGATAGTTGGGTAGGCAGGCCTTGCGATGATTGGCCAGCACTTTACCGTCGCGAATCACGATGGCGGAATTGAAAATCTTTGCGTCTGAGTATTCGGGGTAGCCCGCGATTAGAGTGATGCCACGCACTTCTTGTTTGAGGCGCTCAAGCGAGTGTGCTACTTGCAAACGCATACCCGAGTGAAACAATAGATCTTCGGGCGGATACCCTGATACCGCGAGCTCAGGGAGCATGACTAGATCCGCACGAAATCGATCTCTCGCCTCGTTGGCGGCGGTAACGATACGCGACGTATTGCCGTCGACGTCGCCGACCACCAAGTTCAGCTGAGCCATCACACAACGCACCTGCCGCGAAACACTCAACGAATTCCCCTCATTTCAGCCGCTTGGCAATCCCGGTACCCATCTCCGCGGGCGAATGCACCGTCGTAATGCCGGCCGCCTCAAGCGCCTCGAATTTCGCTGTCGCCGTGCCCTTACCGCCGGCCACGATGGCTCCGGCATGGCCCATTCGCTTGCCGGGTGGCGCGGCGACGCCGGCAATGTAGGCAACAACCGGCTTGCTGACGTGTTCACGTATGAAGGCGGCGGCCGCCTCTTCGTCGCTGCCGCCGATCTCGCCCACCATCACAATGCCTTCGGTTTGCGCATCTTTTTCGAATAGCCCTAAGACGTCGATGAAGTTCATGCCGCGCACTGGATCACCGCCAATGCCCACACAGGTGCTTTGGCCCAAGCCGTTATTAGTGGTCTGGAACACAGCTTCGTACGTGAGGGTTCCGGAACGAGAAACAATACCCACACGCCCCTTCTTATGAATGAAGCCCGGCATGATGCCGATCTTGCATTCCTCCGGCGTAATGATGCCGGGACAATTCGGACCGATGAGCCGGGTCTTGTACCCGGCCAGCGTTGCCTTGACCCGCACCATGTCATTCACCGGAATTCCCTCCGTGATGCAGACAATCAATTCCGCCCCAGCGTCCGCCGCCTCCAGGATGGCGTCCGCGGCAAAGGGCGCGGGCACATAAATCATGCTCACCGTCGCGCCTGTCGCGTCGATAGCCTCGCGTGCCGTATCAAACACTGGCAAGCCGAGATGCTTCTCGCCGCCGCGTCCGGGAGTGACGCCGCCCACCAGCTTGGTTCCATACGCCAGGCATTGCTCTGAATGAAAGGTGCCCTGTTTACCGGTGAATCCTTGGCAAATGACCTTGGTATTCTTGTTCACGAGAATACTCATGATTGGGCACCTGCCATGCGCACCGCCTTCACGGCGGCGTCAGTGAGATCACTCGCCGGTGTGATCGCCAGACCGCTGCTCGCCAGCATCTGCCGAGCCAGCGGTGCATTCGTCCCTTCGAGCCGGACGATGACCGGCAAACTCACGCCCACCTCTTTGACGGCGGAAATGATGCCCTCGGCGATAATGTCGCAGCGCACGATGCCGCCGAAAATGTTGATGAGAATCGCGCTGACTTTGGGATTCGAGAGGATCAACTTAAACGCCGCGGCGACGCGCTCCTTGGTCGCACCGCCGCCAACGTCCAGGAAATTCGCCGGCTTGCCGCCGTGCAGTTGAATCAAGTCCATCGTTGCCATGGCAAGGCCGGCACCATTCACCATGCAGGCAATATTGCCGTCGAGCGACACATAGTTAAGGTCATGCTCGGCCGCCTTTCGCTCCATGGGGTCTTCTTGCGAAGTATCGCGCCACGCGGCCAAATCCTTGTGTCGAAACAGCGCGTTGTCTTCGATGTTGATCTTGGCATCCAATGCCAGCAAATCGCCGTCGGCGGTGACGATGAGCGGATTGACCTCGACTAAGCTGGCGTCGCGCTGCAGATACAATTCATAGATAGCATGCGCGATTTTTCCGAACTGCGCGATCTGGCCGCCCTTGAGGCTCAAGCCGAACGCCAATTGGCGACACTGAAAGTCCTGTAATCCGGAAGTCGGATTCACGTTGATGCGAATGATTTTCTCCGGCGAGTGCTCCGCGACTTCTTCGATCTCCATGCCGCCCGCGGCGGAAACCACAAATGCGAGGCGCCCGGCATCCCGGTTCAGGACCAGACTCAAATAAATCTCGCGCGCTATTTTAGAGCCCACTTCCACATACACCTGATGTACCGGCAAGCCTTCTGCTCCGGTCTGATGCGTAACCAGGACGGTTCCGAGCATGGCTTTGGCGGCGTCCCGAACTGCCTCGAGATCTTTGACCACTTTGACTCCGCTCGCCTTACCCCGGCCGCCGGCGTGAATCTGCGCTTTGACCACCCACAAGGATCCTCCGAGAGCCTTGGCAGCGGCCACGGCAGAGTCGGGCGAGTTGGCAACCTGGCCTTTGGGGATCGGGATGGCGTACTGGGCGAACAATTCTTTTGATTGATACTCGTGCAGATTCATGATTTGTCCCTAAGTGCCGATCTGGTCGCGTAAGGCGCGCTATTCTGAATTAAGCTTAACGGCAGCGCAAAGAGAGCTTCACATCACTTGAATCGCCAGTTCTATCGATACGTTGACCACGGCGCCAATCGGGACCCTGCCTTGGTTTGGCGTGTGCTCGCGGTTCTTAATCTATACCGGGTCTTAGTGCCCTTGGTATTGCTTGGTCTGTACTTGTTGGGCGGCGCGCGAGGGTTCGCGGTCTATTCATCCCAAGTCTTCTTTGGCGCCACCGTGTTTTACTTTTGTTTTGGCCTGGTTAGCGTGTTTTTCGTACGTCAGCGCCTGGCAAGCGCGCGAGCGCAGACAATCCTGCAGGCGTCGGTTGACATGTTTGTGCTGGTGCTGCTCTTGCATACATGCGGTGGCGTTGCCAGTGGCCTTGGAGTGTTGTTCTTGGTTCCCGTCGGCGCATTGGCATTCCTGCTGCCGCCTCGTAGCGCCCTGTTTCTCGCGGCCGTCGCCGCCATTGCAATCCTCGCTGACACCATATGGCAGCAGCTCGGGGGCACAACGGATGTCAATTCGTATGCCACCGCAGGACTGCTCGGCGCGGTTTTATTCGTCACCGCCGGCGCATCCTCAATCGCGGCGGGTCGCATGCGCGAGAGCGAGGCCTTAGTCCGTCAAAAAGATGTCGATCTTGCGAATCTGGCGGATTTGTCGCAATACATTGTGCAGCACCTGCGCGAAAGCCTGCTGGTCGTCGACGCGGCCGATAAGATCCGGCTCATCAACGAATCCGCAGCGGAAATCCTCGGCGACAACCATGCCGTGCCAGGAGCCTTGGTGGGCGAAGTTTCACCTCGCCTGCTCTATTCCTTGTCGACCTGGCGACAGCGCGGTCAAGGCGACGAGTCGCCATCGAGTTTTGTCGCCGCGGACGGTGCGCGGGAAATTCAGCCGCATTTCGCCCCGCTTGGCGAAGAGCCTGGCCCGACGTTGATTTTTCTGGAAGACACTAGCCTGCTAGCCGAGCGCGTGCAGCAAGGCAAACTGGCGGCGCTCGGCAGACTTTCAGCCAGTATCGCTCACGAAATCAGAAACCCTGTAGGCGCCATGAGCCATGCGGGCCAGCTTCTGGCCGAAAGCGCCAATATCGGCGCGGATGAGCGTCGGCTGACCGACATCATTCAAAGCAACTCCGAGCGCGTAAGCACCATCATCAATAATGTGTTGCAACTATCGCGCCGCGAAGCCACAAAGCCCACAAGGCTATTGCTCGGAGACTGGCTTGAGGATTTCCTAGAAGAATTCTGTGAAACCATGCAAGTTCGCGAGGCACAGGTCGGCGTCCACGAAACCGCCGAAGATCTGGAAGTGCGATTCGATCCCAGCCATCTGCATCAGGTGGTATGGAACCTATGCGATAACGCCATGAAGTACGGCGAAGCGCGCGACGGAATCAGCGTCGAGATAAACCTCGGGCGCCTCAATCCCCGCAATCGACCCTTTTTGGAGGTTTCGAATCGCGGACACGGAATCGAGCCGCAAGCGGTCGATCGCATTTTCGAACCGTTCTTCACCGGACGAAAGGGGGGCACGGGGTTGGGGTTGTTCATCGCACGTGAACTTTGCCAGCTGAATCGCGCCATATTGCTGTACGAGCCCCGTGACGGCAATGGCAGCACTTTTAGGGTGGTGTTCAGCGACCCGCAGCGATGGGAGGAATAATAGAGTTCAGCGCGGAATGTGTGCGATCACGAATTGCCCTTCATCTTTGCTGCCCGGAATTGCCTGCCGCCGATCCTCAGGACCCAAGTACCATTGGTCAGCTGCCCGGTTGCTGGAAACTCTCACAGCACCCGGCCAATTGCGCAGAATCATTTGCGTATCCAAGACCGCGCCGTGGCTCACCAGAAAGAGATCCTTGTTTCGAAGCAGCGGGTCAACCTGAATCATATCCGCCAGGTAATTGCCGCCCAAAGGATGAACGAAATAGATGTTGTTGCCGGGTCTTTTCGGCGGTCCAAGCTGCGATAAGTGCTGAGTGATGAAATGGTTAATTTGACTCATTTGCAAAGGAATCAAGAGCAGCAGGCTTAGGATGCTGCTCGCTCCGGCGAATGAGACAAGTCGCCCATCGGTTTGTAGTCTGTTCGCCATTGCGCATCCCGCCAATATCGGCACCACGCCCCAGGCCGAGTGGAAATAGCGGTATCCCCAGCCATGACCCTGATCAAACCTGACAAACAAATATGCCGCGAAAGTCAAGATTGCCGAGGATACGAGTAAGCGCACGCGCAAATCCGCGTGCCAAAGGACGCACCCTAATGTCGCCAATGCAAACAGCGAGGGCATTGCCCACACACACATTTTAACCAGTGCTGCGACCCGGATGTTTAGTAGAGCCCCATTAGGCCAGACCAGGACCCCAGCAGCGACGCCCTTAATCGCCGTCAAACCAGCACCACCCGATTCCGTCTCAACACGAAAGAGTAGCCATCCGATCCCCAGCGCCAACCCTGGCAAATAGCCCACGAAGAGAGGCACGAGATACCGGCGCCGATCGGCCTCGAATGCCAAGCCAGCAATCCATGGGATTGCGAAGAGCGCGTGCGGTACCGGGTTGTGCAAAATTAGCGCAAGCGAGCCGACGAGTCCGGCAGCGAATGCCCGGTTTGTGGAAGGCCTCAGGAGCAACACAACGAAAACGAGGTTCGCAGCCAGATGCGCCTGCATCGAGTAATAGGAAATGCCGTCCGCGAGGAATTCGCCTGAAGTCAGCGCGAACAGCATCGCCCAACCCGCCGCCCGCCGGTCCACGGTGATTTCCCGGGTTATCCAGTAAATAAGCAAAGCCGATAGTCCAGACAGCGACGCATTGCAAAGCCATGGGACGCTGAGAAATTGAAACGGCGTCAACAGCAACGCAAATCCTGGCCAGTATGCTTCGATGACCTTGCCGGTCTGGGGCGAAGCAATGAGAAACGTGCCGTTAAAGCCGCGCACCACCAACCAGTCGACGAGATCGGGCGAGACTTGTCCTGCCGCGGCACCCGAAACAAAGATCTTCGATTGAAAGACGCCCGCGTATTCGTCCATGGAAAGCGGATAGTTGTGGTAAACCACAAGCGTACAGACGGCCAGCGCAGCCACGATCGTCAAGGCGATTGCGATCGGATGTTCCCCGACGAAGTCTACGAATCGCAAGATCGGCGCCGGCCGTCTCCACAAGCCAGCCGAGATGCAAATTACCAGCGCGAGCCACGCTGCATGGAGGTCATACCTCGTTAGCAAATCACGAAAAATAGCTGAAAAATGAGCGCTCGAAAACAGAATGCGATCGAGCAAGTAGAAATAGGCTACGCAGGCGGCACATAGCGCAAGACCCATCGCGCGGACGTCGCGCTCGGTAAAGCGGCTCAACATTAGCCTCGCGAGCCTCCCAATAAGATGAGCGGACGCACGTGCGTCGATGCCGCCTCGTGCATAATGCGATGTTTACACAACAACTCTAGCAATGCACTGGTCGACTGAGGGGTTTCGGTCAAAGCTCGTCGGCGCCGTCTTCTTTTTGACGGCAGTTTCGACTTGGGCGTTGCTGCGTGGCTACCACGGACTCCTTGGAGACGCACAACTCTATGCGTTTCAGGCGCTCGCCAAAATTCATCCACCGCTCGCCCTTGACTTGTATCTCCAGAATACTTCGCAGGACCAATTCACGATCTTCTCGCCGGGGTACGCATGGTTTATCGATTTACTCGGGGTCGAATCGGCGGCCCGGTCGCTCACGCTGTTCTTTACGCTTTGGTTTCTAGCGGCAGCCTGGGTCGCAGTTCGAACCCTCACGAGTCGCGATGGCGCGTGGCTAGCCGTGATCCTGCTGCTCATTGTCGACGGGAGCTATGGCGGCTCAAGCGTATTTAGAGTAGGCGAGCAATTTTTGACCGCTCGGTTGCCCGCCGAAGCGCTAATTGCGACGTCTTTCGCTTGTTTCCTCCGTGGCTCCAAGGCGCTCG
>Ga0302325_10018254_pt1 | contig 14787 bp, 14 predicted proteins | sample Palsa_T0_2_FD_201948 | JGI IMG/M metagenome (GOLD analysis project Ga0302325, IMG submission 201948) | Peat permafrost microbial communities from Stordalen Mire near Abisko, Sweden - Palsa_T0_2 | ecosystem: Environmental > Terrestrial > Soil > Palsa > Peat permafrost | place: Sweden: Abisko... | reverse complement strand
GGGCACCGCATGGATCCTGTGCGACGAATATTTCAACGACGGTACTCCGTTTCATTTTGCCCCAAGGCAGCTTCTGAAAAAGGCGCTAAAAAAGCTCGCGACGCGGAACTACGTGAGCATGATTGGCGCGGAGATTGAGTGGTATCTGCTGCGCGTCGCAGACGACCATCTCAGCGAGCACAATATCGGTACCCCGGGCAACCGCGGCGTGCCGATCAGGACATGGCCCGTTGAGCCCGGCTACCACTATCATTCCGAATCCAACATGGACTTGATGCAGCCGGTCTTCGATGCGCTTGGAGACGCCTTTGAGGCGCTCGGGCTCGGGTTGCGGTCGATCGAGAATGAATGGGGACCTGGACAGGTTGAATGTACGTTCGCACCGTGCACTGCGCTCGATGCGGCCGACAATGTTCTGCTATTTCGCACCGCAACGCGCCAGATATGCCGGCGGCTCGGCTATTTCGCAACTTTCATGGCGCGTCCGGCAATCAAGGGCTATTACGCTAGTGGATGGCATCTGCATCAGTCGCTGGTGGATGCGTCGAGCGGCATCAACTTGTTCATGCCGCAACGGCCCAATGAAAAACTGTCGCCGCTCGGGCTGTCTTATCTTGCCGGACTTCTGCAATACGCCGTACCGGGAACCGTATTTTCTACCCCGACAGTCAACGGTTACCGCAGATTCAAACCGAACTCGCTCGCGCCAGACAGATCGGCTTGGGCCTACGACAACCGGGGCGCCATGCTTCGTGTGCTTGGTGGAGCGGACGATCCGGCGACCCGAATGGAGAATCGCACCGGCGAACCTGCAGCCAATCCCTATCTCTACATTCTCTCGCAAATCGTCGCCGGCCATGCCGGCATTCAGGCAAAGCTCGCGCCGCCTCCGGCCAACGATGAGCCATATGCCGCGAAACGGCCGATGTTACCCAAAAATCTGCCGGACGCATTGGACGCCCTTGAGAAAGAACCTTTGTTCAGAACGGAGCTCGGTGACACATTTATCGACTACTTCGTTAAACTGAAGCGTTCCGAGTTCAACCGTTACAAACAGTCACTGGAAGCCGAAGGTTCTCTCAGCACAAACGACGAGCCGAGTGCATGGGAGCACAACGAGTACTTCGATTTCTTCTGACCGCAGCGCGACAGACAGGGACCTTGCCATGACAGCTCTGGAAAAAATCAGCGCCCCGCCAACCCGCGTTGGCGGGACCGCACTGTACGATTGGGATCATCTTGTCCAAGAGGATCGTGCGCACCGCCTGATCTATACCGATCCGGCTATCTTCGAAACCGAGATGACCAACATTTTCGGCGGCACATGGACCTATATCGCCCACGAAAGTGAAATTCCCGCTGAAAACGATTTCATTACTCGTCGTCTCGGGTTGCGGCCGCTGATCGTCGTTCGCGATTCGGACGGAAAAATCCGCGCGCTATACAATCGCTGCACCCACCGCGGGACAACGTTATGCCGATGGGACAAAGGCAACGCGAAGTCGTTCCAATGCCCATATCATGGCTGGAATTTTCTCAATAACGGTAGGCTGCGTGGCGTTCCGTGGCCGGACGGTTACGCCGACGACATGCGCGACCCGAAATATAATCTCGCTCAGGTGCCGCGGCTGGAGAGCTATCGCGGTTTTATTTTCGGCACGCTCAATATGGATGCGCTGCCGCTCTCCGAACATCTTGGCCCCATCGCCAAGGTCATCGACGAATGGCTTGACCGCAATCCGGGCGGCAAGGTCGTGGTCTGCGAGGCCAACCGGTTCCGTTACAAGGGAAACTGGAAACTCGCTTATGACAATTCGTGCGATGGCTATCACGTCGCCTATTCGCACCGGTCCCTGCTCGAAACCGAGAACCGCTTTGCCGGTGTGAACGCCAAGGGCATGGCCTACTACCGCAACTCACCCGACTCCCAGCCGATGTATATGCGCTACACCGGCCACGGAAATCACTTCAAGGACAAACGGCCCAATCTCGAGAAACGGCCGGGCGGATTGTGGGCCCTTGAGAGCGCACACCCCGGCATGGAATATTACGAGGCGGAATTCATCAAGCGTTACGGCGACCGAGCCTTTTCGCTTTTGGACCTCGCCGGCTCCGAGCCGGTCAACATCAATGTGTTTCCGAATTTCTCGCTGCTCGGGAATCACATTCAGGTTTTCGAGCCCATCAGCGTCGAAGGAACGAATGCGATCTGGTACGGCACCATGATCGTCAACGACGGCAGCGTCCCGGACGAGGCAGTCACCGACATCAACGCGCTGCGCATGCGTACTCAGGAAGGATTCCCGAATTTTGGCGAGGTCGACGACATCGCCAACTTCGAGCAGATCCAGCGTGGACTGATGGCGATTGAAGATGAGTGGGTCTACATGAACCGTGGCTTCGGCATCCCTGACCGGATCAAGCAGCATGATGACGGTACCATAACGGCGCCCGCAACCGACGAAGCCTTCATGCGCGAGCACTTCAAGGAATGGAAGCGGCTGATGAAGGCCAGGCCCAATCTCGCCATTCAGCGGGAGCCGTGAGATGGGCGCGCAACCTTCACTCGATCCGTCGCGAAGTTCCTATTACGTCAACGACGCGCTCTATCGCGAGTTGATCGGCAATTTCTCCGGATGGCAGGACGACACCCGCGCGATCGTGGATTTTGCCGCGCGCGATGAATTCCGCCGTCTTCTTGAACGGGAAGCGCGCCTGCTCGATCAGCTTCGCTATGAAGATTGGCTCGCAATGTATGCGGCGGAGTGCATTTATTGGGTGCCGTCGACACCGAACGCCGGCGATCCACGCCGCGAAATCTCGGTGATGTTCGACGATCGCCGGCGGCTGGAAGATCGCATTTACAGACTGCGCACCGGTTTTGCGTGGTCACAGGCCCCCGCTTCGCGAACAGTGCGTCTGATCACTAATGTAGAGGGCTTCGCTACCGCCAACAAAGACACCTGCATGGTGCGATCGAATTTCCTGATTACTGAGTTCTGGGACAACGAAACGCGCTTGCTGTCAGGCTGGTGCGGTCATCGCATCGTGCGCGAGAACGACAGTTGGAAAATCGTGGCAAAGCAGGTCAATCTTATCGAGTGCGATCAGTGTATTCGCAATCCCAGCATCATTCTGTAATGAAGCCGGCGCAGCTACGCGGCGGCATCTGCTGCAAGGCTTTTGGCGCCGCGCCTGCTTCGCTTCCTCAGCGAGAAGCTATGAAATGCTTCCTGGCAGGCCATGCAACGTCTGCGGCATCGTTTGCGGCGTCGTGGTCTTGTGCAGCTGGTGCTTGTCGAGCCGTTTGACCTGAACGGCGAAGCAGCCGCCTCCTGCGCCGCAGACATTCGCCGCCAGTTGGAAAAGCCCGGCATCGGTTGTTTTAGCGTCGATCATGGGCACCGGCGCGTACGTCTTGACTGCAGCGCGCTGCAACAGAATCCCGCTCGATACGAAGGTGGCGATGGCAAGTGCCGTCAGAAGCATTCTGCGCATCGTGATCTCCCAGGACAGGACGTCCTCCGGGCTGAGTAAGATATTATGGTAAATTGAGGGTTAAGGGGCCTGCTGATCGGGGCTTTTCCCTTCGGGCGCTGCCTATGAAAGACGCACTGTCGCAGGCCTGCTTCGATGTTGCGCAAAAACTGCCCGCTTTCTACAACTGGCGTTGGGACACATTCCACCGGGAGGGGTCCCGCGCGTCAGGCGGGATAATCAGAAGGATACACGCCATGATCAGGCCAATGCTTTTGGGGTCGGCTGTGCTCGCGCTCGTCGCGATGCCGGCGATGTCGCAGCAGAAGACGGTCAAAATCGGCTTCGTTTCGAGTTTTAGCGGCCCGGTCGCCGTGATCGGCAACGACATGCGCAACTCGTTCGAGCTCGGCCTCGATCACGTTGGCCGCAAGCTCGGCGGCCTGCCGGTCGAAGTCATCTACGAGGATGACGAGATCAAGCCAGACGTCGGGCTGCAGAAGACCCAGAAGCTGATCCAGTCCGATCACGTCGACTTCCTGGTTGGCTATATCTGGTCGAACGTGATGCTGGCCTCGCTGCCGGCAATGGTCGACTCCAAGACCATGACAGTCATTACCAACGCCGGAGCTTCGCAACTCGCGGGAGACCAGTGCTCGCCTTATGTGTTCTCGACCTCATTCCAGAATGACCAGGTCCCGGCCGCGGTCGGGACCTACATGAATACGAAAGGCATCAAGTCAGTCTTCCTGATGGCGCCGAACTACACCGCCGGCAAGGACATGACCACCGGCTTCAAATCGACCTTCAAAGGTCAGATCGTCGGCGAGGAATACACCCGCTGGCCCGATCAGCTCGACTTCTCCGCCGAGCTCTCCAAAATACGCGCTGCCAAACCCGACGCCGTGTACGTGTTCTATCCGGGTGGCCCCGGCGTGCAGTTCATGACGCAATACGCACAAGCCGGCCTGAAGGGACAAATCCCCTTGTACTCCGGCTTCACTGTCGACGATCTCTCGCTGCCGCGGCTCAAAGACCTCGCGGTCGGCAGTCAAAGCGCGATGATGTGGGTCAGCGATCTGCCGAACGACACCAACAAGAAGTTCGTCTCGGACTACAAGGCCAAGTACAAGACCCTGCCGTCGTTCTACGGTGCCGATACCTACGACGCCGTTGCCCTTCTCAACGACGCGGTGACCGCCGTCAACGGCGACCTCACCAACAAAGAGGGCATGCGCAAGGAGATGGAAAAGGCCAACTTCAAGTCTGTGCGCGACGGCTTCAAGTTCAACAACAATCACGTGCCGATCCAGAACTTCTATCTGGAAGAAGCGCGCAAGGACGACGACGGCAGCTACTCGCTGCACACCCTCTCGACCATCGTCAAAGACGATCAGGACGCATATCACACGCAGTGCCCGATGAAGTGATTGCGTTCTAACACCTTGGCGGCGGCGGGCGCGCACGCGCCCGCCGTTTGTTGTTCGGGCGCACCGGCCGGGGGATCGCCGGGAGCTTAGTCGATGCTGTATTTCATCGAGCAATGCCTCAACGGCGTGCAGCTTGGCATGCTGCTGTTCCTGCTCGCTGCGGGCCTGACGCTGATCTTCGGCATCATGGACCTCGTCAACCTGGCGCACGGCTCGCTCTACATGCTCGGCGCCTATTTTGCCGCGACGTTCGCCGAGGCGACCGACAGCTTCGTGATTGGCGCGATACTCGCTCTTGCCGCGACATTCGTTTCTGGCGTCGTGCTGGAAATCATCGCGATCCGGCCACTCTACGGCCGCAACCATCTCGACCACGTGCTCGGCACGTTCGGCATCCTGATTTTCTTCAACGACCTGGTGCGCCTGATCTGGGGTCCGGCGGGAATGACGCTGTCGCTGCCGAGCGAGATGCTCAACGCCGTTCAGGTGATTCCCGGCATCTATTATCCGGTCTATCGCCTGGTCATTATCGCGGTATCTCTGGCGGTCGGAGCGCTGTTGTATTTCACGGTCATGCGTACCCGGCTCGGCATGCTGATCCGCGCTGGTGCATCGAACCGCGAAATGGTCGGCGCGCTCGGCATCAATATCAAGCTGCTCTACACGCTGGTGTTCGGGCTCGGCGCCGCACTCGCGGGCTTCGCCGGCCTGATGCAGGCGCCGATCCTTATGGTGCAGATCGGCATGGGCGAGAACATCCTGATCCTCGCTTTTGTCGTCATTATCATCGGTGGCGTCGGCTCGATCCGCGGCGCCTTCGTCGCCTCCATCCTCGTTGGACTGATCGACACGATCGGCCGCGCGTTCGTGCCTGACATGCTGCGATCGGTGTTGAACGCGAGCGGCGCAAGCACGCTCGGCCCGGCGCTGGCGTCGATGCTGATCTACGTGCTGATGGCCGGTATTCTGGTGTTTCGGCCGGAAGGTTTGTTTCCGGCAGCGACCCGATGAAAAGCGCCATCACGCCACGCAACGCCGTTGCTGGCGGCCTTCTGATCGTACTGGCGCTATTGCCGGTCTATGCATCATGGACCGGGAACGTGTTTGCGATGACGCTGTTCACCCGCATCATCATCATGGCGATTGCTGCGGTCAGCCTCGATCTCATCATGGGCTATGGCGGCATGGTGAGCTTCGGCCACGCCGCCTATCTCGGCATCGGCGCTTACGCGGTCGGCATTTTGTGGAAGGAAGGCATCGCGTCCGGCTTCTTGCAATGGCCGGTCGCCATCGGCGCCTCAGCGCTGTTCGCGCTCATCGTCGGCGCGCTCAGCCTGCGTACCCGCGGCATCTATTTCATCATGATCACGCTGGCGTTCGCACAGATGGCCTATTACGCCGCGCTCGGCATGGACCGCTATGGCGGCGACGACGGCATGACCATCCGCCAGCGCAGCCAGTTTGCCGGCCTGCTCGACCTCAACAACCGCACGCTGTTCTATTATCTGTGCTTCGCAATCCTCATTGGCAGCATTTTCCTGGTCTCACGCATCGTCAATTCGCGCTTTGGCCTCGTCATCCGCGGCGCGCGCTCCAACGAGCGGCGCATGCGGGCGATCGGCTTTCCCGTATTTCGCTACAGGCTGGTCTGTTTCGTCATTGCCGGCGCCTTGTGCGGGCTGGCCGGCGCGCTGCTCGCCAATCACACCAACTTCGTCAGCCCGGCGATGATGTTCTGGACGCGCTCGGGCGATCTTATGGTCTATGTCGTGCTCGGCGGCCTCGGTACCCCGTTTGGCCCGCTGATCGGAACCGCGACGTTTCTTTTGCTGGAAGAAGGACTCTCGCGCGTCACCGAATATTCCGGTCTGTTCCTCGGTCCCGGCCTGCTTCTGGTTGCGCTTTATCTGCGCGGCGGTATCGAGGGCCTGTTCGGAGGCGCGCGCCGTGGTTGAGTCGCTGCTTGCGATCGCAGGCCTGACCAAGCGCTTCGGCGGCGTCGTCGCGTCCGACGGCATCACGCTCGACATTCCCCATGGCGAATTTCACGCCATCATCGGGCCGAACGGCGCCGGCAAGACCACGCTGATCGGGCTTCTCGCCGGCGAGATCACGCCGCTCAGCGGCACGATTAAATTCGACGGCAACGACGTCACCGGCATTCCGGTACACAGCCGCAGCAAGCTTGGGCTGGCGCGCTCGTTCCAGATCACCTCGCTGTTTCCCGATTTCACCGCGCTCGACAATGTCGCGCTCGCGGTGCAGGCCCATGCCGGCCATTCGTTCCGATTCTGGCGAGATGCGTTGCGCGACAATTCGTTGCGCGCTCCCGCTGCCGAAGCGCTGGACCGTGTCGGTCTTTCGGCACGCGCCGATATTCGGGTCAACAAACTCAGCCACGGCGAGCACCGCCAGCTCGAAATCGCTGTAGCGCTCGCGACCCGTCCGCGCATGCTGCTGCTCGACGAGCCGATGGCCGGCATGGGACCGGAAGAATCCGCGCGCATGGTCGGCATCCTGCGTGAGCTCAAAGGTAGCATCACCACGCTGTTGATCGAACACGACATGGAAACGGTATTCGCGCTCGCTGACCGCATCACCGTGCTGGTTTATGGCCGCGTGATCGCTTCGGGCGATCCCGCGACCATCAGAGCCGACACTGCCGTGCGCGAAGCCTATCTCGGCGAGCAGGAGGCGACCGCTCATGGGACGAACGGAAATGGCTGATCGCCCGCTGCTCGAACTGTCCAACATCGAAACCAGCTACGGCCTGAGCCGTGTGCTGTTCGGCATCTCGTTCGCCATTGCGCCCGGCGAAATGGTGTCGCTGATGGGGCGCAACGGCATGGGCAAGACCACCACAGTGCGCTCGATCATGGGCCTCACCCGGGCAACCGCAGGCTCGATCCGGTTCGATGATGGCGAGATCCGCGAGCTGCCGTCTTATCGCGTCGCCAAGCTCGGCATCGGGCTGGTGCCGGAAGGCCGCCAGGTATTTCCCAATCTTACGGCGCGGGAAAACCTTGTCGCGACGGCCGCGAACCGCACCGCGGCGTCCGATCCCTGGACGCTCGACAAAATCTTCGCGCTGTTTCCGCGGCTCGCCAGCCGTGCCGGCGCGATGGCGAACCTGCTGTCCGGCGGCGAGCAGCAGATGCTGGCGATTGGCCGCGCGCTGATGACCAATCCGCGCCTACTCATCCTCGATGAAGCAACGGAAGGTCTCGCGCCGCTCATTCGCGAGGAAATCTGGCGGTGCCTGCAGAAGCTGCGCGCGGCAGGACAATCGATCCTGGTGATCGACAAGAATGTCGACGCGCTGACCCGCATTGCCGATCGCCACACCATCATCGAACGCGGCCGGGTGGTGTGGACCGGGAATTCGGCCGAACTCGCCAATTCGCCCGATATCCAGCACCGCTATCTCGGCATCTGAAACGCACGGGCCTTCTGGCACCCACGCTGGGAACCTTTCGCACCGCACAACGTTATATTGGCGATAACGGAGGCATTACCAATGCGCTGCGCATTTTGTCATCAGACGATCGACCGGAGTACAGCTTGGCAAGGCTCAGCCGCCCGGTTCTATTGCAGCGAATTCTGCTCCGATTCCGAGACCGTCGTTCCATCGCAGCGCCGCGTGGCGAAGGATCGCATCGACCAGCAATACATGGAACGCCTTGAGCGTCTCCTGCCGCTACGGCGCGCGATTCAGAAAACAGCGGCCTAGCACCGCTCATCGATTTTGTGGCCCATCCCTCGCTTGTGAGCAGATCCCATGCCGGATTTAAGCGGCAAGATCGGCCGGAGCTATAAGATTTGACGCTTTAGCCATCAACGCGGTTATTTGGCGACTGTGTTGGAATTATTAGCAGGTCGCACTGCGCCCCAAGGGTCAACGACGGTGGCAGGCACCTTCTTCTCTTTCAGCGCCGCTTTATAGGCTGCATCCAGCTCCTGCTGCTTTTTTTGTTCCTGCTTCGCGCGAAAAGCGGCGACGTCCAGCTTCTCGGCTATTGTGTTTGCATTTTCTCCGTCCTGGGAAAGAGCGACACCAGTGAGTAATACGAGCACAGACGCTGAAATTGCGAAGACCTTCATGACACGTTCTTCAATTAGTCGTCCCAAATGAACCAACTGACACCGCAATGGTCGCAACGGGTAGCCGTAACGGAGGCAGGCCCAATGCGCTGCGTATTTTGTCACCGGACGACCGAAAGATAGCATGGAAAGGCTCTGCGGGCCGGTTCTATTGCAGCAAATTCTGCTCCGATTCCGAGACAGTCGTTCCATCACAGCGCCGCGTGCTGAAGGATCGCATTGACCGGCAGTACATTGAACGCCTTGAGCGTCTCCTGCCGCTACGGCGCGCAATCCAGAAATCTGCAGCGTAGGTCCACGGGCAACCTCGCTCTCATTAGTCGCGGTCCCACGCTTTGCAAACGCTTTTGGGCAAGGCACTTCGGTGGCTCTTGGCGCATACGGGTTTGCGTAGGCAAGGTGCCGTAAATTATCCAAGCCCGCGACGCTTCATGCGTTCTCGGGCACCGGCACGTCGAAAGTGTTCAGCGTCACTGACACCATACAATAAAGCCCTACGAGGTAGGAAAGCTCGGCGGCGCCGTGCACGCCAAATTCTTTTACCGCAGCCTTGTAAGTAAGTTCGGGCAACACGCCGCCATTCACCAGCACGGAAGCGAAGTCATACGCCACACCTTCCTGTTTCGTTAAATCGACCGGGCGCTGCCCCGCGACGATGGTCGAGAGCTTTTCATCGGTGAGTCCGCGGTTCTCCGCCACCAGGACATGCGCATAAAGTTCATAGCCCGAGCGGAAGTGCGAGCCGGTGACAAGAATAGCCACCTCACGAACAGCAGGCGGCAACGATGGATTGCCCGCCATAACCTTCACCAAATCCCACACCGGCTTGCCGAATTGCGGCTCTGTCAGCCACGGATTCCATGGCCCCAACAGCGCACCATCGTCTTTGCGGATGTTGATGAAGCCCTGGAAGTGAGCGGCAATTCCCTCCTTCATGTCTTGCGACAACTCTTTTTGTTCGGGCGTGTATTGAGCAGGGGGCAGGATGGGAAGACGCATGAAGTCTCTCCTAAGTCTTGATCGCTGCGCACACGCGCCTAAACACATGTACCACGCCGCCCGCTCTGGCTAAAATCTTGCTTATAGCGGCAGAGGTGCGCGGTCCGGCATCAGCACGCTCGGATCGCGCGTTTTGCGGTGAGAGGGGCTCGAAAGGTGAACGATCCCGGCAAGATCGGCAAACATAACGGCGATCTGGAGCTGTTTGCCGGTTCCTTGGGGGATGTACCGATCGAAACCGACCCCAAGATTCTGCGCAAGAAATCGCGCGATTTTTTCTGGTTCAGTCCAGTCCTCAAGCGCCAACTGCAGGACAAGATCGCGGACCTCGTGGTGGTCCCGCGCGACGAAGCGGACGTGATGCGGGTCGCTGGCATGGCGGCCCGCTATCGCGTGCCAATCACGATACGCGGCGGCGGTACCGGCAATTACGGCCAATGCGTGCCGGTCGAGGGCGGCGTCGTGCTCGACATCAGCGGGCTCGACGCCATCGAATGGCAGAATGGCGCCATGCTGCGGGTCGGTGCGGGCCGCAAGATGCATCACATCGACGCCGAGACCCGCAAATCAGGCTACGAATTGCGCATGCATCCATCGACCAAACGGATGGCATCGATCGGTGGCTTCGCCGCCGGCGGCTCGGCCGGCATCGGATCGGTGACTTACGGCGGCTTGCGCGAGCTCGGCAACATCACCGGTGCGCGCGTCATCAGCCTTGAGGAGGAGCCGCGGGCGTTCGAGCTGAAGGGCGATGCAGCGCTTAAAATCTGTCACGGCTGGGGCACGACCGGCATCGTTACAGCTCTGGAAATGCCCTTGGCTCCGGCGTTCGACTGGATCGATGTGGTCGTCGCCTTCGGCGATTTCATGGCCGCCGCGAGCTTCGGCTATGAGCTCGCGTTAGCCGACGGCGTAGTGAAAAAACTGGTGACCCCACTCGATTGGCCGATCCCCTCCTTCTTTCCGGGAATGCAGCAATATTTTCCCAACAGCCGACCCGTGGTCATCGCCATGGTCGCCGAGCATTCGCTCGAGCCTTTCCTGTCGCTCGTCGCCGCGCACAAAGGCGACATGACCTATCAGCGGCCGACCGACGAATCGATGGGCGCCCGGCCGCTCTACGAGCTGACCTGGAACCACACCACCTTGCATGCGCTCAATGTCGACCGCGACATCACCTACCTTCAGGCGCTCTACCCGGCGTCCGGCCTCATGGAGAAAGTCGCCGAGATCGCGGCGCTGTTCTCACCCGACGAGCTGATGCAGCACTTCGAATTCACACGCTATGCCGGACAAGTATCGGCCTCAGGCCTCGGTCTGATCAAATACACCAGCGACGAGCGGTTGAACGAGATCATGGAAATTCACCGACGGCACGGGGTGTTGATTGCCGATCCGCACATCTGGATGCTGGAGGACAGCGCCGGATTCAAGAGCGCGAACGCCGACCTCATGGGCTTCAAACACGAGGTCGATCCGTTCGGCATCTGTAATCCCGGGAAGATGAGAAGCTACGTGCCGGTGCGATGAGCGTCGCTTTCAAGCGGATTGGGTGGATGGTGCGACTATCCGCCGAAGCGCGCGAGTGTAGGCAACGACTCATACCGTCATGTGCCGCCACATCTTGTTCAACGTTGGCTCGGGCATGCGTCGCTCAAGACAACCGCGATCTACGGCGATGTTGTCGGAGCCGAGGAACGGGAGTTTGCGGCGCGGATGTGGAATAGCTAGGGACATTCGGCAAAGCGGTGGCAATGTCGCGCCCGCGAACTTGAGCGGGAATCGAGCCGGAGGCAATCCATTCGAAATACTGGACTTTCGATAGGTTGAAGAAGTCATCCTATGTTGGGGGCGCGTCAGATGCTATATTGCACCATCGCATAATGCAGTGCGCACGAGCTTGAAAGCGCGCCATTTTGCACAGGAAACGAGCACAAGAAAGGGCGGGATAGAGCTGCTGCGACGCCGTGTACGCTCGCAGATTGACAGGAGATTGCAATGCTCATCTATGCGCCGTCAAAGCCAGCGACTTCGATCCCCGTGATCGATCTTGGCCCAACGTTTGAGTCTGGTGAAGCTCGGGCTCGCGCCGCTTACGCGATTCATGGGGCCGCGCGTGAAACCGGCTTCTTCTATATTGCAAATCATAGAGTTTCATCGGAATTCGTGGATGCGCAGTTTCTGGCAGCGCGGGAATTCTTCGATCTCCCGCTTGAGACGAAGATGAAGCTCCATATGAAGCTTTCGTCCACATTCGCCGGTTACGAACCGATTGGTGCTCAAACACTCGACAGCCAGGATGAGGATACCGAAAAGGCTCCCCCAGACCTGAAGGAAGGCTTCCATTGCGGGCTCGAATTGCCGGACGATAATCCTTACGCACAAAAAAGCATACGAGGTCTCGGCCACAATCAATGGCCCGACCTGACGGGATTCCGCGAACAGACGATCGCTTATCATGCGGCTATGTGGGGTCTTGCCGATCACGTCCTTTCTCTGATCGCTCTCTCACTCGAGTTATCTGATAACTGGTTCGAACCGTTCCACAAATCGACGGGCGGTAATTTGCGTTTCATTAAATATCCACCGCACCCGGCAAATGCAGCCTTCAATCAGATTGGCGCAGGCGCTCATACGGATTGGGGCGGCATTACCATTCTCGCTCAGGATAACGCGGGCGGACTCGAAGTCCAAAATGCAGCTGGCGATTGGATCGATGCGACGCCGATCTCCGGAACGTTTGTCGTCAACCTTGGCGACCTCATGGCGCGCTGGACCAACGGCCTGTATCACTCGAATATGCATCGGGTGAAGAATAATCGCAGCAATCGCGACCGTTATTCGCTGCCGTTCTTTTATGACCCTTACGCCGATTCGGTGATCGAACCGATACCGACCTGCGTTACAGCGGATCATCCAAGACGGTTCCCCGCTTGTACCTCGGCAGAGCATATGACGGAAATGTTTCGCCGCTCATACGGCTATTCGCCAGCCGCGTGAACTAACTGACAAAGAAAACGCGCGTCGGCCGGTGTACCACTTTCTTCCCCCCCATGGCGGAGGTGAAACCGCCATGAGAGATCTTGGCAAAGGTCTTGCTTGAAGCATGAGGCGCTGGCCCGAACTGAGAGCGGTCATTCTTCGGGTTCTAAAACACGGAACTCAAGAACCTGCGACCGACGACATGTGACTCATTCAATCAATTCAATCCCTTGAGGAGCTATGCCATGCCCAAATCCACGACAAAACGCCAACAGAATGCAACGGATCAACTCACGACAACGCGACGTAGGGTGATCGCAGGTGCGGCGGTGGCACTAACAGGAACCATGCTCAGTGGTCCGCGTCGGGCTCGGGCCGCCACGACCAAAGTCCGTTTCCTAACGAATTGGTACGCCGAAGCAGAGCATGGCGGTTTCTACCAAGCCATTGCTAATGGCCTCTACGCCAAGGAAGGGCTCGACGTCGCCTTGCAGATGGGGGGCCCTCAGATCAACGGCATGCAGTTGCTCGTCGGCGGGGCCGCCGACATCATCTTGGGCTACGACATCCAGATTCTCAACAGCATCGAAAAGCAGTTGCCAGTCATCGCGGTCGGCGCTGCCTTTCAATTCGACCTTCAAGGGATCATGACCCATACCGACATCAACTCGTTGGGGGACTTGAAGGGCCGGCGAATTTTGGTCGCGAGCACGGCCTATACGACCTACTGGCCATGGTTGAAACAGACTTTCGGTTTCTCCGATGATCAAACTGCGGCTTATACCTTCAATCTGCAGCCCTTTTTCACCGATCCCAAGCTTGCTCAGCAAGGTTATGTCACCGCTGAGCCATTCGAGGCGCAAAAGCACAACGTGCCAGTTAAATTCTTCCTATTCGCTGATGATGGGTATCCGCCCTATACCAATACCCTGACGACGACGACCAGTTTCCTTGAACAAAATCCCGATGCAGTCGCCGGTTTCGTACGCGCGAGCATGGAGGGCTGGAAGAGCTACATGCAGGACCCGGGGCCGGGCAATAAGCTGATCAAAGTTGATAACCCCAAGATGGAGGACGACCAGCTCGCCTATAGCTGGAAGCGTCTCAACGACATCCAAGTGGTCGGCGGAGGGGACGCAAAGACTATGGGCATCGGCATCATGACCGAGGCACGTTGGGAAAAGACGCGCGATTTTTTGGTTAAGGGTCAGTTGCTCAAGCCGTCAACGGACTGGAAGAGTGCCTTCACGACCAAGTATGTCAAAGACCTCAAGATCATGCTGTGAACGGATTCCCCGACGGCTCAATGACTGCATCTGGCCTTCGAAGCCATAGCTGGATCGACCTCGACCGCGGAGTTTTCTACCGCCGACCTGCAGGCCGGAGAGAGACGAAAAAAACGACAGCCTGCGATTTTCCCCTGCCGGATCAGCTTTTAGCGCACCTGAGACGCTGGAAACAGCAAGGGCAGCGGTTCGAGGTGGAATGGAATGGCCAGCCCGTGCACAGCGTGGACAAAGCGTTTGTGACGGTAGACGATGCAGGTGAAGCTAAGTGTTGGTCGGAGCGATAGGATTTGAACCTACGACCCCCTCGTCCCGAACGAGCTTGTGTAGCATCACATCCTTGAAATTACGCTCATTTTTGTTTCGTTCGTTCACGAATGTTCGTGATTTATACCAATGCTCAAATTGACTGACCGACGACGGCCCAGTCGCGGCGTGCGACGGTCATGATTTTCCAAGGCTGATTGATGAGGGTGTTCCAAGCGTAGCAGCAGTGATCGACGATGTCGTCG
>Ga0302325_10018252_pt1 | contig 14788 bp, 13 predicted proteins | sample Palsa_T0_2_FD_201948 | JGI IMG/M metagenome (GOLD analysis project Ga0302325, IMG submission 201948) | Peat permafrost microbial communities from Stordalen Mire near Abisko, Sweden - Palsa_T0_2 | ecosystem: Environmental > Terrestrial > Soil > Palsa > Peat permafrost | place: Sweden: Abisko... | reverse complement strand
CCAGCCCTCGCCCCTCAAACGCGGCGAGGTGCTCACCAGGATCCGGATGCCCCTGCTTGCGGTCGTACCCGGCGATGAACGCCTCGTCCAGGTGTTCCGCTCCCGCATGCGCCAGCTCGTCAAGCACCCACGACTCATCCACGCCCCAACCCTGCAACGCCGCCCCCCGCCCCGGCAACCCTTTCCCTGCCCTCGCCTTCGCGCCAGCGGCCGTCCCGTTCACGGTCAGTCCCATGGGCTGGCAGGACCCTGGCGCGTTGACCGACTTTAACGGGAACGAGATCGCCATTGGCAACACCCCCGACGGCCTGCCGGACTCGGCCGTCCTGGGCTCGTCCGGGGACACGATCACCACGACCTACGACAGCGCGAACTCCCCGTCGGTGATCAGCCTGACAAATTCCGGCTCAACGCTGCAGTCGTTCACCTATTCCGACGCGCCGGCCGGGACGGTCCAGTCCGAGACCGACACCCCGTCCTCGGCTAGCTCTCCGGCCGTCTACACCTACGACGCCCAAGGCCGCGTCACCTCGGATACCCCCGGAACCGGGACGGCCGACGCTTACGGCTTCGACGCCTCCTCCAACCTGACCATCCTGCCGACCGGCGCGACCGGCGCCTACGACGACGCCGGGGATCTGACCTCCGCTACCCAGTCCGGCACCACCACCGACTACACCTACGACGCCGACGGCGAGCAGCTGTCCTCGACCCAGGGGTCAACCACCGAGTCCTCGGCCGCCTGGAACGGGACCGCAGAGCTGACCGGCTACGACAACAATGCGGCAGACATGACCGCGGCCACCTACGACGGCAACGGGGTGCGTGCCTCCACCACCATCACCCCGGCCGGAGGGACCGCCGTCACCCAGGGCTACGTGTGGAACACAGCCCCGCAGACGCCAACGGCCCCGCAGACGTCCCAACTGCTTATGGATGGCACGAACGCCTATATCTACGACGGTGGCCTGGCCCCAGCCGAGCAGGTCAGCCTTTCCGGCGGGACGATCACCTACCTGGACACCGACGCGCTCGGATCCGTGCGAGGCACCGTCAGTTCATCCGGGAGCCTGACCGGCACCACCGCCTACGACGCCTGGGGCAACCCGGAGACGAGCGGAGGGCTGAGTGCCACAACGCCATTTGGCTTCGCGGGCGGCTATACCGACCCGGACGGGCTGATCTACCTCCTCAACCGGTACTACGATCCCGGCACCGGTCAATTCCTCTCCGTGGACCCTGACCTTGCGCAGACGCAGGAACCCTATGCCTACGCCGGTGGCGACCCCGTCATCAACACTGACCCCACAGGCGACGAGTGGGTCTTCAAGGGCTGGACATTCGCCACCACGCAGTGGTTTGGCACCTCGGACCAAAAAGGGGTACTCGGATGGATCTCAAGGCATATATCCATAGACCTCAACTTTAAGATCGTCTCCCTTCATATCAACAATATTCAGGAGGCATTCACCTATTGGGTGGCGGCCTTCCAGTGGTACGACGGTGACGCTCCCACCCCCTGGTTCTTCGCGTTCTACTACATAGCGACCTGGGTCAGGGCTCACGTCCAGCTCGAGGTGAGCGTCAATATTCTGGGCGTCACCTTCCACAAATCGCTATACGACGGAGATACCCCGGACATTCTGGCCGCCGAATGCGGCGGATGGGTGAAGTGGTACGAATCCCGCATTGAAGGCGCGGCCGCATGCAAGCCCTTGTGAAGGTCCGACCGCTCTCGGTGACACATGCCGGCGCAGGTATGGCCAATCAGAGGTAACATCAACGGACATGGGAGAAATTGGGTCGACATTCAGTGGCATGCGATGCACTGCCGTATTCATCGAGGCTGGCCGCTCATCGTCTCTTCCGGCGCTCATCGTCGATGTGGCAGCCGGTGATCGTCAGCACGCAGACGCGATGATTTCCCGGCTCGTCGGTGCGGGTCTGGTGCGCGTGACAAGTACGTCGGAGCTGCCGTCCCATGCGGCTGGCTGGATGGTGCTGGCGCGCCCGGGCCTCGATCGGGTCGATGTGCTCATGCGAGCGGCGGGCCGCCTGCAGGTCTTCGTCGCCGGCGACTGCGTCCTGCGCGATGACTGGCTTGAATCGGTGGCACAGACTGGCTACTGCGTCTTGTTTGCCGGCCAGATAAGCCCAGGCGGCATCCCGGATGCGGTGCCCGACCCGGAGCTGGCTACCCGGACGATTGGCGCGGCAGGGGCCGCTGGCCTGTTGGCAGGAGCGCTGATACCGGTCTACCTGCCGGGCTACGGCAGCGACAGGAAAGATAAGACTTGGCCGGGTACTGTCAGGTACCGGCAGCGTCCGGGCGAGAGCGCCCGGCCGTTGGGCGCGTCGATCACGCTGGACATGCGGGCTGAGTTGGGCGCGGCAGCGGATCTCGTGCGTGCCGAGGCAAGTGGGATGGGTCCCGAATGGGTGCGGCAGCGGCTCGCCGTGGAGTTTATGCTACGCGAGCAGATGATGCCGCCGACAATTGTCGACCGGATCGCCGAGGACATCACATCCAATGGTCCGGCAGGCCGGGCGCGAAGCGTGGTGCGTGCGTCCAAGACGGGTCTCGCCACGATCTGGCTTCTCGGAGCCAGCACCATGGCATTCGCCTTGAGTCGACCGCTCCCGCACTGGCACATTCTAGGCATGCATGTCATCAAAACCTCGCAGCGCGGACCAGGGCTGGAAGTCACTGTCGATCCATCTGCCGGCGAACTGCTTGCAGTGGGGGAGTCGGACGACATCGACGTCTGGCTTGGCCTGTCTCGAGAATTTTCCTCCGCCGGCAGTGAAGACGATATCGTCGTATACCGCGGAGACTATCGGCTCGGCGTTCTCAAGGATATTGATGGCGCCTATCGCGCAATCTTGATGGAGCCCCGTCACGCGCACACCATCCTGATGACCGACGCTACTCGCAGCCGCACGGCAGATGGCTCCTGGGACTTGCGCCTGCACTCTCCTTATTAGCCTAATCGTTCAGGCGCGTTGAGGGCTGGTTACTGCGGGCCACGGTTGGCAGGCCGGAGCGGTCGTCGCGCCCTACCTGCATCGTCGGCCCCTGTTCACCCGTCCGGGGTGATCCGTGGTGCGGCGCCACGCCGTATGGTAACGCTGCGATTACCGCGATTACCAGAGGAGGCGTCGTGACCCTTGGGCCTGTCGAGCTGGTGGTGCTCGGGTTCCCCGGCAGCCGGTTCAGCGGCGAGATCCGGCCGCGGATCCAGGATCTAGTCGACCGGAACATCGTCAACATCGTGGACGCCCTGCTGATCACCAAGAGCGACCAGGGAGAGGTGACGTACTTCGAGATGGACGAGATCCAGGACGTGGACCCCGACCTGCGGGCGCTGCACGCGTGCTTCTCCGCCGAGCTCGACCTGATCTCGGAGGAGGATGGCCAGGTGTTCGCGGAGGAGCTGGCACCCGGCTCATCGGCCCTCGCGATCGCCTTCGAGCACACCTGGATGAGACCGGTGCGAGACGCCGTCGTCGACTCCGGCGGAGTGCTGATCGCCGATATCCAGATACCCGCCCAGGTCGTGGACGAAGTGCTGGCGGCCGTCGGCACGGTCCAGTAGCCAGGCAACGGCTGAAAGGATTCCCCAAATGCCCTTCCGCAGAGCAGGACGCCCTGGCCTCATCGGCACCATGGCCCGCACGGCGGTCGTCGCTGGCACCGCCAGCGCGGTCGTCAACCACGGCAACCAGCGCCGGGACGCCCGGCAGCAGGCTTCCTCTGAGGACCAGCAGTCCCAGCAGCAGATGGCCGACATGCAGGCACAGCTCGACCAGGCCAACGCGGAGAAGCAGGCGGCCGCCCAGCAGGCCGCCATCGACAAGGCGGTCAAGGACCGGATGGCGCAGCAGAGCGCGGCCGTCCCGGCCCAGGCCTCCGGCGCCGACGACACCATGGCCAAGCTGCAGAAGCTGGCCGACATGAAGTCCCAGGGGCTGCTGTCGGATCAGGAGTTCGCCGCCATGAAGGGCAAGCTGCTAGGAATCTGAGCTGGGCGCCTCGTCGCCCGCGACGGCCATAGCCGCGCCCCGCGTCAGTGCCAGCAGTTCCTTGAACGTCGTCGAGAAGACTGAGTGCAGGGTGCCAGCCGCCGCCCAGATGCGCTCATAGTGCTCGAGGTCGGTGTCGACGATGGTCTCGATGGGCGTCGGGTGGCCGATCGGCGCGGCCTCGGCCGCGGTCCGCGCTGCCACCGGCAGCTGCCGCACGTCGGCCGCAGCGGCGACCGAGGCCGCCGCCAGGGCGTCCTGCACCTTCTGGGCTGAGGCTGGCAGCGCGTCGTCCATGCCGAACTCCTTACCTCGACTCAGGGATAGGGCGGCCCTCGGAATTGATCATCAAGGGCCGCGCAGAGCCAGTCTCGCCCGTCCGCACGGCAACAGCCAATCCATTTTCGCCAGCTCGAGGACCGCTCACGCCCGGCCGCCAACCGGAGTGAGCACCACCAGAGCCCGGCTCGCTCAGGTTGCGGTGATGGCGTCGCCCGCTACGACGCCCGGCCCGCGGCCGGACCCAGGTCCCCGAACTCGTACGCCAGCGGATGCGGCGTCCCGAACCGGTGCGCGGTAATGCTGATCGCCTGCTCGCGTAGGAACGGCAGCATCTCCACCCGCCCCGACTCGGTGACCTGCTGGCCGTAGATCGCGATATCGGGCCGCCCGTCGACCGCGTCGTGCACCGACGACGGGTCGCCGCCGATGAGCCGCACCCGGCCGCCCGGCAGTGCCCGCAGCCGATCCTCGAACTCAGCCCGGGTCTCCACGAGGCAAGTGACTCCGCAGGCCGCGAACGCCCGCTGCACCGGCGACGGCAGCGAGGCGGCGATCGAGACGGCAACGCCGGACCCGGAACCGCCCCCGGCGGTCACCCCGGCCCCCACCACCCGGATCAGCTCGGCGACCGAGCCCGACTCCAGTCGGACCTCGACCGGGTGCGGTCGGTACCGCAGCACATTCCGCTCGGCCGCAAGCCCGCTCACGTCCCGGGCGGCGCCGAATTCCGACGACCAGGCCGCGGCGTCGCTCCGCAGCCCGCGCGCGATCAGGTCGAGGTCATCCAGCCCGGCCGATCGCGCCGCCGCCAGCAGCGACGAGGCGGCCGGCCCGATCACGGCGGTGGCAGCCGACGGCCGGCTCACCCAGTCCGTCAGCCCGACCAGGTAGTTCGGCCCGCCGGCCTTGGCGCCCGCCCCGACCGACGACCGCTTCCAGCCGCCGAACGGCTGCCGCCGCACGATCGCCCCGGTCGTGCCGCGGTTGATGTAGAGGTTGCCCGCCTCCACCGAATCGCACCAGACCGCCAGCTCATCAGGGTCGAGCGAGAACAGCCCGGCGGTCAGGCCGTACGGCGTCGCGTTCTGCAGCTCGATCGCGTGCCCGAGAGAATCGGCGCTCATCAGACCGAGGACCGGACCGAAGTACTCGGTCAGGTGGAACGGCGACCCGGGAGCCACCCCGTCCTTCACCCCCGGCGACCACAGCCGCCCGGTCGAGTCGAGCTGGCGCGGCTCCACCAGCCACCGTTCGCCCGGCGAGAGCGTGGTCAGCGCCGCAAGCAGCTTGCCGCTTGGCGGCTCGATGACCGGCCCCATCTGGCTGGCGGCATCAGCGGGCCACGCCACCGTGAGCGACGTGACCGCGTCCACTAGCTGCGCGCGGAACCGGGCCGAGGTCGCGACCGACCCGACCAGGATCGCCAGCGAGGCGGCCGAGCACTTCTGCCCCGCGTGCCCGAACGCCGACCGCACGACGTCGCGCACGGCCAGGTCGATGTCCGCGCTCGGGGTGACCACGATCGCGTTCTTGCCGCTGGTCTCGGCCAGCAGCGGCAGATCGCGCCGGAACTGCCGGAACAGCGTGGCGGTGTCGAACGCGCCGGTCAGGATCAGCCGCCCGACCCGGGGGTCGGCCACCAGCCGCTGGCCGAGCTCGCCCTCGGCCACGCTGACCAGCTGCAGCGCCTCGGCCGGGACCCCGGCCGACAGCAGCGCCTCGACCAGCACCGCCCCGCACCGCTCGGCCTGCGGGGCGGGCTTGATGATGACCGCCGAGCCGGCCGCCAGCGCCGCCAGCACCGAGCCGGCCGGGATCGCGACCGGGAAGTTCCACGGCGGAGTCACCACCGTCAGCGCCACCGGCGAAGCGACCGCGCCGTCGACCGAGTCCAGCGACTCGGCCAGCGAGGCGTAGTAGTTGGCGAAGTCGATCGCCTCGGACACCTCGGGATCGCTCTCGTCGAGCGTCTTGCCGCACTCCGCCGCCATCACCTCGACCAGCCGCCCGCGCGCCGCCGCCAGCCCGGCCGCGGCCCGGCGCAGGATCGAGGCGCGCTCCGCCCCGGAACGCGCACCCCACGAAGACCCGGCCCGGACGGCGGCCGCGATCCGCGTCTCCAGCGCCTCAGCCGAGGAAACCGTGGACCGCGCGACCAGGTCACGCCCGAGGTCGCTGGACGGCACCCGCCCGAGAATCTCCCGCCCCCAGGATGCGTTCCCGGGCAGCGACGGATCGGTGTCAGGCGTGTTCGCGAACGCGCTCATCACGCCGACGACCTCGCCCGCGCGGTCCTGACGGCGCGACGGCAGCGGTATCGTCCGGTCAAGCGCCTTGAGCGAGGCCAGGAACCGGTCGCGTTCCCGCGCGAACAGCGACTCGGAAGTGCTCAGCTGGAACAGCGCCGACATGAAGTTGTCGCTGCTCGCGCCCTCCTCTAGCCGTCGCACCAGGTACGCGATGGCGGTGTCGAACTCGCCCGGGTGCACCACCGGGGTATACAGCAGCAGCCCGCCGACGTCACGCCGGACCGCCGCCGCCTGCGCCGCCGCCATGCCCAGCAGCATCTCGAACTCGACCCCGTCCCGAACCGAGCGGAGCCCGGCCAGCTGCCACGCGAACGCGATGTCGAACAGGTTGTGCCCGGCCACCCCCACCCGCACGTTCGCGATCCGCGCGGGGTGCAGCGCGTAATCAAGCACCCGCTTGTAGCTGGTGTCGGTGTCCTGCTTGGACGACCAGGTCGCCAGCGGCCAGCCGTGGACCGACGCGTCGACCCGTTCCATCGGCAGGTTCGCGCCCTTGACCAGCCGCACCTTGATCCCAGCGCCGCCGCGGGCCCGCCGCGCGGCGGCCCAGTCCTGCAGATCAATCATGGTGCGGAGCGCGTCGGGAAGATACGCCTGCAGCACGATGCCCGCCTCAAGCCCGAGGAACTCGGGCCGGTCGAGCAGCGTGGTGAACACCGCGACGGTCAGCCGGAGGTCGTGGTACTCCTCCATGTCGAGGTTGATGAACTTCGCGGGCGAGGCGGCCGCCGCCTGCCGGAAGAGCGGCGTCAGCGAGGAGACGATGTCCGTGACCGCCTCGTCGAACGCCCACGGGTTGTGCGGCGCGACCGTCGACGACACCTTGATCGACACGTAGTCGACGTCGTCACGCGCCAGCAGCCGCCGGGTGCCGTCGAGCCGCCGCGCGGCCTCGCGCTCGCCGAGCACGGCCTCGCCCAGCAGGTTGAGGTTGAGCCGGGTGCCGGCCGTGCCGCGCAGCCGCCGGATCACGCCCCCCAGCTGCCTGTCGCGCGCATCGGCGACCAGGTGCCCGACCATTCCCCGCAACGCGACCCGCGCGGCCGGGATCACGACCCAGGGGAGCGGCTTCGCCACCCGCGCCCCCACCTTCACCGCCGCGCGCAGGTGCCACGGGAGGAACCCGGGAACGTCCCGCGCCAGCTCGGCGAAGGTCCTGGCCGCCTCGCGGACGTCCTCCGGCCGGATCACGCCGTCGACGAACCCGACCGTGAACGCGAGACCGGCCGGGTCGTTCAGCATCGCCGCCAGCCGGGCGGCGGCCTTGTCCACCGGCTGGCCCTGCGCGTACTCGAGCCAGCGCCGGACCGTGGCCTCCACGTCCGGTACCAGGGCCCACAGCTCGGCGATTGCGGCCGGGTCGTCGTAGTGGTCGCGCAGCGGCCGCTCGGTCATGGTCATTGAGTTAGTGTGCCCATGACCACTGGTTAGGTAAAGTGATCTTTTCTAACGCGTATTCATCGGTTTTTCCGATGGATGAACGGGAGGGCGCCATGTGGGACGTGCGTCGGCTGCGGCTGCTGCGCGAGCTGTCGGTCCGGGGCAGCCTGGCGGCGGTCGCGGACGCGCTGCACCAGAGCCCCTCGTCGGTGTCGCAGCAGCTCACCCAGCTCGAGCGCGAGGTCGGGCTGCCGCTGCTGGTCAAGTCGGGCCGGGGGGTGCAGCTGACCCCGCACGCGGAGATCCTGGTCGAGCACACCGAGGCGATCCTGCAGCGCCTCGAGCTGGCCGAATCGGACGTCCTTGAGTCGGTCAACGACCCGGTCGGGACCGTCCGGCTGGCGATCTTCCAGTCGGCCGCGCTCGCGCTCATCCCGCGCACCCTGGCCCGGCTCCGCGAGCACCAGGGGCTGCGGGTCACCGTCACCCAGCGCGAGCCGGAGACGGCCCTGCTCGAGACCTTCGCCCGCGACTTCGATCTGGTCGTGGCCGAGCAGTACCCCGGCCACGCCGCCCCCTGGCACCCTGAGCTCGACCGGGACGCGCTGGTGCAGGACACCATCCGGCTGGCGGCGCCGATCGAGTGGGACGGCATCGGCGAGCTGGCCGACGCGGCCGACGTGCCCTGGGTGGCCGAGCCGCACGGCACCGCCTCCCGGCACTACGCCGAGCAGGCCTGCCGGCAGGCCGGGTTCGACCCCGACATCCGCTACGAGACGGCCGACCTGCAGGTGCACGTGGCCCTGATCGCCTCCGGCAACGCGGTCGCGCTGATGCCGGGGCTGATGTGGCAGGGCCGGCCGCACCCGTCGGTCCGCCTCATCGACCTCCCCGGCGACCCCCGGCGGACGGTGTTCACCGCCGCCCGCCGGTCAACCACCGCCCGCCCGTCGGTGGTCGCGGTGCGCGCCGCCCTGCAGGAGGCAGCGCGCGGTCTCTCGCTCGACGACTAGAAAATCATCGCGGTTCAGCGCCAGGGACGACCGGGGCGAGCCCCCGGGCGAACAGCTGGAGGACGTCGTCGAGGACGTCATCGGGGACCCGCCCGCCCGCCGTCCAGTCAGCCCAGCGCATGCCCACGAAGTTGCCGATGCCGGTGTAGACGTAGGCGATGACCTCGGGGTCGTAGCGGGCGTCGACCTCCCCGGCGAGCTGGGCGACGCGCACGCCGCGGGCGTAGCCGCGGGCCAGCTGCTCGTAGTACTCGCGGAACAGCCCCGGCGCGACGAACTCGGACTCGCGCACGATCCGGTCGATCCAGGGCCGCTTCGACACCATGTCGAAGAACGCGCGGAAGCAGGCCCGCTCCCGCGCCCGCTGATTGTCCTCGGCCTGCTCGACCGCCGTCGCCATCGCCCGGCGCAGGTCCCGGTTGATCGTCCGGACCACGGCGGCGAAGATCTCCGCCTTGGAGTCGAAGTAGGCGTAGAAGCTGCCGGTCGCCATTCCGGCCCGGGCGCAGATGTCGGCGACCGTCGTCCGGCCGTAGCTGCGCTCGCCGAATAGTTCCTCGGCGGCCGCCAGCAGGCGTTCTGCCGGCGGCCGCGCATCGGTGGTCATGCTTGGTTCATCGGCGGGCTCAGGGCGCGGGGATGCCGCTGGCGGGGGCCTGGGGCTGGGCGGTCGTGGAGGGGGTGATCGCGCCGGCGGCGGACGTGTCGGTGACCAGGACCGGTCCCTCCGGCGTGAGCGCACCGTTGTTGATGACACCGATGTACGCGCCGGTGACACCATCGTGGTCGGTCATGGAGTAAGCATAGGGGGCGACCAGGGGGCCCTGCGGCAGCCCGGCGTTGATCGCGTTGACCAGGTCGGCCCGGGTCGGGTTCCGGCCCGCCGCGAGCATCGCCTGCACGAACGTGTAGGCCACGCCCATGCCGTAGAGCACGTTGCCGTCGAACGGGGCCTTGGCGTCGTACTGGTCGTGGACCTTCTTGAACAGCGCGATCCAGCTGTTGGCGGCGTCGCCCAGAGACGGCGCGTAGCTGTCGGTGATGATCCCGTTGGTGAGCGAGTTCCCGTTGACGGTCGCGCCGCCCTGCTTCGCGAACGACTCGAGCAGCCCCGACAGCGTGATCGGGTCCGAGCCGACGTTGCTGACTGCCAGCGTCGGGCTGAAGCCGAGCTTGAGGCTGGTCAGCTTCAGCAGCGCGGTGAAGGCGGGGATGGAGAACGAGACGACGACCTGCGCGCCGGACGCGCGCAGCGCCGCGACCTGCGGCGCCACGTTGACGTTGGTATCGACGTAACTCTGCCTGCTGACCACCATCGACGACGGGATCTCGTCGTCGAGGCCCTTGACCCCGTCCATGCCGAACTCGTCATCCTGGAAGAAGTAGCCGATCTTCTTGCCCTTGAAGTGCTGGGCGATGTACTGCCCGAGGATCTTCCCCTCGCGGATGTAGTCGAGCTGCCAGCCGAACGTCTCCGGGTCGGCCGTCGGCTGGTCCCAGCAGTCGCACCCGGACGCGACGAACACGTCGGGGACCTTCTGCGCGTTGAGGAAGCTCTCCACCGCCAGGTGGGTGGGGGTGCCGAGGCCGTCGAAGATCGCGTACACGTTGTCCTGCAGCACCAGCTGGCGCACGACGGTGGCGGTCTGGGTCGGGTTGTAGGCGTCGTCGAGGTACTTGTAGTCGATGTCGCGGCCGTAGACGCCGCCGTGCGCGTTGACGTAGGCGAAGTAGGCGGCCGAGGCGGGGGCGATCTCGCTGTAGCCGGGCGCGGCGGGCCCGGTCAGCGGCTGGTGGCTGCCGATGAGGATCGAGGTCGGGGTGATGCCGGGGGCGGACGCGGTCAGCGGCGCGGTCGCGCTGCCGGTGCTGGTCCCGGTGCCGGTGGCGGCGCCGGGACTGGGGCTTGCGCCTGAGCCGGAGGAGCAGGCGGCGACGGCGAGCGCGGCCGCCGCCATGACGGCGAGCGCGGGCGCGCGAAGCCGGTTCGATCTCTTCATTGAGTGCCTTCCTTTTCTCGGGGTTGGACCGGGGACACGTCTGAGGGGCGCCAGTCGCGGGCCGACGAGATCCCGAACAGGCCGAGCAGCCAGCGCACCGCGCCCTGGATGCCCTGCGGGAACAGGAGCATCACCAGGATCAGCACCGCCCCGTAGGCGGCGAGCGGGATGTTGGAGGCAACCGAGCTCGACAGGCCGTGGCTGGTGGCCACGTCGGTCGCGTAGGTCGGCACCAGGACGATCACCAGGCTTCCCCAGACCGCGCCGGGCAGCGTGCCGAGGCCGCCGATCACGGCCGCGGTCAGCAGCGCGATCGAGAGCGTGATCGTGAACGCGCCCGGCGCGACCAGCCCGGTGACGATCGCCAGCAGCCCGCCCGCCAGCCCCGCGCAGGCGGCGCTGACCACGAACGCGAGGACCCGCGCGGCGGCCACGTTCACGCCCGCCAGCGCGGCCGCGACCTCGTCGTCACGGACGGCCCGCCAGCTGCGGCCGACCCGGCTGCGCCCCAGGTTCGCCAGCAGCACCAGGGTGACCAGCGCGAACGCAGAGCAGACCCACGCCTCCCACCGGGTCAGGGGGAAGTTCGCGCCCAGGAAGGCGGGCGTGGTGAAGGTGACGTCGAGGCCCTGGTCGCCGCCGAAGAACCCGGTGTAGGCGTACGCGACCGAGGGGAGCGCGACCCCGAGCAGCAGCGTCGCGCCGGCCAGGTAGGGGCCGCGCAGCCTGGCCGCGGCCACCCCAACCACCGCCCCGGCGGCGGCGGTGATCGCCGCCGCGAGCACCAGCACGAGGTAGAACGGCCAGTTGAGGTGGAGCAGCAGCAGCGCCGTGACGTAGGCGCCGATGGCCATGAACGCCCCGTTGCCGAGCGAGATCTGCCCGCTCAGCCCGGTCAGGATCGTCAGCCCGGCGACCGCCGTAACCTCGATCGCGATCTCGGCGATCTGGTAGTCACGAAACGAGTTCAGCTTGATCGACAGGATCGCGATCAGCACCGCCGCGACGAGCGCGGCGCCGAGCACCCGGGGCGTGGACCTGGTGGTCATACTCGCCGCACCCGCGCGCCGGAGAAGATCCCGTCCGGCCGCAGCATCAGCACCACGACGAGGATGCCCAGGGCGACCAGCGCGGTCAGGTCTGACCCCTGGGAGCCGAGGTACCCGCCCGCGTAGCTGAGGACGACCCCGAGCAGCAGCCCGCCGACGACCGCGCCGAGCGCGCTGTCGAGGCCGCCGATGACCGCCGCGGTGAAGCCGAAGACGAAGATCGAGTCCATGCTGTTCGGGTACAGGAACGTCGACGGGGTGACGAGCACCCCCGCGAGCGCCCCGAGCAGGCCCGCGAGCGCCCAGCCGACGGTGATCACCCGCGCCACCCGGATGCCCGACAGTCGCGCGACGGTGGCGTTGAACGCCGCCGCCCGCATCCGCAGCCCGGCGCTGGTGTACCGGAACCCGGCCGCGAGCAGCAGGGTGGCCGCGAGCACGGCGAGGGCGACGAACACGTCGAACCGGGACACCCCGAGCGGGGTCGAGCCGACCCGCAGCCCGATGACCGAGAACGCGGCCGGGAACGACCGGTACTGGCCGCCGTAGAAGATCCCGGCCAGCCCCTCGAGCAGGATGAGCAGCCCGATCGTGATGATCACGGCGTTGAGCTCCGGTTTGCCGAGCGCGGGGCGGACGACCGCGAGCTCGGCGGCGGCGCCGAGCACGACCCCGGCCGCGAGCGCGACCACGAAGCCGGCCCAGTAGGAGCCGGTGTGCCGGATCACCTCGAGCGCGATGTAGGTGGTGAACATCGCCATCCCGCCCTGCGCGAAGTTCAGCAGCCGGGTGCCCCGCCAGATCAGCACCAGGGACAGGGCTATCGCGGCGTAGATCATCCCGAAGCTGAGCCCGCTGAGCGTGAACTGAAGGAACTCGACCATGCGCTTCCTCCCTTCTTCTCGGTTCGCCCCGGGTCGGCCTAGAACCCGAGGTAGTGATGGCGCAGCGCGACGTCGGTCGCGAGCGTGCTGGCGTCGGCGGCGGCGACGACCCGGCCGAGGTTGAGCACCACGCCCCGGTCCGCGATCGCGAGCGCGCCGCGCGCGTTCTGCTCGACCAGCACGATCGTGATGCCGTTCTCCCGGCTGAGCCGGACCACCATGTCCATCACCTGCGCCATGATCTTGGGCGCGAGCCCGAGCGACGGCTCGTCAAGCAGCAGCACCCGCGGTCGCGCGACCAGGGCGCGCGCGATCACCAGCATCTGCCGCTCGCCGCCGGACAGGGTGCCCGCCAGCTTGCGGCGGCGGTCGGCCAGCACCCCGAAGCGCTCGTACGCCTCGGCCAGCGCGGCCGCCCGGTCGGCCCGCCGGGGGGCGATGCCGGGCCAGGACATCATGCCGATCCTCAGGTTCTCCTCCACCGTGAGCTCGGCGATCACGCCCTGTCCCTCGGGCACGTGCGCGATCCCGGCCCGGGCCATGTCCTCCGGGCTGCGCCCGGTCCGGTCGGTTCCGTCGAGCAGGACCCGGCCGCCGCGCGGCCGCACCAGGCCGCTGATCGCCCGCAGCAGGGTGGTCTTGCCCGCCCCGTTGGCGCCGAGCACGGCGGTGATGGTGGCCGCGCCGGCCGTGATCGTGACCTGGTCAAGCGCCAGGACCTCGCCGTAGCCCGCCACCAGGTCCTCGATGACGAGCGAGGCGGCGTCGCGGCCTCCGCCCGCGTCGCTTCCGCCCGCGCCCGCGCCGCCCGCCCCCTGGGCGCCTGCGGCCTCCGGCGGTCCGGCCGGGCTACTCATCCCCGGCCCCGCTCACGCCCAGGTAAGCGGCCGTCACCGCCGGGTCGGCCTGGATGACCGACGGGGCGCCGCGGGAGATGACCTTCCCGAAGTCGAGCACGACGAGCGAGTCGCAGACCGACATCATCAGGTCCATGTGGTGCTCCACGATCACCAGTGACGTGTCGGCCGCGAGCTCGCGGATCAGCCCGCCCAGCTCGGCCAGCTCGTCCTCGGCGAGACCGCTGGCGGGCTCGTCGAGCAGCAGCAGCTTCGGCCCGGCGGCGAGCGCGCGGGCCAGCGCGACCCGCTTCCGCATGCCGTAGGAGAGCTCGTCCGGCCGCTGGCCCGCCGCCGCCCCCGCGCCCACCCGGTCGAGCGCCTCGACCGCCTCCTGCCGCAGCCTGCGCTCGTCGCGGCTGGAGCGCGGCAGCCCGAGCAGGGCCGACCAGAACCCGGCCGCGGCCCGGCAGTCGGCCCCGACCATGACGTTCTCGACCGCCGAGAGGCTCGCGAACAGGCCCACCCCCTGCAGCGTCCTGGCGATGCCGAGCCCGGCCAGCCGGTGCGGGCGCAGGTCGTGGTACCGGCGGCCGTCGAGCAGCACCTGGCCCTCATCGGGCCGGATGAAGCCGCACAGGACATTCAGCAGCGTCGTCTTGCCCGCCCCGTTCGGCCCGATCACGCCGAGGACCTGCTGGGGCTCAACCGTGAGCGATACGGCGTCGAGCGCCGTCAGGCCGCCGAAGCGGACACTCACCTCGGAAACCTCGAGGACTGAACCGTGCTTCATCACACAAATCCCAGCTTTCGCTAGGCGGATACGTCAGCCAATGAATCCTCATTCAAGGCACCGTTCAGGCATCTGACAACCCCGGCGCCTCCGGTTGTTGCCAATTCGTGTCTTAGCCGCGACACACAGTTGCGACCCCTGTGACCCCTGAGCCAGATGACGCCAACCCCCACGAAAGCCCCCGTCCCCACCCCGCCCCGCCCGCCCAGGCCCCAACCC
>Ga0302325_10018250_pt1 | contig 14790 bp, 13 predicted proteins | sample Palsa_T0_2_FD_201948 | JGI IMG/M metagenome (GOLD analysis project Ga0302325, IMG submission 201948) | Peat permafrost microbial communities from Stordalen Mire near Abisko, Sweden - Palsa_T0_2 | ecosystem: Environmental > Terrestrial > Soil > Palsa > Peat permafrost | place: Sweden: Abisko... | reverse complement strand
CTCGCGGCCCTTACCAGGCGAGCGAGGAACGGATGGCTGAGCGATGGGGGGGCCGAGGGAGCGCTGTCGGCGACCGTGAAGGAATCCCCGGCTTCCAGCCAGGGCGCAACGATCTCTTTTAACGCTTCGGCGGCATCCGCAGCGTCCCGGTCCGGAGCAAAGCGGTAGTTCAGCTGGAGCACGACGCGATCTGGCAATACGTTGGACGCCACCCCGCCGCTCACGCCGACTGCTTGTAGTGACTCGGTGTAGGTGCAACCGTCTATTCCAACCGCCCGCCCGGGCCAGCTCGCCACGCTCGCGAGCAACGGAGGGAGCCGGTGGATGGCGTTGCGTCCTGTCCACGGCCTGGCTACGTGTGCCCGCCGGCCAACCATGGCGACATCTGCCTTCAGAACTCCCTGGCAGCCAGCCTCGACCCGGGAGTTGGTCGGCTCGCACACGATCGCTGCACTGGCGTCGAGAAGGTGGGGCTCGGCATTGGCCAACACCAGGAGCCCGTTGTGTTCTCGAGCGATCTCCTCCGCCACGTAAAAGACATAAGTCACGTCGCAGTTGGGCCGTGGCACGCTGGCAGCCAGGTCGAGCATGACAGCAAGGCCCCCCTTCATATCGGTCGAACCGAGGCCCCACAATGTCGTCCCGTCGATCTTCGGTACCGCATTGCCGTTTGCCGGGACGGTGTCCAGGTGGCCAGCGAGCACCACTCGGTCGGCCAAGCCGAGATCGGTGCGGGCGACCACGTTGTCGCCGACGCGCACCACGTCCAGCCAGGCGTGACGGCGCAGGAGGCCCTCGACGTGGTCGGCGATCAAACCTTCTTCGGTGGACAATGAGGGCAACGCCACAAGCTCGGCTGTCGCTACGAGCAGGTCGCTCACCGGCTTGCTGCCACTAAACGCTCACCCCGTGCTCCCGGAGCATGTCGTTCAGGATGGTCGTCGAGTGCCGTTGGCCTTCGTCCAACCAGCGGACGACCAAGATGCATGGCAACCCGAAGGTGCCGCCGGCATAAGTGCGCGGCCGCGTCGCCCCGACCCCGACGCACCAAGGCGGCACTACGCCCCGCGAGAGCTCCTGGCCGGTCTCGGCATCGATCACCGGGATCCCGGGGTTCAGGATGCAACCCTCACCAAGGACTGCGCCTGTGCCCACCTGCGCCCCCTGGGTGATCATGCAACGACTGCCTATGAGCGCGTTGTCGCCGATAACCACGGGTGCAGCCTGGGGGGGCTCCAGCACACCGCCGATCCCGACACCTCCTGAGAGGTGGACGCCGGCGCCGATCTGCGCGCAGCTCCCTACCGTGGCCCAGGTGTCGATCATTGTCCCGGGCCCGACGTGCGCGCCGATGTTGACGTAGCTCGGCATCATTACTGCGCCGCGGCCGATGAAACTACCCCACCGCGCCGACGCCCCGGGCACCACCCTTACCCCGGCCTCCTCGAAGCCGTGCTTCAGAGGGAGGCGGTCCGCGTACTCGAAGGGCCCGAGCTCGGTGACCTCGATGGCCGAAACCTTGAAGAACAGCAGGATCGCCCGCTTCAACCACTCGTTGACCGTGACTTCCCGACCTTCAGGTGACGGCTCGGCGACGCGAGCCTGGCCCGAGTCGAGCAAGCCGATCGCCTCGCGGACCAGGTCAGCCTCAGCCTTGCTGTCGGGGCCAAGTTGGTCGCGCCTTTCCCAAAGAGCATCAATCTCGTTTTGCAGGTCCACAGGTGGCGGATGCTACCTCGGCTACGCGCCGAGACGCGAAGCGACCAGCTCTATGCGTTCCATCGGGGCCACGGCGGCGACCCTGATGTGCCCTGCACCGGCAGGGCCATAGAACTCGCCGGGCGAAACGACAAGGCCGGCTTCAGCCGCCAAGCGGGCGGCCAACGCCCACGCGTCCCCGCCCGGGGCGGGTGCCCAAAGATAGATACCGCCCTCAGGCATCGCGGCCTGTACCCCCACCGCAGCCAGGACTTCGCGCAGACGGACTAGACGCTCGTGGTAGCGCTGCCGCTGGGCATCCGCGTGATCCTGGTCCGCCAGCGCGGCAATCCCGGCAAGCTGGGCAGGCCCGGGCACCATGAAACCGGCGTGCTGGCGGACATCGCGCACGAACCCGACCACTTCGGCGTCACCGCTGTACCAACCAAACCGCAGCCCGGCTAGGTTGCTCCGCTTGGAAAGGGAATGCACTGCCAGGGCCCCGTCCGTCCCGCCCGCTCCCACGTCGCCCCCGATGACTGTTCGCGGGGGGCCGTTCCAGGTGAGTTCGGCATAGCACTCGTCACTGGCGACCAGCACGCCCCGTTGCCGGCCCCAGGCCGCAGCCGCCGCAAGGTCATCGAGCTGCCCGGCCGGGTTGCCCGGACTGTTCACCCACAACAGCAGGGCGCGCTCGACGTCTTCCTCGCTGACCGCATCAGGGGTCAGCCGCAGCCGGAAGTGCTCGTCGACAGGCACCGGTACGGCCCTCAGACCTGCCAAGAGAGCTCCCATCTCGTACGTGGGGTAGGCGAGCTCAGGGTAAAGCACGGTGTCGCGCGACGGGTCGCGCAGGTGCAACCAACTTGGAAGGCCGGCGACCAGCTCTTTGGTGCCGATACAGAGCGCGACGAGAGAGGGGTCTACGTTGACCCCGAGACGGCGTCCCATCCATTCGACGACAGCCTCGCGAGCGGCCGGAGAACCGGCCGAAGACGGGTAACCGCGAGTTGCGCGGGCCTCATCGGCCGAGCTCAACGCGGCAAGAACAGCCGGGCTCGGGGGGTCGCACGGGTCCCCGACTGAGAGGTCGACCGCGCCCCCGGGCAGAGCCGCTGCCTTCTCCCGCAACGGTCCCAGCCGTCCATAGGGGTATGGCGGAGGCTGGAAACCCCGCCGGCCTCTCCCTGGGGGGCCCGGTGGCACCTTGGCGGCCGTGTCCTTAGATGTCGTCATGTTCCTGGCGCTCCCAGGGCGAGAAATGCCCCAGCACGGCGCTCGGCAGCCTCGCCTGCACGATCATCGACTGACCGTCCTCGCGGCTGCTCAACACCTCGCCCTCCCTGTGGAGGGCTGCCAGAAGGTCGCCACGGCTGTAGGGGATGCTCAGGACGACCACCCGGCTCGCCAGGCGGAGCTGGTGGGCAACGGCACCGAGGAGCTCGGGTATGCCTTGCCCTGTCGCCGCAGATATCACTACCGCTCCGGGGTACCGGCTCACCAGGTCCTCGGCGACCGCGGGAGCAAGGTCCGACTTGTTGAACACCAAAAGCTCGGGGATGTCCGCGGCACCGATCTCGCCCAGCACCGCCCGGACGGAGTCGATCTGGCCTTCAGGCTCGGGCGCCGAGCTATCCACCACGTGGACGAGCAGGTCCGCCTCGTTGACGACCTCGAGCGTGCTGCGGAAGGCCTCGACAAGCTGGTGGGGCAGCTTGCGGACAAAACCGACGGTGTCGGAGACAAGGACGGGCTCGCCGCCCGGCAGGGCGAAGCGGCGTGTCCTCGGGTCGAGGGTGGCAAACAGCCGCTCGTCGGCGACCACGCCGGCGCCCGTTAGCGCATTGAGCAGGGTTGACTTGCCCGCGTTCGTGTAGCCGACGATCGAGACCGACGACAGACGGCTACCCCGCCGGCCGCGGCGCTGCAACTTACGCCGGCGTTCGAGCTGGGCGAGCTCCGACTCGAGCTTGTGGACGCGGCGCACGAGGCGGCGGCGGTCGACCTCGAGCTGCGTCTCACCCGGCCCTCGCGTACCGATGCGACCGGCCTGCTGGGACAGCGAGTGCCCCCGCCCCCGCAAGCGCGGGAGGCGGTAGCGGAGCTGCGCCAGCTCGACCTGTGCCTTGCCCTCGTCGCTGCTGGCGTTCTGGGCGAAAATGTCCAGGATCACAGCTGTCCGGTCAATCGCGGTGCGCCCCAGGATCTTCTCCAGGTTGCGCGACTGCGCCGGTGACAGCTCGTCGTCAAAGACCACGGTGTCGGCGTCGGCCGATTCCGACACCACCCGAAGGTCCTGCGCCTTGCCGCGTCCGATATACGTGGCGGGATCGGGGCGGTCTCGTCGCTGCAGGACTCGCGCCACGACGTCCGCGCCGGCCGTACCGACCAGCAATGCCAGCTCATCGAGATGGCGCTCTGTCTCGTCCTCGCCTGGGCGGCTGGCCCAGCCATGGTCATCGCCCGGCAGCGTGACCCCGACGAGGACGATCTTTTCTCTGAAGCCGCGCTCGATCAGGCTCATTGGTGCAGGCCAACCCCCAGCCGGCCGAATGCCGGCAGCTGGAGCCGGCACGTCCCGACGCGACGGCTAGGCCCGCTGAGCACCGCGGTCCCGTCGAGGCGGAGCTCCACTTCAGCCGCCCCACCCGGCTGGTTCACCGTCACCTTGCTGCCGACCCTGCCCCAGTGGTGCAGTGCCGCTGCGGCGGCGACCGAACCGGTCCCGCAGGCTTGCGTCTCGCCCACCCCTCTCTCCCATACACGCATCGTGAGCTCGTCTCGCCCGGGGCCGAGAGCAACGAACTCGACGTTGACCCCGCCCTGGGCTCCCGTCTCGTCGCTCAATGCGGGACCGAGCGAAGCCACGTCGAGGGTGCGGGGGTCAGCTCCGAGCACGACGAGGTGCGGGTTGCCGACGTCCACGAAAAGTTGGCCGTTGCCCACGTTGCAGTTATCTGCCGGGCCGAGGACCTTTGGCTCGCCCATCTCTGTGCTCGCCCACATCCAACCGTCTTCGAGCGCATGCACATGGACCTCCCTGCGGCCGGCCGGTGTGAGCACCCCCAAGGTGCCCCCCGGCCCGACATTGACCGCCCCCGCGTCGATAGCGGCATGGACGAGGCACCGCAACCCATTGCCGCTCATCTCTGCCTCGCCGCCATCGGCGTTGCGAAGTTCGAAGGTCATTTCGTCCGAAGAACCGGCTGGCGGCGGCCCGCCTCGCAACAGGCCGTCAGCGCCAAAGCCGAGGTGTCTGTCGCACGCAAGCCGCGCCAATGACGCGTCGACCTCGAGGTGGCCGTCGAGGTCGACCAATACCAGGAAGTCGTTGCCCAGCCCTTCGTACTTGGCAAGGGCGACTTCCCTTCTGGCGCCCACGGCGTCCTCCCTCTGCCCGCCCACGGCGTCCTCCGTCTGCGCGCCCACGGCGTCCGTGTTGTCCCCAGCCACCGTGCTGTCCTCAGGCATCAGTCATCAGACCCAGTCTCCCAGCAGTGCGGGCAGTATTGCCAGGGGGTTTTCGGGTGCCCCGAACCATCGCACCCTGGGGTCTCGCCGCCACCACATCCGCTGCCGGCGAGCGAACTGGCGGGTGCGGTGCAGGGCGCTTGTGACCGCGTCGTCCAGCGCCACGCCGTCTTCGACATGCGAAAGCAGCTCCCGGTACCCGAGCGCCTGGCGAGCCGTGCGGGACAGGCCGGCCGGCCTCCCCGCCAACGCCCGGACTTCATCGGTGAACCCGGCTTCCAGCATCGCAGCGAAGCGCTGCTCGATACGCCCGACTACAACCTCCCGCGGCAGCCAGACACCGGCCAGCCGCCAGGTCGTCGGAGGGAAAGCTCCGACCCCCGGGCCGTAACTGGAAAAGGGGCGACCGCTGCCAATTGTGACCTCCAGCGCTCGCAGCACACGCCGGCGGTTGACCGGCCCGGTCCGGGCTGCCGCTGGCGGGTCGAGCTCCGCAAGGCGGCGGTGCAGTTCGGAGGTGCTCCCGGTTCGCTCGAGCTCTGCGGCCACCTCCGGCCACCTGCCCGGTACCGCGAAGCCGTCGACGAGCGCGTGCACGTAAAGACCGGTCCCGCCCACCAAAAGGGCGCGCTTACCGCGGGACGCTATCTCGCCAATGACCTTGTTGGATTCGCTCACGAAACGAGCCACGTCCCAAGCCTCTGACGGGTCGGCTACGTCGATCATGTGATGGGCGATGCCGGCTCGCTCTTCGGGGCTCGGCTTTGCAGTGCCTATGTCCATGCCCCTGTACACCTGCATCGAGTCCGCTGTCACTATCTCGATGTCGCCCAGTTGGAGTGCCACCATTACCCCGAGCGCGGATTTACCCGAAGCAGTCGGCCCCACTAAGGCGAAGGGCCCTGGTGCCGTGGTGCCGCTCAGCTGGCCGCCACTGGTATCAGGTTGCGATGGCGGGGTTGCGCCAGTACGCGCACGAATTTTCCTTTGAGGAAATGAGGAGCCCCGTACTCGATGAGCGCCTCGACGACCATGCCGGAGCGCAGGCCGGTGGCTTCGATGTGGACCAGCTTGTTCTGGCGGGTCCGGCCTGAGTACACGCCCGGGCCGCCTCTTTTAGCCGGCCCCTCGACAAGGACTTCCTCGGTGCGCCCCACACGCGCCTCGTGGCGCCGCAAGGCGCTGCGCTCAACCACTTGCCTTAGGCGTTCGAAGCGCTCGCCAATTACCTCCGCCGGCACAAAGTCTTCAGTGCGCACCGCAGCTTCTGTGCCCGGACGCGGCGAGAATATGAAAGTATAAGCGCTGTCGTACTCCGCTTCGGCCGCAACTTCCAACGTGCGAGTGAAGTCTTGTTCCGTCTCACCCGGGAACCCCACGATTATGTCCGTTGTGACAGCGAGATCTGCAACGGCGGCTCGCGCGGCTTGCAGCTTTTCGAGATAGCGCTTCGCCGTATAGCCCCTCCGCATCAGGGCAAGCACCCGGTCGCTGCCGGACTGCAGCGGCAAGTGCAAGTGCGGGCATACAGCCTTTTCGGTTGCCATCGCTTCGATCGTTTCGGGGCGCAGATCCTTGGGATGCGGGCTCGTGAAACGGACCCGCTCAATGCCCTCCACCCTTGCAACCGCGCGCAGTAAGTCGGCAAAAAGCGGCCGCGCTCGCGGGGCTGTGGCCGCAGCCCACTCGTCACCTGTTTTGTAGCCATGCGCACGCCAGTCCTCGGAACTGCGAGCTTGAAGGGCGAGATCCCGACCGTACGAGTTGACGTTTTGGCCCAGCAGTGTGACCTCGACGCTGCCCCGCGCTGCGAGCTCGCGCACCTCGGCCACGATTTCGGCAAAAGGCCGGCTGATTTCCGGGCCCCTCACCGCCGGGACGATACAAAAGGCGCAGTGGTTGTCGCAGCCGACCTGGATCGTCACCCATGCGGCGAACGGGAGCTCACGGCGAACGGGGAGAGCAGAAGCGAACTCCTCCGCGCTTGCAGGAGCCGACTCGAGGATCTCGACCTGGGGGCCGTCCGTCCGGGCACGCTCCAGGAGGTCTGCAGCATGCCCGACGTTGTGAGTGCCGAAGACAGCGTCTACCCACGGCGCCCTCTCCAACACTTTCTCCCGGTCTTTTTGGGCAAGGCAGCCGCCCACGGCGATCTGCATCCCGGGCCGCAGCTGTTTCAGCGCACGCAAGTTGCCCAAGTTGCCGTACAGGCGGTTGTCTGCGTTCTCGCGGATACAGCACGTGTTGAAAACGACGACGTCGGCATCCTCGACATCTTGCGCCGGGACCATACCCTGGGCTTCGAGGAGGCCGGCCAGGCGCTCGGAATCGTGCTCGTTCATCTGGCAGCCGAAAGTGCGCACAAGGTAACTGCGCGGCGTTTCAGCCACGCCCTGTGCCGGCGGGCGCTCGAGGTCTGAGGTCACCCCCAAAGCTTAAGCCTTCACGGCACAGTCAGGACGCCGCTGGCACGAATTGGCTACTATGGGCCCGGTTGCCTCGGTTGAGCGGGTCCCCGCCAGCCTGCTCCCGAGGTGACCTTGAAATAGGCGAAGGAGCCGAGATGGTCTCAGCAGTCCAGGATCTGCAAGATCCCCGCCGGGTCGAGCCCGCTTACCTTCTCGGCGAGCGCGACATGCTCCAAGGGTGGCTCGAGTTTCACCGCGCGACCCTGCTCCTCAAATGCGAGGGCCTCGGCGACGCCGCTCGCAAGAGCCGACCCGTGCCCACCTCGCTGCTTTCGTTGCACGGTCTTGTACGGCATATGGCAGAGGTGGAGCGCGGTTGGTTCCAGCGTTGCCTTCTAAGCGAAGCAGACCTTCCCTTCATTTACTGCAGGTCCTGCGACTATGACGACCAAGATTTGGCACCGCTCGACGACGCCAATTGGGACGCTGATCTAGCCATCTGGCAAGCCGAGTGCGAAGCGAGCCGCCAGGCTGCGGCGAGCCATAGCCTCGACGACACCGGTCTGCGTCGGGGCGAGGCCGTTTCCCTCCGTTGGATATACACCCACATGGCCGAGGAATATGCCCGCCACAACGGCCATGCCGACCTCATCCGCGAAATGCTCGATGGCGCTGTTGGCTGGTAACCCGGGTTTTGAGTTATTGACTTTTCCTTTCGAACATTTTCCTTTCGAACGCTTGGTAGCTTCAAAGGCGTTAGCTCGGCTCGGCTGGACGGCCCACGTGCCGCCGGAGGGCCCAAGTACCGGCGGACGGCCCACGTGCCGCCGGAGGGCCCAAGTACCGGCGGACGGCCCAAGTACCCCCGGACGGCCCAAGTGCCGCCGGATGACTCGAGCGCAAGGATTGCTAGCAAGACCGGTTGGTCGCCCGCTCTAACCTGGACCAGCTATGCGCTGCTTCGTCGCTATGTGGCCGGCGCCCGACGTCGTCAAAGCCCTCGGCGCTCTCCCACGACCTGAAATGGCCGGTTTGCGGTGGTCATCCAGCGAACAGTGGCACGTTACGCTCAGGTTTTTCGGCGACATCGACGCCCAAGCGGTGACCGACGCCTGCGCTGCGCTGGCTCGCGCTGCTGATGGTGCCGGCGAGGCACCCCTGGCGCACGGTGCCGGCGAGGCACCCCTGGCGGACGGCGGGCCGGGTACACGCTTTCTTGGACCTGGTCTCCTCATCTGGCCGGTGGACGGCCTGGCTCAGGTGGCCAACAGGGTCGAGCGATTGACCGCCACGATCGGCAAACCCCCGCCATCGCGGACCTTCTACGGCCACGTCACACTGGCTCGGGGTCGACCGGGCGTAGACCTCCGCCGCGCGCCACACCTGCTCACCCCCCTTGCCATGTCCTGGCCCGCCCTCTCCCTGACCCTCGTCGAGAGCGACCTTCGCCCTGACGGCGCCCATTACCGGGTGGTGGAGGAGTTCGCGTTCCCGGGCGTGCGACCATCTCGCCGTTGTTGAGGGCCGGCCCGAGGGCTGAGGGCCAGTGGCGCTGGCGGGGCGTCACCAGAGCGTGGTACGAGCCCTCAGCCGCCGGCACCACGTCCTGGTACGAGCCCGCAGCCGCCGGCACCACGTCCTGGTACGAGCCCGAAGCCCGCGCCGGAGTTCTCGGTGTGGTCCAGGCCTTCCGGGCGTCCGCGGAGCGACGTTTGGGCTGGTGACAGACCGAGATCAATATGCCACGCCGAGACAGCGGAACCACGCCGAGATACTGGTCTCTCAGCGAGCACGGGCAGCTCTCACCCGCTACGCGAGCCCGGCGGCTCTCACCGAGCACGGGCAGCCTCACCCGCTACGCGAGCCCGGCGGCTCTCACCGAGCACGGGCAGCCTCACCCGCTACGCGAGCACGGCGGCTCTCACCGAGCACGGGGCGGCTGACGGGGACGTCGGACGGGCGTGCAGCGGTGGGACAGGCCGTTCCTCCAGGCGTGGACGTCGACGGGCGTCCTGGCCCGGCGGCCCTCACCGGCTCGACGGCGCTAAGCACCCAACACGGGCACCTGGAGCTGGGATCTATGATCCACCACCGAACATACGTTTGGTAGTAACATTCGGGGAGTTACACGCGTGCAGTTAGACAGTACCGAACACGTACCGGCCCCTTATCGGGACCGGTCAAGCGCACAGGGTTTTGGTACCTACTCAGCTGGTCTGGCCATTCGGTCACACCCAGCGCGTAGGTTGCCCGCCGACATGAAGTACACGTACAGACAAACTGAGAGGACGGTCCTGGTGGAGCGTGACAAGGCATTGGAAATGGCCATGGGCCAGATCGAGAAGCAGTTCGGCAAGGGTGCCATCATGCGCATGGGCGAGAACACCCACATGCAGATCGAGTCGATCTCGACAGGGGCTCTTTCGCTTGACTTAGCCCTCGGCATAGGCGGCTTGCCCCGCGGCCGCATCGTGGAATTGTTCGGGCCAGAGTCGTCAGGTAAGAGCACCCTGGCCATGCATGTCGTGGCCGAGGCACAGCGCAACGGTGGCATCTGTGCGTACATCGACGCCGAGCACGCGATGGACCCCATCTACGCCAAGGCGATCGGGGTCAACGTCGACGACCTCCTCATCTCCCAGCCCGACACGGGCGAGCAAGCGCTGGAGATCGCCGACATGCTCATACGCTCGGGGGCACTCGACGTCATAGTCGTCGACTCCGTCGCCGCTCTCACCCCTCGCGCCGAGATCGAAGGAGAGATGGGCGACACCCATGTCGGCCTGCAGGCACGCCTCATGTCGCAAGCACTGCGAAAGCTGACCGCCAACCTCAACAAGTCCAACACGATCGCCGTCTTCATCAACCAGCTCAGGGAGAAGATCGGTGTCATGTTCGGCAGCCCCGAGGTGACACCCGGTGGTCGGGCGCTCAAGTTTTACGCGTCGATCCGCCTCGACATCCGCCGCATCGAGTCCATCAAGGACGGTGCCGAGGTCGTAGGTAACCGCACCCGTGTCAAGGTCGTCAAGAACAAGTGCGCCTCGCCCTTTAAGCAGTGCGAGTTCGACATCATGTACGGCAAGGGCATCAGCCGCGAGGGCACACTGCTCGACGTTGCCACCGACCTCGGCCTAGTGCGCAAGTCTGGCGCCTGGTACACCTACGAAGGCGAGCAGATAGGCCAGGGGCGTGAAAATGCCAAGGCGTTCCTCGCAGAGAACCTCGAGCTCGTGATCGAGATCTCTGAGAAGGTGCGTCAAAAAGTCGGTACCACCAGTACCCCCGGTACCGACGCTGCCGAGGAAAAGGCAGACGACGAACCCCTCGTCCTCGAAGACTGAGCCCGTTCCCGCCCGAGGCCTGTACACCAAACCGACGGCCACGCCACCTCCCGCGCCTCGAGGTCTTGATAGGTCCATAGAGGACAGGTACGTAGAGAGCCGTGGGGGGAACTGCCTTAGTTCCCCCTGGCTGGCTCCGAGGCATTCCGCGATAACTCATCAAAGCCGCTGGGATGAACCAACCTGAAGGGAATAGCGAAGCAAGTGCCATCAATGTGCACGCTCACATACGTCATGTGCACGCTCACATATGCCTTTCCGGTGGTGCCTTTCGGTGCGCCGTCTTAAACTAACGGTGGCTTTCCTGGTTCTTGCGTGGCAATGGACGGCGAGCCAGCCTGAGGATTGCCACAATTTCCGCAACGATCCTCCGGTTCCGCGCCTTGTTGTGCAATACTTATATCGTCGCGTTTACAAGTTGTTCGCTTAGTAGGTCGTCAGTGATAACGGTTTGGCTAGCTGGCCCAGCGGAGGTCCTATGACGACGTTTTATCCAACCGATGAGGCTTTGGGTGCTGTCCTTGACCTGAACTCACCGGGTTTGTCGAGCGAGCTGGCGGAGCTGGAAGGACGGCTTACAGTGCTCGCCGGACTTCTGGACGCCCTTTCCCGGTTAGGCGAGATAAACCAGGTCATCCAGTTTTCACAGGACAGGAACTCCGCTCTAGTTGCACTGCAACAGGAGCCGTTCGGTTATTCCAACCAGGAGGCCGAGGCGGTCCTGGACATGCCTATGAGCTGGCAGACCGGGGAGCACGCCGACCACATGCGCCAAGAGCGCGAGCACCTCACCGAACGCCGCGCAAGTTTGCGTCAGCACGTCGCCGAGGTGCTCGCTCTTCACTGGTTCGGCTGACCAGCACCCCTTTCGAGCAGCCTGCGGCGTAGCAGGTCCAGTGACGACGTTGTGGCACGCTCCCGCACCAAGTACCGATTGCCACCAAGCGAAAGCTCCGCTACCTCCGTTTGCCTGGGTTGTCCTTGCGCGCCTAGCGCGTTGCCCGAAAGGCCTACAAAGACAGTCCCGACCGGTTGGCCGTCGGCTTGTGCCGGCCCGGCTACACCGGTGAGCGCAAGCCCGATGTCGGCGTGCAACAAGCTCGCAGCTCCGAGCGCCATTTCGCCTGCCGCCTTTGCGCTGACGACCGGTCCCGGGCCTACGCCCAGCAGCGCCCGCTTGACGTCCTCACCATATGAGACGACAGCGCCGGCGAACCAACTGCTCGCGCCGGGGACAGCGGTGAGCCGAGCTGACAACATGCCCCCAGTCAGCGACTCCGCTACGGCGAGGCGAAGCCCGGCGCCAGCAAGCAAGCGCCCGACCACCACCTCGAGGCCCTCGTCGTCTACTCCACCGACTGCGACACCGAGGAGCGCCTTGAGCTCAGCCTGTTCTGCGTCGAGCGCACGCAGCACGGCGGCTTCGGCGCCCTCGCCAGTGGCACGCGACGTGATTCGCACTCTCACACCCTCCGTCGCACTTGCCAGGAAGGCGATCGTGGTGCTCGTCCCCTCCAGCGCTGTGACGCGGGGCTCCACCACCTCCGCCACCTTCGACTCGGTCATCCCCCAAACTCGCAGGAACCGGCTACGGATGATCGCGTTCTCCCCCGAACGGCGAACGAGGTCAGTCAGCACGGACCGCTCGAGCATCTCGCGCATCTCCGACGGCACCCCAGGCACTGCGTAGATGACCTTGTCCCCCACGGGACAGATCAAACCCGGGGCGGTCCCGACGTCTGCGAGGATCGGCGCTGCACCCTTGGGCAAATCGGCTTGCTTGTAATTGATGTCGGGGATATCCCGGCCGGCAAAGCGCTCCCTCAGGCGGACCTCGAGGGCCGGGTCGCGCAGCAATGGCACACCCATCACCTCGGCGATGGCCTCGCGCGTGATGTCATCCTGAGTTGGGCCGAGGCCACCGCAACAAATGACCGCACCCGTTCGCTCGAGTGCGGCCCGCAGGGCCGAGACAATTCGCGCGTGGTTGTCGCCCACCTTCGTCTGCTGGAAGCACGAGATCCCCACCGCCGCCAGCTGCTCGCCGATCCAGGAGGAATTCGTATCTACGATCTGGCCGAGCAGAAGTTCTGTCCCGATAGCCAGGACCTCGCAGTCCACAGGAGTATTCCCCTAAACGCCGGTTGCTACGGCACGCCGGCCGGCACGCGAGTCCACGAGATATTGCACCGCACTTACCCAAGCCAATATGACGGCCAGCCACAACGCTAGGTGCGCAACGGTCAACCGTGAGGACCAGCCCGGCAAGAGCACGAGGCCGACGGTCACGAACTCGACCATGGTCTTGGATTTTGCCACCACGCGAGCCGGGACGCTGACGCCATGGCGGGCCACTATCACTCGGTATGAGGTGATCACGAGCTCCCGTCCACCGAGCAGCGCCACCGGGGCCCAGCTGATGTCGCCGATGGCCACCATCGCCGCCAGTGCGCCCAGGACCAGGAACTTGTCCGCGAGCGGGTCGAGGAAGGCGCCCGAAGCACTCGGCCCGCGCCGGCGCGCCAACCAACCGTCGGCGAAGTCGCTAAAAGCCAGCGCCGCCCAAAGCAGCAGTGCCCCCCACGAGGGCGTGGCCCACAGCACGACCAAAATGAGCAGTGGCGTGGCGACTATACGTGTCACGGTGATGCCGTTGGCGGCCGTTTTCAGCCTCCAGGGCGAGGGCGCCTCAGCGGTCGCTGTACCGCTCATGCCGCCACCGGGGCCCCGACGAGGTCCGGCCCTTCGGCCTCTACGATCCTTGTCTGCACCCACGAACCCGCCTCGAGGTCGCGCGGCACGTGGATGACGCCGTCGATCTCAGGTGCCTCCCTGTGGCTCCGCGCCGTACCGGGGGCGTCGACAAGGACCTGGCACGTGGTACCTACCAGCCCGGCCCTTTTGCGGGCGGTGATAGCGTCTTGCAGCTCTGAGCATTCCTTGGTCCGTTCCACCACGAGAGACGAAGGTACTTGGTCGGGCAGACCTGCGGCGTAGGTGCCCTCTTCCTTGGAAAACGCAAAAAACCCGACCCAGTCCAGCTGCGCCTCCTCCAGGAAGCGCAGGAGGGCATCGTGGTCCTCCTCGGTCTCGCCCGGGTACCCGATGATGAACGACGAGCGAAGTGCAGCATCCGGGAAACTCTGGCGGATACTGGATATTTTCCCCAGGAAGCGTTCACCGTCACCAAAGCGCCGCATCCTGCGCAGCAAGGGCCTCGACACGTGTTGCAAGGAAAGGTCGAAGTACGGGCACCCGCTCGAACCGACCGCCTCGATCAGCTCTTGGCTGAGCCCCGACGGGTAGAGGTACAGCAGCCTCACGCGGTCCACGCGCTTGCTGACTTCGTGGAAAAGGGGCACCAAACCAACCTCGGGCAACCTTGCCGAGGCCCCACCGGTGACGTCCCTGCCCCACGAAACGAGATCTTGGGCCACGAGGACGACCTCGGCCGCACCAAGCGCGTCGACCTCGGCGAGGATGTCAGATGCCGTGCGCGAACGCTGGGGGCCGCGGAACGAGGGGATCGCGCAGAACCCGCAGTGCCTGTCACAACCCTCGGCGACCTTGACATAAGCCCAGGGTGCCCGGGCCGGCGGCCGGGGCAGGTTCAACAGGTCGAAGCTCGGGATGGGCCGGCGGGTAGCAGGGGCAGAGCTCACGAGCCGGGTGGGCCCGAAATCGACCGGCACCCCGAAGCCAGCGACGCGGTCTACTTCTGGGAGCGCGGCCGCAAGCTCGGCGCCGTAGCGCTCGGCCATGCACCCGGTGACCACGAGCTTGGCGCCCTGTTTCTTCGTCGCCGCCAGTTCCAGCACGGTCCCTATCGACTCCTCCCGGGCAGCCTCTATGAAGGCGCACGTGTTGAC
>Ga0302325_10018248_pt1 | contig 14791 bp, 18 predicted proteins | sample Palsa_T0_2_FD_201948 | JGI IMG/M metagenome (GOLD analysis project Ga0302325, IMG submission 201948) | Peat permafrost microbial communities from Stordalen Mire near Abisko, Sweden - Palsa_T0_2 | ecosystem: Environmental > Terrestrial > Soil > Palsa > Peat permafrost | place: Sweden: Abisko... | reverse complement strand
TCTTCTTGTTGTAGCACATCCCATATGATACGGCGCTCCATCTTCCATCATCAATACATAACCACACTCCTCCATTGAGTCTAGCCAGAAGGTGAACATCTCTCCATCCAAAATCAAGTCAGTATAAAGGCGGTCAGTCATTTTCCCTTGCCCATCTGTTTGAGGAACTATAATCAGCTCACTAAGCTTTCCCATCCTCATTGCGCTCCAGATATTGACCTTCTCGAACCCAGGGATCACAGTCGCGCCACAACAGTCCTCCAGATATTCTTCTTCAGGATATCTCCACACATATTTAGGCCTACAATTTGGCATAGTTTGCATAGACATCTCATCACTGAAAACAACCCTACTCCACTCTTCTTCTGCCCATGTAATATGCTCTTTTGCAAATGCCAGACGTTTTGCCTTCTAGACGGATGACAACCAAGGCGTTTTGCGCTGAATTCGCTTGCCCATACCGAGGTCATTGACAATTGCTCGTTTTAAAGTGAATGTAGAGATATTGAGAGTGAGATCATCGATAATTTCTTGCAATGGCTGCCTTCGAGTCTCGCGATCCTGCCTGATATGACTCTTGATGTGCCATAAATCCCTTTCCGATAACTTCTTGGGGGCGCCAGAGTGTGGGGCAGAGGTACACTCTCCTGTTTCCTCCCATCTTTGGAAGATATTCAGAGCTGTATTGGGCTTAACATCCAACAGCGCACCAATTGATGTAAACTTTCCCCCCATTCTTCTCATACCCACAATTTGATTGCGAATGTTGTCGGGAACATCCTCTCCTCGGGGCATTGCTTGTAAACAGCGGAGCATGGCATGGTCACTCGGGCACTCCTGGTGATCTGATCACGATGGCGGTGAAATCACGGGCCGCATTCTAAAAGTGACTAACTTTTGGTCACCCTCTGATCATCCGATGTGTGCGGATACCGACGACGTCCCGAACTAAAATATTAATCCGAGGTTTGTGTTACCGCCAGCCTAGTATGACTAATAAGCTCCAACCAACGGATGTCAACAGACACAACAGCAGTTAACGGCAGCAGACCCTCCTTCCAGGGACATGGGGCGTCGACCATTTTACAACATGTGACGATCCCCACGGAGCTAGATAAATGTTTTGGACCCCTTTTTCCCAATGCGGCCGCGGCTCTAGCTGCGCAAATCATGCCCCGCAAGTCCGCGCCGCAAAGCAATATCAACCATTCAAATAATAACAATCAATTTTGGGACCAAAATCCTTGATTTTTATATATATAAAATAGCCCGCACCACCGAAACTTGCAAACCCGCACCACCGATTGGTTGCATTCCGAGGATGTCTGGAGATTTAATTGCATTGATCCAAGACCGTGCGCGAGTCCAAGCCCGTTTCCAAATGTCCCGCCCTCCTCCCTCCCCAGGCCAGAGTGTCCCCTTTCCTCAATCCGGCAATGCCATCGCTATGTAACTTCGACACCGTAATCCTTGCACCCGAGCTGAAGTTCTCGGTGCTGAAGACCCCTCCAGAAGCGCCGCGCGCTCTTCCCTAGCCGCACGAAGATCCTGTTCTTTTTGGCGCTGTTCTTCCCTGATTTTGGTGATCTCTTGGAGGTCTGTGCGCACACCAGAACGTTGATCTTGGAGATGCTGGCGAGTTGCTTCCGCGAGCCGTATGTTGACGTCGTTGAGCTCGCTCTGCTCCTTGGCGATGCGGTCATGAAGTTTGAGGCGATTTGAAGCATCCCAGAAGTCCTCAGTGTATCTGGCGCGTTCATCCTGAGACGCGCTATATTATGAACATGCGGCAGTTTGTAACCGTTCGCCGTGGCCAATTGAGGTTTCGAAGTATCAGGTCATACACTCCCTTCGAGCAGCATGAGGCCGTTGGAGAAGTATTCATCGCCTGGGAGCTTGTCGGTGTAAAAATAGAGCTCCACAGTGTATAGCCATGCCGCGAAGTCCTCGGTATCATGGCCTTGGAAGGGCGGGCGCTTGAGGCCGAGCCTCATAGGAACAGCATTCCTCCCACTTTCGCCTTCGTAAGGCGCAATATCGTTCGGCCTTGGTGTCTTCTCGCGAAGGTCCTGCGGCGGATACGGTGAGTATGCCTGGAAGGGAGGTCTTGGCGGCTGGGGCTGCTGAAACGGCTGCTGTGGCTGTTGCGATGGCTGGCGCGATTGCTGGCGGCTTGGGTGTTGAGAAGACTGCGGTAGAGGAGGATAATTCGCGTAAAAACGCTCTGGATTTGTGCTGAAACGCGCATCTTGCGGAGGGAATGGCTTCGGCTCCGGCTTGTAGGTCCTCGGAGGATTTGGATGCCCGTAGATGCCCTCTTCATCGTCTTGAGGAGGTGTCTGGCCGCGCGGCAAGGGTGTAGGTGAATTGGGTCTGCTGCGGCGAGGGCTGTTGCTCTGGATGATTAAGGCATTGAGGCCCTGTATCTTCGTATCCGTCTCCCGCATGTGGTCCCAAGCCGTGTATCGAAGTTCCTCTCCATCCTCTCAAACCGTTCGAGGATGAGCTGCATCTCTGATGACGTGTTTCCTGGCGACGGCGTGTTCGGAGGTGCGTCGGAGCTGCTGGATTCATCTCCTTCGACGTCTAGATGGAGTTGTGCACTGCCCTGTGCCTGTGCAGAGTTTTTTTGGCCGCCGCGGTTCCTCCGAGTGACGTTGCGAGGAGGTGTCCTCTCCATGGTCGGTGATCAAGGGGTGACAGGTGAAAATCTTCACGAAGTCGCCACGTCACGGATTCTTGACCGAATTTGCTCGGATCACGATGGATCGAAGCAGAATTGCTTGTAGATGTAGGGATTGATGATGGATAGCTCCCTCCTCGAGCTATCGCAGGTCCCCACAGATAATTATCTGTGGATTACACGAGTCCCGTTCAGGATCCAGTTAATAGTCTATCTGTCTCTAATCTAGATAATAATGACCTCTAAACACACACACAGCCACCACGCTCCGCCTAGCAGTTGCGACACAATGCGGCAACGTTGATTGGCCGCCGTAACAAGTTTATTTCCACCGAAAATGAGGATCCCCCTCAATTTCCCGCCGCCAAAACCACCACCATCTCGATCAACAAAGGCACCGCAGCAATCAACAACCCGCCCCAGATACAATGAAAGATAATTAGATAGTCTCAAAGAGGTAACACCTTGCTATGGATACATTACTGTTCTCCTGAAAATGACTTGACTACAACCCCACATACGATACGGCGCGTCAGTGATCACCAGATCTAGACAGATAATCCCCGCGGCTCATCTCAAAGCCTCAATGGAGCGCGCCAGAAAGATATTCCACCCTCCAAGACACCAAACAGAAATCCAAAACACCCGAAAACCAACACAATAGCCGGTGTTTGCGAAACAAGAATGAAAATCGCAATAATTTGGGACAATTGCCCCGCCATCTTGACTAGTGGGGAAGTCAGTATCTCAATTAATGGACAAGCGAAAGAAAGGAGGAATGGGGGAGAGGGGGGGGGGGGGTGGAAGTACTCAAGAATATAACCCTCTCGATGGGGTTGCGGTTGATTATCCCTGAGTTGACGTTGTTCGCCGGAGGTGCTTCGGGCATACTGGTGAGTCGAGGAGCAAGAGGTGCTAGATTTCAGTGCGTGATAACTTTGAGGCATTGGGGCTCACATCTGAGACTGAAGTTCGAAGGTAATATCGATCGAGGCACGAAGGACGAGATAGTGGGCAATACCACCGGATCAATCCAGGAGGATTTGGGCTCGTAGTTCTTGGGCCGGGGGATATTCTTTCCGCGCGCCAGACGGGCTTTATAAAAAATCCGCACCCCCGTGCACGTTTAATCCCACCGATCCTACTCCTGAAAATAAACTCTAATTATATTAACTATCGCGACGTATACCGAAGAGGAGGTAATCAGCACCTCACGGCCCGCCGGGCGCCCAACTCTCATTGGTACATATTTTGTATCCCATGACATCCCATGACACGGCTGTGTTTGCCCTCGTCCAAGGATCGTCTCTCATTGGCCCGCCCTTCTCATGGCGTTTTTTGGGTTTTGCGGCGACAGCGCTTTGGGACACCACTCCGCCATGCCAGCAACCTTCTTTATATTTCTGCTCAAAAAATGCGTATAATCGTCCTATTATTGAATGCATCAATGCATATGCATCTGTCCCGCATAGCGAAACCGGAACGTTTCAAGACCCGGCTCCACGGTAAGCACGGTGCCCGTTTTAATTATCATTATCCCGCGTTCATGATAATGGACCACGAAGACAAATCCGTGGGGTTAGCACTCTCGATGGCGCGTTGCGTCGTTTCCCAGCTGTACCGAAAGGGGCCAAGGGGTTGATGATAAAAGGAAAGGTGGCCGAGGTCCTAAAAAGAGATTTATGTCCAGGATTACTGTAAATAAATAATTTTACCGTACATTTAATTTCGGGGCCCATAGAGACTTGGGAGGACTCCAAGCAGGGAACCATTCTGCAGTTTTCGACTGTTGACTCTTCCGCGGATCGATTGGCTCACGATCCGGATGCGAGCTGTCCTTTGCTTGATCGCTAACTTCCATTCCCAGATATTGTCACAGACACACTGAGAACTTTTCTGAATAGTACCATTTGACTTCCGAGTCAGTAGCCCCGGACAATGGAGCGTCGACCTTCTTCTTAGAACATGTGACGTGACGGCCCGCCTGGCGCGGAGATAACCCATTGAGCGGCTTATAAAATAGCGACATGCTAGTACATTTCCCACCTGAAACTGCGCTTGAAGGTCCAGGACCCGGCGGAACCGGAATTGGTATGACCTCTCCTCGTTTAGCCCAAATAATGTGCAGCAATATTCCCTCACGTTTGCCCCATCGGGATTGATATCCAAGAGGCCCGTGCGCGAGCAAAGTCCACATCCAAATCCAATTCCTGCTCCGGCATAGGCCCCAGGCCTCCCCAGACCTCCACACCCATCCCCCCCATCCGGCAATGCCGTCGCTATCTAACTTCGATACGTGATTGGCCACCGAACAAGTTTAATATGTATTTCCGCTTATATTAAGGGATGATCCCCCTGGGAGTTCCGTTCCCGTGCACGAGACACGCAACCACCACCATCTCGACCAACAAAGGCACCGCAGCAATCAACAACCCGCTCCAGATACAATGAAAGATAATCAGATATATAGTCTCAAAGAGATAACACCTTCCTTGCTATGGATACATGACTGTTCACCAGAAAATGACATGACTACCACCCCCCTGATGATCCCCCCGGCTCATCTCAAAGTCTCAATGGAGCGCGCCAGAAAGAAACCCCACCCTCCAAAACACCAAAAAGAAAGACAAAACACCCCAATACCAAGACACTCGCTGGTGTTTGCGAAACAAGAATGAGAATCGCAAGAATCTGGAACAATTGCCCGGCCATCTTGACTAGTAATGGGGAAATCAGCATCTCTGCGCGAGAAAAAGAACTGGAGAGGGAATGGAAGTACACAGGAAGATAACCACCTCAATGGGGTCACGGTTGATTCTCTCTGCCAGTGGATTGACGTTGTTTGCGAGGGGCGCCGCTTCGGGCATGGTGACGGTACGGTGGGCCGAGGGGAAAGATGTGCTAGATTTCAGCATGTAATAATTCTGGGGCATCAGAATTCCCACCTGAGACTGAAGTTCGAAGGTATTCTCGATCGCTCCACGAAGTACGAGATGATGCCAGGCGACACCACCGGAGCAAATTCAAGATGAAATGGGCGGGAGGTTCTTGTGCGCTCTGCTTTCCGGGGGAACCCGGGGCGTGTTGGCCTTAAAAGAGAAAAAGAGATCGATCTCCGCCCCTGTTTTTTGTTTTTTGATCGATAACATGAACTAGAGCCAAAACTCTATCACTAGTCTGCACTGTACCAAAACTCTAAACCTGAATTTTGTGGGAGTTGCGTGTTGCTCCGGGACACGGGATTGTGTGTTGCGACATGGCGGAAAGGCAGGGCTGTGTTAGCCTGCACGTCCCTCGTCTCCCATTGGTTGTGTCGGAGCTGTCGGGCTGCCGGTGTCGGGGCTGTCGGAGTCGGGGCCAGGCCAGGGGGACACTGAAACAATCCGCGTTGTGTGTTAATAGAAAACAGCTGCAGAACGCTCAGTCATCCCCACTCGACGCTCCATGTCTGGGTGTACTGAGTCCTCGGAAGTTGAATAGTACTATTCAGAAAATGCCCTGTAGCTCAGTGAATCTGTGGCAATGTCTGGGAACCGAATTTAGTGAGCAAGCAAAGTTTTAGGGCACCTGGGATCGTGAGGCAATCGAACCACGCGCTCCGAAGAAACCGTCCCTCCGGAAGATTCAACAGCAGAAATCGATTTTATCGCCGTGTAAAAGGCAACGCCAAGCGCTATCGAGAGTACGCCTACTGCCCCCATATCCCATGTGTGGTGAGTAGTGCCGCCAGGGCGGGGGATTGACGTGATACAAACCTTGAAAACATGCCGCGGGATCTAAAACTGAGTCTATTCATGCCGCGGGGATGGATACAATAGGTGACGATTGGCGCGGCGATAACACTCTTGACCTCTTTACGATGCATGATCCCGCCCGCAGACATAGCGATTGAGCGCTATGTCTGTCCCGTGTCTCTAGTTCGAGCGAGGCGCTTGCTCCTCAAATCATGCGTCCGCGTCGTCATGACCGATAACGTCAAAGAGGTCCGTGCACGAAGCCAAGTCCACTTCCAAATGGGGCGCCCTCATCCCTCCCCATGCCAGGGTGCGCATCCCCTTTCCCCATCCGGTGGCAATGCCCTCGCTATGTAACTTCGACGCCGTAATCCTCGCAACCTCTCCAACAACAACAACACCGGGCAAGCTCCTCCCCCTCCCCGAATACGACATCCACCTCCGTCCCTCCACGCACCTCACAACCCTCGCCCCTCATCCTTCCGAACCGCCCGCAGCAGGAGACGACATGTCTACAGGCGATAGTACCATCAAGACCGTGACCAAGGCCGAGACATCGACCTGCACATGTTATATCCCCAGTACCCCGAACCAACATTTCCGCGTCATGGTAACGAACAAGTCCCCCTCCGATGCATGTGTTTCGGTCTCCGTTGACGGCGAGTGGGTTTATTCGGGATTGAGTTATCCGCCTTTACATAGGGCGATTTATTTCAGTGGGAGGGTGGTTGATCAACATACCATTCAGGAGATGCGGTTCACGGAGGTGGATGTTACTTGTACGAACCCCCCTTTGGATTAGTTGTGTCGTCCTTGCATACTTGTATCCCTTGTTGTTGCATTCTTGTTGTTGCATTGAGTTTTTTGGCCATTGGATCATGAGGGCCGTGGGAAAGGGACGCAGACGGACGCTGATGGTAGATGATTCCGCGGAGGGACAACATCCAAGACCCGAGATGGGAACTATTGTCGTCAAGATATACCGCGTCAAAGTCAATGGACCATGGCAAGGGAAATGGCAACCCTCAAAACACGAAGACACAAAACCCGTCCTAGTCAGCGAGAAAGCAAAGACACTCGAAGCAGACACCCGAGTAGGGTACCCCCCTTCTACCCTTTAGATACGTGTCCCTTCTACCCGCTATATACATACATACATATGTATGTGCCCGTTCCTCCGGCTATACCCCTGTCGCTTTTTCGCTTTTGCCCCTGTCGCTATTGCGTTGACATTAGATTTTCAAAACCCACACCAATAAAAACAGACCTCAAACCCCAGAATACAGAATACATAGACCCACCAAACAGCCCCCCCTTCATCGAATTCACGTTCTTTTATCGCTCTCACGGTTCCCCCTCCCCCCCAACCCATCCGTCCACCCTTTCTCGCTTGCGGTGCAAAGTATATTGATTGATGGTAGAAAGATTACGGGAAATGGGATTGGTCCCGCAGATGTCCGAGGTTTCGGTCATGGAGAAGGAAGTGTCGCTGGGGGCTGAGGGGGGAACAAGGGAGCTTCGTCCAAGGAAATCGATTTGGAATTTTTGGAGGTGAGCGGCGGGGGGATGGGGGCATGCATACTGTATGAAGGCTGCGGGAGAGTAGGAATCTATCGACGCTGGAGTATGGAGTTTAATCAATTGGAGGGAATCGATCATCATTGCATAGTATTACTAAGGATATTTGTATGTAAATTTAAATACATCAACATCGTTAAGTTAGTGCTCGGGCTGCATGCGCGCGAAGTATAAAATATCTCAGGTGGCGTTGATTTCGGGTTTTTGGGATTATACATATACACGACGTGGGATGATATTCGGCCGGGAACTGACGTGTTTCTTTTTTGCGTGAAGACAAAGCCTTGAATTTCCCACTGACGTCGACGTACGGGTATGAGTGAAGTCACAGTGCCAGCGCAATTAATCGCAATAGCTGCCACAAGTGTCAATTAAGCAATTCATCTCATACGAGTCCAAGGTTCATCTGACGCCATACCCGTCAGGACCTTTACAACAACTGTATTGAAGGAGCTCACGTACACGGTAAGGAATCAATCCTCCTTAGTTTGCTTGCAGTATAATTATAATACTTCATGATCAGTCGGTGGCTGTACATGTTGTCCTCCAACACCAACACCCAATCCAACCATAACGCCGACACTGACGTCGTCCTGTGTACGGCGCAGTGCAGACTCTGGTTCCAAGAGGACAATTTTGCGTATATTTTTGCATGGGAAGCGGAGATACGATAAATTCAGCATGGGCAGTCTCATCAGCCAGCCATTCCTGGTATCGCTTGTCGCCCGTAAAGTCCTTCGGTTCGATTAAGAGCTGAGAACTTGACAATTAGCGGAAATCCCCGTTGCAAAAATACCTTTCCTGCTACATTCCCGTCGCTCTGAAGAATCCTTGCCGTATAAAGTTTACTGCGTCTGCCATCCAACGTCAATCGCGGACACGATACTTGGGGCGCCGACTCGAATGTTCTCCAGTGTCATCGAGGTTTTCTCTCGGCTGAAATAGCCAGGCCGGTCCAGACGACATGATTCTACTCCGTCGATTAAGAAGCTTCGTATTAAATCATACATTGCGGCTCATGTTTTCCGCGATGGATAACCCTAGTATTATTGGGATTTGCGTCAGATGTTCGGTGATTTGTCGTAGCGACATTGTGCCCCGGGCCGCCACGGTAGACAATATAGTCTTGAGGTACGGAGGGAGCGAAGTGGACTGCAGCGTGTCTGAGACTACCGCTGAGCTCCCAGGAATGTCCCGCGATCGAAATGGAACGTGAGGATATGGCTGAATGAAATATCTTAGTCGAATTTTGTACGTTTGTTTCGAGGAATAATCTTTTTGTGTAGCCACATGACCTTATACGAATTGGCTTTACCATCAGATGAACGAACATCCGACTCGAACTGAATCCACAAGGCCAACGTCCATCCATGTAATAATGCGCCGCGAACACGATGTAGTCGTCGTATCCTTGGAGAGAGTGAATGTTGTCAATGACGGCGTTTAGCACTGGTTTCCGGTCTCTGAGAAAGTGCAAGCATCCTTGTCGGCTTTGTTTCTTACAGTGAAAGGCGTCTGATTAGAACGAAGCCCGCAAAAGTCTTCAGTAAATCAGAAGACGAACACGGAACGATTTCATCTTGCGGTATTGGACGAGTAATAACCTCGTTCTTGAAATCGCCAAATCATCTCATAAACTTCTCTCTGCAATTCCGTAAAATCAACTCAAAATATTTATTGAAGAAATCTGTGGTGTTGAGGCAGTCTTTTGCTGTGGATCTGATTAATTCCGCTAGCTCATTTGCATGTTCGATGTCTGCATGTTTCATCGTGTTTTTGGTATAGTATACCTCAACTGTGTCTTTGAAATTGTAGATAGCGATAGCAGCGACATCTTGTTCTTTTTCTCGTATCAGCGATAGTGCAAGGCCATAGAGGATCACATGCATCGTTGATGTGTTGGAGTGTTCTGGGGTGGATGTGCTCAGCCTTGACTGTTCCTTGGCACATCGATTTAGTATCGACATCATCTCATATGCGAAATCTCTTTTTTCGTCAAGCACGTCTTGCGTTGGCCTTGGTGTCGGCACAACTTCGAACTGAACTTCGTTGTCCGTGGTCTGTGACATGCATGGTTCCAGAGTCTATCAACCGTTCGGGTGTCTTTCTTTGAATCTGTGATCTGAGTCCTTTGGGAATGAATGGTTCTTGGGATAGAAATCTTCATTGAATAAGAGAGATGCCGAGAGATCTGAATGATCGTTCCGTTTAACTGCGGACTCACATTCGATATCTCAGCCAGTAGTATGTAGTTGTAGTGAATGATCGTTACGATTGGTCTCTCTCGCGGACTTCAAGCTTCATCCGGCCGCGGGAGGAACACTATCGTAGCATCTGGGATGCCATCCTGCGCGCACGAATACCTGGACTATTTGTAAGAGCACTCGTCCTTACATTGTGAAATAAACGAGAACCCTTGATCTGATGCTCGGGGAAATTGTAAATAGTTTCAAACAATAATAGTATCGAATCGTGTGGAAGTGAATTGTCAAGTGAATCGTGCCTCAACGAACGTCTAATGCTTCCTGGCGAGCTACATAATAGCGGGCTCCTACCAGAATGACATCTTCGCGTGTAACACAGTGCAGACTTGACACAAAAGTGAACATTGCTGTGTGATTTTTCGGGCAACCTTCTGTAATAAACGATTGTTAAGCGATATTGATCCTTCCTTGCCTATATTTTGAGATCTCGGAGAGTAGAGCGATTGAGTAGTGTGTTCCCAGGCTGACTCCTCCATCCCTTTCACAGATTTGTGCAAGAAAGAACTTGATGACTAGGCACTCTGCCGATTTCAGACCGGCAGTTTCAACTGTTACGATTCTTGCACTGGGAGAACCCACCCCCCCTCCCCGCCGGTTGGGGATGGGGGGCGGGGGTGAATGAGCCGAGTGCCTTTGCTTGTAGCGGCGCAGGCTCTGAACTGGTATTCGGAGGAGGGACATGTGCGATTGTTCCGCCACCAGCATCAGCGGAATTCTTTCCGAACTTGAGTTGCATACGTTTAATCTCCACGCTCAACCCGTCAATCGTTGAGTTGGCAGTGTTGAGAGAGGACTCCGATTTGTTGACAAGCTTTTTGTAACGGTCTCGTTCGGCTGTGAATCTTGGGGGGATGGCGGTGAAGACTTGTGGCGTATGGTGCACAGAGTCGACCGTATGAAATAACTTCGAGTTTTCGAATCCGAATTGTGGCGAATCTACCAAGTCCACAAAATGATAATGGGAAAATTTCAGATATACCCATAAAAATTCTCATATTTACAGAATTCCTCCTCTATTTTCCACAATACACATACAAACTCGGAAGCACCCCTAGCCGTGGTGACTGCGCCCGAAGGCCAACCAACCACAAACATCCAGGCTCTAGCGACTCCAGCTAGCGTATCTAGCTAGCGGCACCAGCTCCAGCGCATCCAGCTCGCAGCGCATCCAGCTCTCGTTCTCCATGCTAGCGCACCAGCTAGCGGCTCCAGCGCCAGCGCACCAGCTCCAGCTAGCGGCTCCAGCTCCAGCGCCAGCGCCAGCGCGAGGGGTGCTTCCGAGTTTGTATGTGTATTGTGGGGAAATCTGTAATTTTGAAAAATAGAGGAGGAATTCTGTAAATATGAGAATTTTTATGGGTATATCTGAAATTTTCCCAATGATAATTTGTGGGTTGTGCACTTTTCAAAACTTGTTGTTCGCTATCGAAGCGAAAATTACCCATCTGACAATAGGGTAGACGTTAACCGTGTCTCGGATAACCGTCGACAAGAAACACAGTGCGTGAACGGTCTAGCCAGGTCAGACAACGGCTGTAACAGTAGCAGTGAGAGTGGATCATACTTACGACTCGTTTCTTTGACCTAAGGTCACTTCCATACGTGATACGATAGAAAGATTCATTCCATTGTAGCTTGAATGGGAATTGTCAAAGAATGTCGCGATAGAATGCTCATCCCCAGCCGCAGTAGTCAGATGCAATAGTTACGGCTGTATGATGCATATCCAGAATTGTAAAGCCGGGTTGCCCCACCAAATATTTCTTAATCCTCTTTCCTATCTGAAGGACAGCAGTGTGGGAACAGAAAGGAATATCCGATAAGTGACTTCGAGTCCAAATACTATAGGCCTTTCTCCGCCATTGCATGACAGACAAAGGGATTATTTTATTTTCCCAGACAAATGTAGCGAGAAGATAGGGGCCGATCAGCGCTTTGGAGCTCAAGTCAAGGATTTCCGAAATATTCACGTCATCAGCGACTCTCAACGAAAATAGTAGTCCATTCTCGTGCGATTGTGTGCCTGGTTCACAACCAGTTGTGGTGAATAATTGCGTCAGAAATAGTATCTTAATCCTCATGTCTGCATGTAAACGGGGCCAAATTGCCGTAGGCATTCGCAGGGGCAGTGATCTGACGGACGCAATCAGTCATCATGAGTCTTGTGGTGACCATTGCGCGTGGGAGTGATGTGGATTTCTGTTTTCAGAATTAAGAGAATAGATCTTCAACGAATTCGTCGAATCGCGCAAATCTTTGTCAATTGATCGAATAGCCTCGTCCGCTGGCGTCAATCTTTCCAAGCGTAGTTTGTTTTCGGAAGCGATGGCAGAGATCTAGATCCGAATAGCGAATATCTTGCTATCACAGTCACAGGGACGAAAGCACGGCGAGAGTCTTCAACTTTGTGAGAATCCGACACAAATATTCATCTCTCCAGGCAATAACACGCATCCGCGGCAAAGTGACAAGAGTTGGGTTCTGACTTCGGATATCTTGCTGTGAGGAGACGGGGTCCTGTTTGAGTCCTAATGGTAGTGATAAGCGTATTTTCCAAGCTTTTTCCCATAAGTGTCGCGGCCTGTGAAACATGATCGCAATAGGTTTTCCAAATCATATCTCTTGAATGAAGCGGCGAGAATGTGTATAACAGGTAGACAATGTAAACCGAACGGATCTGACAGGCGAATAGCGTACCATCGAACAGTGACTTCACCCTCTGTCTCTTTTTGTCAGATGTGTCAGATGTGAAGAGAATATAATTCGGCCACAAACCGTGCCGAAGTACCAGCGTGAATATTTGTTTGTCATGGTCGTTGTATAGAGAATATATGATCCACAATACCTTCAAGATCGCGACTAACGGATGCGATTGCGACATGCGTATCGCTCGTGAAATCATATCGGAATGAGATGTGGCAATCCGTCGCTCAAATATCTACTAACAGTAAGCCTGCGCCGCAGAACTGAAAGAATCTCTCCACACTCTTCCTCGGAGAGATACCTGCTTCTGCCGCGCTCACGGGGTTGACCTTGTCGTAAAAGTAATCGTCGACTGAATCATCCATGCTCGGGTTGTACCTCCTCTGTCTGGCCATCTCGTAAATGTAATCGTCGACTGACTCATCTTTGCTCAGGTTCTGTCTGGCCATCTGCAAAAGCGGCTCACGCATCTCTAGAAGATGGCAGGTAATACATATGTGTCATGGCAACGAAACCCAATAATGAGATCATAGAGCCACTCTCTCTCGAATTCTAGGTCTGGGTTCGGCGGGTTCAAGATTGGGGGGGTCCGTCGATTGTGCGCGATGAACTTTTGAGTGGTGCGTGGCAAATAACGATCCCATGAAAATTCGGTGGCGCACATCGTTTGACCACCAGGAAATTTAGAGTTTGTATGCGGCTCCCACGTGGCTAATTAAATATGTCATCTCTCAGAGTTAACAATAACGCATATATCTGACCCGAGTCACCCGCCGCGGTATAGCACTGGTACTACCGAGCCCCCTCTCCAGTGCACAATCCCTCCTCCTTTCCACTGGCTCGGCAAATCCTCCAACAACTGGATCCCGCAAAAGCCCGACGAAATTAACTTTTGACAAATTAACTCTCGGATCTGCAATCCGTTCCAGCAAGTCACGCGCCCTCCCCGCCCCTCTCACATGCAACGCCAAAACGCAGCGAAGCCAACCCAAGCGACCGATCCCCCCAACCAACCAACGGCCTTGCCACCCAATCGCTCATACAACCCTCGTATATAAAGACACACACACTACGGTACGTATCCCATCCACTCAACCACACACTCCAACGAGACACTCAACTACATAAATCAAAGTCGCGTGCGTCGAATACAATCAAAGAAATGGCAGGCTGCGGGAATGATAACTGTACCTGCGAAACATGTACCTGTGCAGCCGGGTCATGCAATTGCTAGACCACCCATGCACCCCTGTATGTCAAGTCGTATTTACAGTGGCGTGGTAAAACTCCCCGTCTCGCTTCGGACTGACGATAGGGGGCGATAAGAGGATAACGCGGGCGTTAACAGTGTTGGGGGGAAGTTTTAGTGGACAAGACACAGTTTGATTAGTGTGAAGGTGAAGGTACGGGGGCGAGGGTTTGGATTATGGATTGGATTGGATTGGATTGGATTGGATTGGATTGGGGATTTCTACTAGTGAATTGAAGGAAAGTACTTTCTCATGGATGAACCGGTCTCTTTTTTGTTGAGTCCCTTGACCTCGTCTATTTATCTGGTTGTCTTCCCTTCCCTCGCCACCGCGCCGCCAGCGATCCTTATCCATGCGCGCATGGCCTGAGTTTGGTCTCGATGGGGGGAGATCTTACGGACGTATGCGGCAGGGATGAATCCCATTCTTTGGTCCGGTCGGATTAAACTTGCGTAATAGGAATGTCAACGTGGGGTCTCAAAATCCGAACTTTCGCTGGCCGAATGACCCCGAATTTTGAGAGTAAGATAGGTAGAATATCGAGGGGAATTGGATATGCACCGTCTGAGCGTCTGTGAG
>Ga0302325_10018247_pt1 | contig 14792 bp, 13 predicted proteins | sample Palsa_T0_2_FD_201948 | JGI IMG/M metagenome (GOLD analysis project Ga0302325, IMG submission 201948) | Peat permafrost microbial communities from Stordalen Mire near Abisko, Sweden - Palsa_T0_2 | ecosystem: Environmental > Terrestrial > Soil > Palsa > Peat permafrost | place: Sweden: Abisko... | reverse complement strand
CCTGGGCCTCATTAATTACAGAGGCAGACGTCCCAGCCACAATGATATCGCCGTTCGGCTGCACCGCGGCCGCAACCGGATCGTTGTAGAGGTTTGAGCCGAATGCCACACTGTTTCTGCCAATCAGGGTCCCACTCGAGGAATACACCAACAGACCGAAATCGGAGACGCTGGGAAAGGCATCGCCGATGCCGGCGGCGACGACGATATTGCCGTTGGACTGCTCGATAGCCGCCACCGGGGTGACGGTGACGCCGAGGCGGGTGGTTACTGTGCCACCTGTGCCGAAGGTCGGATCCAGCGTACCGGCGTGCTGTCCACCGATAGACTGGGCCTGCGCTAAGTTGACACCAAACATAAGGCCAATTGCCAATAGTCCGGTGATTGAAAGTAATGTAGTTTTCTTCATTGTCTTTTCCTGGTTGTCCTTTGCTATTTAGTTGATTTATCGACAGAGCACGTCGTATAGTCCATCAAGCCGCATCCAAGACGATCAGCACTAACATGACCTCGCAGAGTCTGGTCATCGGCTGCCTTGCTTGTAAATCGCTCCGTCACAGCTGCCTAGATCGATAACTGGCAAACGGAGTGTTTATTCCCATTTGATTCGCGGTTAATTCACTCAGTCTTAGCTGTGAGGGGTCTCCAATTGCCAAGGTATGTTCGGAAGGCTTAGCAGTTGTCAGTAAAATGCGTCTGATATGTAGATAATCAGCAAATGCTTTGGCCATCTTCTAGCTCGCAAGCAGATTACAGTACCAAAACATCGGTTTAGCTCTGGCCGCTTTCTTCTTTGCCTTGGCTATCTCAATGCTGGGGAGAGTCGATAGACGCGTCGGCTATCGCGACAGATGGGCAATCGCGTCGAGCAGTTCTGGCACCCCTGCAGTTTTCGAGACAAATTTGTCGATGGTGCGCATCTCGTGGGTGGGAATGCACAAGGCAGCGGACAACAGAATGACCTTAAGCTGGGGATCGCTTGCCTTCAGGTGCGAGGCCAACGCGCAGCCGTTCATCATCGGCATGTTGAAGTCAACCACGGCAATATCGACGGGCTCCCTCTCCGCGGTCGACAGCGCGTCGGCTGCACCGGTAGCGGTGTGCGCCGAGTATCCGTACACCTCCAAGATCGTGGCGGTTAGTTTCAGTTGCCGCTCATCATCGTCCACCAGGAGTATGTGCGCTGCCGGCCTTGCTTCGATCGCGGGTGCGGCTACCCTGGCATGAATGCACTCGTCGTCTCCATCGTCCCGATGGCGACATAGACATTCGTTGACCGTGTCCAGCCGGAGCTGAGGAAACTCCTTCGTGCTTCCACTTGCAATGCTATGGCGGTTTGCCCTCATGGTTGTTAGATCCTTTCGTTCTTGTCACGCATGGTCGAACCGATTCCGCCTGCGGACAGCCCCAGATGGTGTTGCCGCTTCCGGTAGTGTCCTGGAGCCAGTCGCATTACCGAAGAAGGCAAAACTAGCAACTCGCGACTTTCAAGCTACGGTTGCGGCCATTGCCCAGAGATCGCAAAGGGCCGGCAAGCTCCCCCTTTAAGCAGGCCAGCCCCGCGTCAGCTACCACGATTGGCAACTGAGCTTGTGCGCCTGTAGTAAGGGCTAACTCGCGTCACCTGGAATTTCTGATTTGATAACTGACAAGTGAAGCGTTTATTCCCGCTTGTTTCGCTATATCAGTTCGCTGCGTCCCTTATCTGATCGCGGGCCGTAGTTAAGAAACTAGCGTTCAACAAGAATAGCTTTGTCACCAAGATGTATCGGCTGTGTAGACAGTCGGTGAAAAGCTTTCGGTCGTCTTTGATCCGGCAACGGAGGCTGGTGGGTTAACCTAGCGAACCCGTTACGGATACTCTTCAGTGGGCCTACATCCCAGCTTCTACCGTTCCGTCAATACGCTAGGGTTTCCGGAGGGTGGAAAGCTAGAGTATTATCTGCTCGGTCCCAGCGCGGTGTCCGCTAATTGGGACTTTTGCACATATCAGCCGCTGAGAGCTTCAGGCTCCGCACTGGCCACCGTCTTCGTGATCTGACTTCCAGTAACCGGCTCCGCCTCAATGTGCTCTTGCTGTTCGAGAGAACGTACTTCGCTGCTGATCTGTTCCATTAACTCGCCCTTCACCTGTCTGAACTGCGCCAGATACTTTCCGACCTGCCTCGCTATTTCCGGAAGCTTCTTCGGGCCGAAGAACACTAACGCAAGCAGCACAATGAATAGGATGTCTGGCATTGCACGAACCTCGCTATCAGGAACTTCCTTCTGCCGAATGAAACGGCTTGACGATCCACCGCAACACGAGTCTGGGATGGGCACGTTTAAGCCCGCAAACTCGCGCATGTAGCTCCTAGCGACGCATCCCAGGAGCCGCCAATCCCTTCCAACACGGCAGCCAATCCGAATGTCGCGCTCCCAAGCCTTCAACCCTAAGCAAAGATCTGGCGGCTCCGTACTCATTATTTAGCGCCGGTAAATCACGAGATTGCAAAGCGAGCCTTGAAACTTGCCAACCGACGTGCATACTGCCGATTGCCATGTCAACATCTTCCAGAGGGCCATGATCGTCTAACTCCCGGGAGCATCTTCAGGCAAACTGAGGGCCTAGCCCGGGATTTCCATCTTGGTCGCGAAGCGCTGCCGCTTCGCTCTTCATCCCCGCGCCATTTCAAGGACACCCGACGTCACCTCGTCATGCTCGATCGGGTCGAATGCTTTCGCGAAGTCGAGGACGACACGTGATGCCACCTCGCCGTGTTCGAGGCGGTCGAAGACTTGGTTGATCGATGACAAAGGCTGCAGCTCGATATCGGCTTTGACCTTGCCCTCGGTGGCGAAGGCGAGCGCTTCGGCCATGTCCTGGCGCGTGCCAACGAACGAACCGCGGATGGTTATGCAGTTCGCCACGACATCGAAGAGAGGAACTGGAAATTCGCCTGGCGGCAGACCGACTAAGACGCACGTGCCGCGCTTTCGCGTCATACCAATGCCCTGCTTGAAGGCAATGAGCGAGGGGGCCGTAATCAGGACGCCATGAGCTCCTCCACCGGTTTCTTTCTTCAAGGTGGCGGCTGGGTCGCCGGCCTTGGCATTGATCACCAAGTCGGCGCCAACTCGCTTGGCATGGGCAAGCTTACCGTCATCGATGTCGATCGCGCAGACGAGCAGCCCCATGGCCTTGGCATATTGGACTGCCAGGTGCCCGAGTCCGCCAGCTCCCGAGATAGCCAGCCATTCGCCAGGCTTCGCTCCACTCTCCTTGATGCCCTTGTACGTGGTGATGCCGGCGCAGATCAGCGGGGCCGCATCCAGGGACGAGAGTCCAGCAGGAATGTGGGCGACGTAGTTTGGATCCGCGAGAATATACTCGGCGAAACCGCCGTTCCTGGTATAGCCGCCGAACTGCGCCTGAGCGCAGACCGTCTCCCAACCCTTCAAGCAATACTCGCAGTGACCACACGCTGAATAGAGCCAGGGCACTCCGACCCGGTCGCCCTCCTTCACGATCGTCACGCCCGATCCGACGGCGACGACCGGCCCGATGGCCTCATGCCCAGGAATAAAAGGGAGAGTGGGCTTGATAGGCCAGTCACCATGCGCGGCATGCAGATCGGTGTGGCACACGCCGCAGGCCTCGGTTTTGACCAGGACCTGGCCGGCTCCGGGAGACGGGATATCCCACTCCTGAAGCAGTAGGGGTTTCCCGAACTGTTCGACAACTGCTGCGTGCATCTTGGTTGCCATGGGTAATTCCTCTTTTCAGAAGCGGGTTAGATGGATTACAACTCTTCGGCTTGGCAGCCCGTGCCTAAGCTGGCGCATCGATCGATTCGACGCACACCAGCTTCTTGTTCACAAATTCCTGAATGCCCATGCTGCTGAGCTCACGACCGTAGCCGGAGTCCTTGATTCCGCCAAACGGCAAGTCCGGCCTTGTCCAGGTTGGATGGTTGACGAACATCATGCCTGTGTCGACGCGGCTAGCCACGCGCTTTCCGCGCGCGATGTCTTGGGTGAAGACTGAGCCGCCCAACCCGAAATTCGAGTCGTTAGCGAGCGCGACCGCCTCGTCCTCGTTCTTGACTCGGAAGAAGAGCGCGACCGGCCCGAAGAATTCCTCCCTAAATGCCGGGTTGTCGGGCTTGATATTCGCCAGAATCGTCGCCTGCATGAAAGCACCGGGTCGATTGAGACGTTTCCCTCCCATCACCACGGTGGCACCGTTGGCCACGGCCCCTTCGACTTGGTCCAGCAGTTGTAACAGGGCCGCTTCCGTGGACAGGGGGCCGAGAGTGGTAGCTTCGTCCATTGGGTCTCCCGGCTCGAGAGCCGCGAGGGCCGTCTTGAATTTGTCGAGGAAGCGGTCGGCTAATTCCTCGACGACGATGAATCTCTTCGCCGCGACGCAGCACTGGCCGGTGTTATTCATCTTGCCCCAGAGCGCCCACTTAACGGTCTTGTCGAGTTCGGCATCTTCGAGCACAATGAAGGCGTCGCTGCCACCAAGCTCCATCGTCGACTTCTTAAGGTTTTTTCCCGCCCTCCCGGCAACGCTCTTGCCAGCTTCCACGCTCCCGGTCAGAGCCACGCCCTTGATCCGGGGATCGTCGATCACGCGGTCCACCTGATCATGCGAGATCAACAGGTTGGTATACGCGCCCACGGGCGCGCCGGCTTCCAGCCACAGCTTCTCGAAGGCGATGGCGCACTGGGGCACGCAACCTGCGTGTTTCACCATGACCACATTGCCTGCCATGAGGTTGGGCGCAGCAAAGCGCGCGAGCTGGTAATAAGGAAAGTTCCAGGGCTCGACGCCGAAGAGCACTCCTAACGGGCTGTTTTCGACTGACGCCTCACCCGAGCTCGGCTTTAGTTGTTCTGGTGCGAGAAATCGCTCAGCGTTCTTAGCGTAGTAGTCGATGATGTCGGCACTGAGCGCCACTTCGCCGCGGGCCTGGTCGATGAGTTTTCCCATCTCCAGCGTCACCGGACGAGCAAACTCGTCGATCCGCGCGCGCATAATAGCGGCCGCCTTTGCAACCACGGCGGCTCGCTCTGCAAAAGTTGTGTGCCGCCAGGTCTCAAAACAGTTCGCGGCGGTTTCAAGTGCAGTCTCGAGCTGCTTGTCGCTGAGTTCCTCGAAGGTCTTCAGGATCTTGCCGTCGTAAGGATTAACACTTTGGTAGGCCATGACTCGTCCTTTTCTGAGATGGATTGTGCGGGGGCCGGATTTCCGGGTCGCATTTTGTCCCACGGGCGATCATCAAGTGGAATCGCGGCTCCCGCAGATTGTCTCTCCGCGAAGGCGCAGAAGCTGTACCGTTCTGCTCATGAAACGGTGAAAATTATGAAGCGAGGCGCTGGCAGACTCCGGTGGATAACCAAACGTGAGGGGAGATGGATGCTCGAATCGCGGGTAGCCCGTATCTCTAGACTAGCGTGTCGAGCGGAAAAGTGTTATCAAGCTGAGCAGCCAGCTTCCGTGCTCCCGCTTTGTCGCCAGTTCGGGACAAAAGCCGACCGCGGCCATCGCTCGTACATCGCGGTTTGGAGCCAGCTTGATTGCTGCACCGGCATCCCCCGACCGCTTTCGCCCGATTACCCGACGCCACCCCGCGTAATGCCTCTAGTACCTGTGTGTCGAGCGACTTCTCAAACGCTGGACCGGGCGCTAGGTGGCGCGGTAACTATTTTGTATAAGACGAAATCGTTACCGGTGTCGCATCCTGCTTCAGGCAATTCGTTCCCATGTACTGTTGAATTACTGCCAGGTCTTCGTCGTTGGTCAGCCCGTCGTAGTTGAAGTCATACCAACTCGATCCTCCGCCATTCAACGTGGAGAAATACCCCCACCACTGAACGTCAAGGCCAAAAACGGCCTGGTCCTCATTACCATCGCCGGGGCACGGAACCTGCGAAGCTAGCGTCGTCTGCAGGTCCGTCAGGAGCTGGTTGTAATTGGTTAGCTGCTCCTGGCTGAGTCCAGAGGGACAGCGATGCGCCGCGGACACTTCCGAGCACAAGGCCACGTCCAGGTCGTCTAACTTGGGGTTCACCGGGTCCTCGTTGACGTTATAGAACTCCGTAAGCGTGGTGTTCCCATCGACGCAGTTGGCCTGAGACTTCTGTATCAGTTTGTATTTGTCGTTTCGCGTAGCCCACTGCGCTTCTGGAAGAAACTGGATACCGTTCGGGTACACGGGAAGTTGCGCGGCCTGCACGGCGCAACACGACGAGTACTGTTGCGGTGCTCCCGGCCCATACCAGTCTCCGCCTTCGGATTCACAGAGTCCCGCACCGTTGAATAGTTGCACACACGTAGGAGGTTGGGTGAGGGCGATCACGCACGGTGGAGGTGCTGTATTGCCGACGTGGATGTTATTGGCCGCCATCGTGAAATTGCTGGTGCGGATCTCCGCCTGGTTAGGATTGACAAGGTAGGGCAGCATGGAGACCGAATCGATGGTGTGAGTTGGAGGAACCACCTGGTGAACGTCCAGTCCAGCGATCTCCGCGAACAACTGGAACAGGTCGGCAATGTTGATCATTGATGTGACCTCGCGGTCGGGCGACGCGACCAGGGGACCAGAAACGATCAGCGGAACCCAGACCCCGGTCTGATACACCCAGCCCTTGGAGCGCGAAGGATCGAAGGGCGCCTTTACTCCGGGTGCATACGTACCGTTGTCGCCAATCAGGACGACCATGGTGTTGGTCTTGTCCGGCTGGTAATTCAGGCTGCCATCGGAATTCCAGGTGGCCAGGCCAGACCGCACCAGCAAGTCGCCAATCTGCGTATCCATGGACTCCAGCATCTGATTGCTGATAACGCGGGTATAGATTTCGTCCGCGGGATCGTTGCCTGTGCACTTGAAGTTGCTGCTATCCGGAGAGCCGGGCGGCAGCTGCGAAGCCGGCGGCTGCTGGTAGGGCGAATGAATGTTGGCATAGGCAACCGTCGCCATCCACGATTGGTTCAAAGTGTTTTCGGAATTGATCCAGTCCACGGCCGACGTGGTTGTCGCGTCCGACACGTAGCCTCGTGTCCGAGGGTCGGTCAGCGGAGGCTGCACCACGGTCCCGTCAGGTTCGTTGTAGGTGCGGTTCCAGACATAGTAAGCATTCGCCTGATCGAACACCAGGGGAGTCGGCGGAACGTACGTGCAGCTTTGGCTGGGAATAAACAGTCCTCCCATTTCCATGCAGCTGCGACCCGGAGTGGGATGGTTCGAGTCTTTGGAAATAACCTTACAAGTATTGTCGGCGAAGTGGCAGGCTCCGGTGTCGGCGCCGCCGTAAGCCGCATTGGTTACAAAACCGCAGGTGAAGGGACTGGTGCTGGCCAAAAACTGCCCCCCAATCGTCGTGTCGATGGGATGGGGCGCACCCTCCAGGAATCCGTCAAAGTAATCCCACCCCAGTGAGTGCGGCGTCGCCGCTCCATAAGGATTGTAGGTTGCGGCGGCGAGATGGAACTTTCCGAATAATCCACTTGAATAGCTCGCGGTCTTCAGAATCTTCGGCGTAGTCGCTTCAAACGGCGAGACCTGCGAATTCGCCAGATCATCGCTCAAGATTGCATTGAACACATTCGTGCGGAAGGGATAACGGCCCTCAAAGAAAATGGCGCGGCTGGGCGAACATTCCGGCATCGACCAGGTATTTCTGAAACGCACACCGGCATGGGCAACCGCGTCGATATTTGGCGTCGCGGATGGAGTCGCCCCTCCGTAGCCGAAAATTTTCATCTGGTCGATGCCGACATCGTCCATGATGATAAAGAGGATATTGGGTCGATTTGTTCCCGGTGTCCTGCTGGAGTGCGAGCGTGATGTTGCCGCCGCGGCTGGCTCCAAATTGGAACTTGCAGTCTGCGCGAACGACATTCCCGCCAGCAAAAAGATCATGAACGGCTCACAGCCAAGGCGCTTCATACTTTTCTCCTAACAATGCACTTTGACATCCCCGGGTGTGTAAATTCTGTCTCCCTGCACTTACGCGCCGATGACGATTGGAAATACTTTTGTGTACCACGGAGAGCACCGGTGAGATCTCGCGACTGAACGCGCCCTTCGTTATGGTGCCCCAGAGATACCCAGCTACTTCTCGTACGAATCGGGTGCAAGAATTAATCGTTTAGAGGCGAGAGTCGGAAACATTGTCTGACCAGGATGACGACCGCCTCATAGACGTTTCCGTTATCAGGATTCCGTTTTGGAGTCCTACGGAAGATTCGACCCTACTCGGCGGCGACGCGCTGAGCAATTATGCTCATCGTTGGCGGTTGTTTTGTGCGGAAGCTGATCTATGTTCTGTCCACGGAAGAACCCAGAAGGATCGATTGGCGACGGAATCAGCAACTGTGGATTCCGGGATCGCGTCCATTCCGTAGAAGGCGGAGTTCGTCTACTTAGCACTGATTCTAGAAACGGCGATCAACGCGATCGGGCTGGCAGACATGGTTGGCTTCTTCTTGGATCATCTGCTCTACCCCCCGGCAGCTGCAAACTGTTAGCAAGCACTTAAGGCAGATGGATTCGACTTTACCGTTATTGGGATAACGATGTGCGAAAGTGCTGGCTGGGATGTTCATATTCCCTCAAAATCCGGTCGGCCGGATTGCATTCCACAGCAACAACCATATGGTTATAACCGTTTTGACTCACGTGATTCGTCGCAACTGTGAGCGGCTTCGATCTCAATCAGTTCTTTTTCGGTCACCTTGAAACCATTCCACGAGCGGAAGATCGGAAGAAAGCACTTCATGCAGATTGAATCGACCGAACCGTCATTAAGCGCACGACGGGCGAACCCGAGCGCTGGGGAGATTGCCGTGTGTAGGCTTGCGTCCCGATTGGCTAGCATCGAGAACTCCTAGATCAAGGGCCCGGGTGAGACGCTGGCCATACCCAAACTTTATCTCTGGTGAGTCTAGTCCGCCAGCCTCTTCGTAGTCTGTATAAAATTGCACACGCCATCGTTAAGCGTTTGCATCCACGAATGTGGGCAGCACCAGCAGCGACAGGTATTCCAACATTTCAGCGTTGGGCACTCCGACCCGTATGCACGTACATTTGGAGACAACTGCTTTTTCAGGGTGCTCATAACGTCTGCTCCCATCGCAGTGCCTACTGGCTTTGTTCGTGGCAAATCCCACCAGGTTCATCGTTGTTCCTTTGCTGTGTGGGTGAATGGCCTGCCTCGTCTGGAAAATGGCCGTTCCGTAAATAGAACCGCTTTTCATCATAGCTTCGGCCTCGGGTTTTGATGTTGAAACGCTCATCCTCTCGCCACATCGCCAGCAGAGTCTTTTTACTCATTCCGTCAAACTTGCTGTGCACCGGTTTTGTCACTGTTCCTTCTACATAGCCATGCTCTACAAAAAACCTAAGTTGCTCCCGCGTAAGGCATTCAACGAATCGACTGGCGGCAAGCCACGCACGAAATCGCAGATCCCTCTTCAATCGTCCGAGTTTGGCTCTAGATACAGGCAATTTCGCAAGCCTCCTGGTGTTCGCGTTCGATCTCCTCTAATCGTGCTTGGAGGTCGGCCGCCTCAACAGCCCGGAGAAAACCAGCACCCAAATAGCTGATCGAATTGGCCAGTTTGGGATCCAGTTTGCCGGCTCTGATTTCAATGATTGACTGCGCCAGCAGATCCCGTAGGTCGGCAGCGGTTCTTGGCGCAGGGAATTCCTGCAAGCCTTCGGGACTGTAAACGGCGCGCCGACGCCCGCCCTTGCTGCCAAGCTCTGCAGCCTTGCCTGGCTCAGCGTGCAGAGCACAGCAGTTCTGACCGGACCGGGCTCGCGCCCGGCATTGGTTTCCGTCCCGCTTCTTCTTCTGACATTGCATCGCTAGACCTCGCTATTTCTGCGGCCCACCACCGCTAAGCGGCCGGGTGGGGCCCATGACAGTCGTCAGCTGTGGACTGCCGCGTCGCCCTTCTCTTCTGCTAAGACGTGCTCTTGCTACCGTTTTCGGGGCAGAGGAGAACGGGGTTCGTTGGGCGTATACCCGCTGGGCTGAGCGGTTCTTTCTTAGCCGCGTTCTGTTCAGCAGCCGTGTCAACGGCTACAGCAGCAAGGCAGTAGAGAGAATCTCGCAGAGTTTCTATCTCCATGTCGCTCAGATCGCAACTCGGTGGGAGCAACGAGCGGCACTTCTCAACGCTCAGCAGGCACACGTCCGACGAGTCTCGGGACGTGTACTTGTGGTCCGATCTATTCAGTCGGACTTCGTTTCGTTGCCGTTTTGGCATGAAAGCAAAAAGGCCGGCGGATGCCAGCCTTGTTTCGGGTTGCGGTTGTGCTCAGTGGGTTACCGGCCGTGCACGAACATCAGCTTTCGCACACTAAACCTACAAAGAACTTGCTCAAGTTTTCTAACGGGTCGTATCTGTCAGGAGAAGTGCAAAAAAAACCACTCCGCCATCTGGAGTGGTTATCAACACCTATCCGTGCCGTGTTTTCTCTGCTGGACTCGCCAATGATGCGCGGCGGTGAACGCAACTACATTCTTGATCCGAGTCTCAGGAGCAAGCCTGGACCCTAAAATTCTAAGTGCCAGACAACACGTATCCGTGCCAGGTTGCCTGCTGGACCCCGCTAACGATGCGTGGCGAGGAAACGCAACTATCTTTTTGGTCCCAGCATCCGGAGCAAACCAGCATACCAATCTGCGGAGTGCCCGGCAATAACTATCCGTGCCCTGTTTTCCGCTGTAGCAAGCCGATGATGCGCGGCCGCAAACGCAACTACATTTTTGATCCGGGTCTCAGGAGCAAGCTCGGACCCTAAAATTCTAAGTGCCGGGCAACACCTATCCGTGCCGGGTTGTCAGCTGGACTCGCCAATGATGCGCGGCGGGTGAACGCAACTACCTTTTTGGTCCTAGCATCCGGAGCAAACTAGCATACCAATCTGCGGGGCTCTCCTGGCAACAACTAGCCGAGTCTGCTCCACTGCTTGGTCTGCAGCACCTACAATTTACATCGCCGTTCATCTCCCGAGTCAAGCGAAAGCTGGGTGACTGTTGATGTACAGTTTGATACTGCATGGAAATCGGCGTTCGTTGGAGCGGTAGCGTGAAGCTCGTACCAACGTAGCAAGAAATTGCCGATCAGGGCAGTCGCATCCATCGAGACTCGGCTGAGACTCAAGCGCAGAAGTAGTCGGCTTCGACAGAGCTGAGCAGGGCAAGGGGACTCAAACGCCGTCCCCTTGCCCCGCACCCCCATCCCCGCTTGGAATACCAAAGGCCGGAAACTTCAAGGCGACTCTATCGCTCCGGGTGATAATAAACGGGGTACTTCGGGTGTGTTCCATACATGCTGGGGAGTGTTGCCGCCGGACTCTAGCGGAAATTCTCGCGGACTTGGGGCTTCCTTGTGGCTCCGCCCGGTTCGGAATCCCTAGCTCTGACGCTTTCATCGCCCTTGCGGAGCCGACGACACTGGAATCACGCGGCTTTTCGCAGAGTATCCATGCAATTCAGCCAGTCCAGGACTTGGTTCCATTTGGAACACAGGTGGGCTACCAACTATGATCCGCTAAGTCGCTCTAAATGAGTGGCTTTTCTTTTCGCTCAAAAAGGGCGCTGACACGCGGTAGCGCTCAAAAGCGCGTTTTGTGGTACACAAAATGGTATACAGGCCCCGCGCGGTCCCCCAGCGCCCCTGAACCAACCAGCCCCCTAAAACCTGCCCGAACCGCCCGAACGCGCCCGGTACGTTCCCCGGGACACATCATCTCGTTTCAGCATCCGCACGAGCAGGCGGTGACGGATGCCAAGCTGGAATCGTTCGAGTTCTACTGCTGGCGTCACACGTTCGGGACGCGGGCCGCTCAGTCGGGGATGGACAGATTCTCACTCGCCCGTTTGATGGGCCATAGCTCGCCCGCCGTGGCCGCTCGCTACTATATCCACGTCACGGAGACGCACGTCGCAGCCGGATTTGGGAAGTTTGTCGAGTATCAGACCCGCAACGTGGCCGAAGGAATCGCAGCCGCCTTCCCAGCAGCGAGTGACGGCGTTCAATAGGAGTGTTGACGCAGCTCTATGGAAGAGACCTCATTCAACCGAATCAGGTCACTGGCCATGCTGGAGTTGCCATTGCCTTCAGAAGCGATTTTGCCTCCACTTTTGCATCCTCACTGATGTTATCTCTGCTCATCCGCAGGGCTCGCTTCAGCAAATCTACTCCGGCCTTTTGGCGTCTCTTCCTACTGCCATAAATCTTTGCCAACTCAATGTACGCATCGCCACTGTTCATTGCAATGGCCTTCTTCAACCACAGCACCGCAGACCTCGTGTTACCCTCATTTCTCCTATCGATGGCTAGGTTTAATGCACCATCTCTGTATCCATTCTTGTAGGCTCTCTTATACCAGTAGGCAGCACTCTGTAGACTTCTCCTTACCCCTTTCCCTGATGCGTAGAAATTGCCGACACTTACTTGACTCATGGCATGACCCAATTGCGCAGCCGCAAGAAGACACTCGAATGCGCTTCTGAGATTGCCCTTCTCTTCATATTGCTCAGCATCCCGAAATAGCGCTTCCGGATCCGGCGTTGTGTGACGTTTCATGAGTCCCCCTTTTGCTACCCGAAGTCATGTCGTGTCCCTCGGCTCAAACGAGCAGGAGGTAAGGCTAGAAGAATGCGAGAGACCCGAAGATATAGGGCGCCCATTCCGGGGCAGTATATATTACATAGCCACCAATCACGCCCAATATGCCTACTTCCGTGGCAGTTTGGAAGTTTTTTGGATCGAGGCCATTGGCCAACCCCCAAGCTAGAGTTTTCGGAGTCCGCTTACCATCCGGTGACGGTATGCTCCATCCGACAATCTTACCGTTCTTGTCTCTCACCGGTTGTGCGCCTTTAGCTGCTTTGCTCGGCTTCGCCGTCCAACGTCGTTCTCCCTTTCCTCGGCCCTTCCCCGAGCCCCCGCAAAGGCCAAGCGGGTCAATTTCGTTGATCGGATCGCTGGAGGTGTAGTCGTATAAATTGATTCCACCTCCGAACCCGGCGGGATCGCGGTTAATGAACCGCCCCGTCAATGTCAAAGGCAGCGCGCCCGGCGCAACTCCATCTAAAGCGCGATAGGTGCCGAGATTGAGACCGCTTGCGGGGTGAAGGAGGAGCCCTGCAAAACCGTAATCCACGGGCGTGGTGCCGTAGCTGAGCAGGCGGTCGCTGAGATCGTAGGTGATTGTGTGAGTGTCGCCACCGAACGGATGGCCGGCCGCCGGCTGGTCAGCGATCGACAAAACATCGTACGGGTTGTTAGCCCCTCCGCCTCCGGGAATACGGTAACTGAGAGTATAGGTGCGGGTAACGCCGCTGTTATTGATTTTGGTGAGTCTGCGGTCGTTCGTGTTGGTGTCGTAGGTCCAGCCGGTGGATATGTTAGTCCCACCATTTGTCACGCTTCGCGATGACACTTGATCGGTCTGTCCCAGATAGCCGTAGGTGAACGTGCCGAGCCCGGTGGAGTGGTACTGGAGGCGACTGATGGCATCGTACGTAAAGCCCTCATTGCCTCCCGGAATGTTGCGGGCACTCATGCGTCCGAGCGCATCATAGGCGTAGCCAATTGAGTCGTTGTTGAACGGTCCATTCTCAGAGGCCAGTTGAAGAGCGCCGTTCGTGCCGATAGGCACATAGGAGTAATTTGTTGTGCCCGTGCCGTCAGTCATGGAAGTCAAGCGCGGGAAATACGGGTCGTAGGTAAAGGCAACGCTAGGAGTGTAGTTTCCATAACTGGTGTAAATCACTGCTGTCCGGTTAAAAGTTGAACAGAATCAGTTGGTTGACGTTTTCGGTGAAATTGGAGTCGGGGTCGATGGCCTGAGGGGCACATAAAATGGGCGTTTTCTCGAAAAGCGTGAGGCTGAGAATTTGTAGGATCTGATACAGGCTGGCCTCCAGCCCCAACCGTTTGCGCACGATTGCCACCAGCACGTAGACCGACACTGCAATCCAGATCTGGGTTTTCACCGTGTTCTCGCTGACCCCATAGAAGGCCTTGATCCGCAGGTGCTGCTTGATCCATTTGAAGAACAGCTCCACCTGCCAGCGCTGCTTGTAGATCATGGCAATGGTCCAGGCGGGAAGCGTGAAGTTGTTGGTGAGAAACTTCAGCCGCTTGCCGGTTTCCGCATCGCAGTAGCTGACCCGGCACAACGGATCCGGATACACCGAAGCCGATTCGAACGAGGATAGAATCACCGTCTGATCCGAGCGCACACCCGTGCTCTTGTCCACTGGATGCGAGTAGCGGCGCTGGAGCAAGACATTCGATTTGGTGCGCACCACGAAGAAAGCCGCGCTGAGCGTCAGCACGAAGAGCCGCTCGAAATCGATGTAGCCGCGATCCATCACGTAGAAGGCTCCCGCCTCCGGCACGATCTGGTCCAGCACGTTCACGTCGTGCACATTACCGTCGGTGATGTGCACAAACGCTGGAATATTGCCGCGCAGGTCCAGCAGCGTGTGCATCTTGATCGCCGCCTTGCAACGCCGGAACCGGGCCCAGGGAAACAGTGCCAGACACAGATCGATGGTCGTCGAATCCAGCGCATACAGGCTCTGGTCCAGATCGACGGCCATCGGATCGCGGGCGTACAACCGGCGCGCGGTCGCAATCAGCCTCTGTGCGAAGTCGGCATAGATGCGCCAGTCGCGCGATTCGTTGGCATCAGCCAGCGTCGAACGCGCAACACTGCTGCGAAACCCTATGTGGTACAGCTTGCCGCCCACCGCGCCCAGGCAGGTCTCGATGT
>Ga0302325_10018246_pt1 | contig 14792 bp, 12 predicted proteins | sample Palsa_T0_2_FD_201948 | JGI IMG/M metagenome (GOLD analysis project Ga0302325, IMG submission 201948) | Peat permafrost microbial communities from Stordalen Mire near Abisko, Sweden - Palsa_T0_2 | ecosystem: Environmental > Terrestrial > Soil > Palsa > Peat permafrost | place: Sweden: Abisko... | reverse complement strand
GCGGTGGCAGATGAGAGAAAGTGCGGCCGTGCGATCCGATGAACGCGACGTTGGGCATCGCGACGCAAGCGCGTCGAGCGATTTCGATGGCGCGTCCCATCTGATGACCGAGGGCGAAGTTGAGCGTGGAAATCGCCGCGGCGCCGATCTTCTCGTCGGCGGAAGCGGCGAGCCATTCCTTCCGGCCGTCGAGTCTAATCGTGATCGCGCTCATCTCTATCAGCTTCCTGATCGTCCGAATCGTCGTCGTCAAGCGATTCCCGCGAAGCTTCCGGACGACTTAAGCGAAGCAGCTGGGCTCCCGCGAGCAGCAGACGCCATCCGGCGGGAAAATCCAGCGAGCCCGAGTCGTCGTGCGACTCGGGAATGATGATTATCTTCCGCCCGCGATGCCATTGCACGAGCAGCATCTGGTGACCGATCTGGCGGCCGTTGACGGGATCAATCGAAAAATCACCAAACATCGTGGTGGTGCGCAAATCCGAGAACGCGGCACGCAGCGCCGCGTCGTCGGATCGGCCGGCGCTCGCGAGCGCGGCGGCGGTGAGAAGACCTGCGGCGTAAATCTGCGCGGCGGGATAGTCGGGAGAATCGATCGCACCTGCCATGCGCATCCGGCGCACAAATTCGGCTGGCGTAGGGCCGAGCGCGGGCTGCAACTCGATGGAATCCTCCCATTGCGATGGTCCAACGATTCCATCTGCAAGCTCGCCCAGATCCAACGCGAAGCGATGCACACCGGCCGCGACGCATCCGAGCACAGGGATATTGAGGCGGGAAGATGCGACCGCGCGCATCACCGCGAGGTCGTGCTCGTAACTTCCGGCGCTCGCGAGGGCGTTGACGCGGTTGCGGATGAGCGCGGGGAAAAGCCGCGCGGGCGTCGAGTTGGGGTCGAATACGCCGTTCCATTTCACACGGACGCGGACTCCGCGGCGTCGCGCGGCGCGTTCGTCGGCGGCGCGTTCGAAGCCCGCGGCAACCGCGCGAGCGAAGGACATTTTGGTCGCGACGATAGCGACGCGCTTGCGCCAGAGTTTGAGCTGAGTGAGTAATCGAACGAAGCCGCGCAAGTAGTCACTCGCGGGAGTGAGTACTCCGACGATTAGCTTGTAGCCGTGTTCGTATAGTTCGTCTCCCGCACCGCCGTGGTTGACGAAGAGGCGGCCGGACTGATCGGCGATAGGCGCCGCAACACGGGCTAGGCGATTGGAGTACGGGCCGAAAGTTATGTCGGCACGGCGATCGCTGCATAGCGAGCGATAGATTTCGGCGCATCGTACAGGATCGCTCGCGTCGTCGTGACATTCGAGCGCGAACTCACAGCGTTCGCCGTCGACGCGCAACGTGCTGCTGGCGTTGGCGTCCGCGACGAACAGGCGTATCGCGCGCTCGGCCTGCTGTCCCATCGCGGAGTATTCGCCGGTGAGAGAGAGCGATAGGCCGATGGTGATTTTCACGGCAGGAAAGGCGCGGCGTCAGATTGCGACTTCGGCGATGCCGCCTTTGACAACGGCCTGGCCGTCGGGATTGAAAGTCTCGTAGGCGAAGACTTTGCGTCCGTCGTGTTCCCCGTCGGTCCATACTTTGGTCGTGATGGTCTGGCCTGGCAGCACGGGGCGTGAGAAGCGCACGCGCAGGCGCTTGAGGCGAGTCGGGTCGCCTCCGCAAAGGTTGTCGATCGCGACCTTCGACGTAAACGCCATCGTGCAGAGGCCATGCACGATGATGCCCGGCAAACCCGCCATCTTCGCTATATTTTCGTCAACGTGGATAGGATTCGGATCGCCGGAAGCTTCGGCGTAGCGGAAGGTCTGATCCTTGTCGATGGTTTGTGCGACAGAAAAGAGCGGCTTACCGCGATCGGGCTCGAAGGGGCGCAGTTCGGCGGCGGCGGCGTCGCGATTTCGTGCGCCGCGAATGAAAATGATGAAGAGTGTTTTCTGAACGGGCTGTCCATGTTGATTGGTGGCGTTTAGTTCGACGGCCATGGTCTCGCCGGTCGTCTTAGCTTCGATCGAAACGATTTTGGCGGTAGCGGTGATGACATCGCCGGGGCGAATCGGAGTTGGAAACTCCATGTCCTGCTCGCCGTGAACGAGGCGCAGCAGATCGACGTTCAGCTCGGGATCCATCATGGCTTTCATCAGGGCGTTCCACGTGACCGTAACGCCGAACATTGGCGGCGCGATGATGCCGCCGGCGCGGCTTGGGTCGAAGAACGCGGGGTTGTCGTCATTGTAAGCGCGCGCGTAACGCTGAAGCGCGTCGACGGTGACGTCGGTAGTGACGGCAGGAAATTCACGGCCCACGAGGGCTTTGTTCAGCGGCATCGATTGGCTCCGATTGAATACGTCTCGAAATTTCCCGCAGCGGCGACTAGCTAATCTCGCGACCGCCGATGAACACGGATTTCAACTCTAGCGCCGGGCTCAGCACAATCAAATCGGCGCGCGCGCCTGCTTGAATGCGGCCACGATCGTCGATGCCAACGAGGTTCGCAGGATTGGTCGAGGCCATCACCGCCGCGTCGCCGATGCCGACCCCGGCCTGGTCGACCATGATGCGGACGCCGTCGAGCATCGAGATGATACTGCCGGCCAGAGTGCCGTCGTCGAGGCGCGCGGCACCGTCGCGAATCGTCGCGCGTGCCCGCCCGACAATATTTTCAGAGCCGGAAGTTTGCGCGAGTGCAACTTTGTCGGTGACAAGTGCGAGGCCGTACTTGCCGCGCGCGTTGAAGGCCACCCGGAGCATCGCGGGATGCACATGGACGCCGTCGGCGATAATTCCCGCGATCGCGAGTGACGGAGCGAGGGCCGCGGCGATCACGCCGGGATCGCGATGGTTCAACGGGCGCATCGCGTTGAACAAATGCGTGAACATCCGCGCGCCGGCGGTGATGCCGGCATTCGCCTCGTCGAGCGTCGCATTGGTGTGACCGATCGACACGACCACGCCGCGCGAATTCAACCGCCGAATCGCGTCGAGTGCGCCAGGCAGCTCGGGCGCCAGCGTGATCAACCGAAGCGAGCTCATCGCGAGGACTCGATCGAACGCGTCGCCGCGCGGTTCGAGGTTGAGCGTGGGATGAGCACCGAGGCGATGCGGCGAAATAAACGGTCCTTCGAGATGCATGCCGAGAATGGCGGCCGCGGGGATGTTGTCGCGTCGCGAAGTTTCGAGCGCAGCAGCGATTGACTCGTGAGCTCGTGCAATCTTTTCGAGCGGTGCGGTAACGACGGTTGGCATCCACGCCGTTGTACCTTCGCGCGCGAGATACCGGCCCAGAGTTGCGAGTTCATCGGCTGACGCGTTCATCACGTCGATACCGTGCGAGCCGTTGACCTGGAGATCGACGAAGCCGGGCAGAATGTAATCGTCGCCGTCGCTGGAGGCGGGCTCGATCGCGGTAATCCGATCGTTAAACGTGAGGCGCCCGCGGACAATCGAGCCGTCAGGCTTGGCGATCAGGCCTGACAGCTTGGATGTTGGCGCGGCGGTCAATTCGCGCCGAATCGCTCCGCGAGCAGACGCGAAAAGCGCGGCAGATAAACGAGGTCGAAGGTCTCTTCTTTGCCAGGAAACATCGCAACCGCGGCGCCCTTGAGCGCGATCACGTGCTCCCATCCCTGTTCCAGCGTCATATCGTTGTCCTGCGCTATGGTGGCGAAAGTCAGCTCTACCAGAAAGCGCAGGCGCCGCATCATCTTGTTCTCATGCTCGATTTTCGATGCACGGTCGTCGTCGGCCATGAGTGCATTCTCCGTGTGAGATGATCCCCAGCTATTGTATAACATTGACGCGAGAAGTGACTATCGGAAACGCCCGCACTTGTCTCCATTGTTCGAGGATGCCAACCTCTAACGCGCCGTGAGCCCCGTCCGTCTCAAAAGCAGCTTCATCTATCTCGCCAATGCGGTGAACGATCTGCGCGGCAACTGGTCGCTGCTTGCTGTCGTGCTGGCGCCGTTGCTGCTGGCCGCGTCGCTATGCCTGCTGCCGGACGCGTTGAATCTTCAACATCGCCTCGCCACGAACTTCGAGCCGGGCTCGCAAAATATCAGCTATACTCACGTTGCTACCGCCGACACTCCGAGCACGCCCGCGCCCTCACCTACGCCCACGCCGCTGCTCGAACCGCAACCGTATGGGCCGTGGGTCACCGACGCGCTTCACCTGATCTTCGGGCTGCTGACGCTGATGGTGTCGCTGGTGACGTTGAGCGCGCTGAAGCGAACGCAGGCGGGAATCCGCGAGCCCACGATTCTGCACGAAGCGATCGAAGTCTACCGGCGCTCGATTTGGCTCGCGCCGGGATTTGTCTGGGTCACGTTTCTGCAGCTGCTCGCGCCGCTGGGAGCCCTATACCTTTTTCAGGCAACGTCGGCCTACCAGCTCGACGTGTTTGCATACATTGGGATGGTGTTGTTGTTGATGATCGGCGCACTGATTTTCGCGTGGTTGTACTTCGCGCAATTCGCCTTGATCTTCGACGACAAGCATAGCTGGCACGCGCTGCTGTTCAGCCGTGACCTGATGCGCAAGAGGTTCTTCAAGGTCGCGACGCGGATCGTGGTTTTTCTCGCGGTTTGGTCAGGATACAACTCGTGGGCAGCGGGCGCGTTCGTGTGGGTCAGCCTGCTATTCGGACCGGTCGGAGTAGTGACGGGATTTCTCGGCGCGACGATTTATCTGGTCGATCTCGCGGAGATCGGCGTGTCCTTTGCCACAGTCGCTTTTCTGGTAGCGGCCGGCCTGCGACTCTACCAGGATTTGCGCGATCCGCCGGTCGCAGATCGCGTCGAGTCAGCCGCACAGTCCGCGATGCAGCCGACCGCGCAATTGCCCCAAATCGCGCTGTAATCAGGCAGCGAGGCGGGACAGCGCGCGAATCGTGACTTGAATCGCGGGCAGGCTCGGCGACGCCAGCGTTTTCAGTTCGTCGAACAGCCGCGTAACTTCCGCAAATCGATTGGCGCGCATGCGTTTTAACTGCTCGATCGATTCGTCAACCGTCAGAGTTGGCTCCTCGACGATCGCATCGAGCACCGCGCGACACAGCGCGATGCGCGCAGCGCGCAGCTCCGTGGCGAGCTCGTTTGCGGCCCGCCGCTCCCAGCGATCGTCGGTGCCGATTGATTGCAGCACTTCTTCGAGAATCGCGAAGTTGAGTTGCGCGCTCAACTGGAAATACGCCCCGGCCGCTTTGACCGGTTCGATTTCGCGGGCGAAGCTCAGGCTCAGCACGCTCAGAATGTGATCAGCGAAGGCCAATCGCGCGAGCCCATGCGCCAGTTCGCCGTCGAGCACGTCGACCCGCAGCTCGCGATAGAGTCGCTCGAACCGGTCGCGCTCCCGCCCCGCCAGCATCGACTCGAACTCGCCGGAGAGGATCTCGAACTCGGGCTTGAACCGGATCACCGCGGCGCCGATCGATGTCGCCGGTTCCAATTCGCTCAGTGCCCATCCAGTCGCGCTATTGCATGCGCGCCCGAGCGCGAGAAATGCGCCCAGCTCAGATTCGGCCGCGGTCGTCACGACGTTGCGCTTGAGCTCGGCTGCGCGCTGATGAATCGAAAGCACGTCCGTCGCAATCACCCACGCCCGCACGACGTCCTCAGCCGCGACGCCGCGATCGCGCACATGCGCAAAGACAAAGGTCGAACCGACGAGGTCAACGAGTTCATTGATCGCGCGCGTCGCGATCAACTCGTGGCGCAGCCGATGCGTGCCGACGTCGGCGTGCTCCGCCAGTGAGGCCGGAAAGTACGGTTGCAGGAAACGCCCCACCAGGTACGAATCGTCAACCAGCACGGTCGTTTCAAGGCGTTCGATGAGATCGATCTTGGTGTAGGCCGTGGCCAGCGCGAGCTCCGGTCGGGTGAGACCCGGGTAGCGCGCGTGGCGGTCGTGAAGAGTCTCACGCGGCGGCATTGCAGGTTCCATCCCGGTCAGGATGCGGCGGTCCTCGATCGCCTGCAGATGATCGCGGAACTCGTTCAGATGCGTGCGGCTGCGGATCTGCTCGAGGCTGAGCGACAGCACCTGGTCGCGATTGTCGGCGATGACGCGGTCGGCAACTTCGTCGGCGCATGTCGCGAGCGCGTGATTGCGCCAGTCGAAGGTCAGCTCGCCCCGCGCCACCGCCGGTTCCAGCAGGATCTTCAGATTGACTTCATGATCCGACATGTCCACGCCGGCCGAGTTGTCGATCGCGTCGGTGTTGATGCGCCCGCCGGCGAGTGCGTACTCGATTCGCGCAGCCTGCGTGAAACCGAGATTGCCGCCCTCGACGACAATTTTCGTGCGAAGTTCGGGTGCGCTGATGCGGCACGCGTCGTTGGCGTGGTCGGCGACCTCGGCGTCGGTCTCGGTTGTGGCCCGAACGTATGTGCCGATGCCACCGTTGTAAAACAGATCGACCGGCGCCCGCACGATGCATTGAATCAACGACTCGCCGTCGAGCGCGTCGGCGTCGCATCCGATCGCGGCGCGCGCTTCGGGACTCAGCTCGATTCGCTTTTGCCCGCGGCGGAATACGCCACCGCCTTTACTGATAAGCGCGGGATTGTAGTCGGCCCAGCTCGAGCGCGCCATTTCGTACAGCCGCTTGCGTTCGTCAAAACTCGCCGCGGGGTCGGGGTTGGGATCGATGAAGATGTGGCGATGGTCGAACGCGGCGACGAGTTTCAAATTGCGCGATCGCAGCAGGCCGTTGCCGAAAACATCGCCCGACATGTCACCGATGCCGATCATCGTGATCGGCGTGCCGCGATCGGGGTCACGGCCCATCTCGCGCAGATGCCGCCGCGCCGACTCCCACGCGCCGCGCGCAGTTATCGCCATCTTCTTGTGGTCGTAGCCATGCTCGCCGCCGGACGCGAACGCGTCGCCGAGCCAGAAGCCGCGCTCGATCGCGATCCGATTGGCGATATCGGAAAAACTCGCCGTGCCTTTGTCGGCCGCAACCACAAGATACGGGCCGTCATTGTCGAGCACCCTCACGCGTGCCGGATGCACCGGGCCGGTGTCCGTGAGATTGTCCGTCAGATCGAGCATCGCGTTGATCAGCGTCTGGTACGCCTCGACCCCGTCGCGAGCTTCCGGCTGATGTCGCGGCCGCGGCTTGACGATAAAACCGCCCTTGGCGCCAAACGGCACGATGATCGCGTTCTTGACGGTCTGCGTCTTCATCAGGTCGAGAATCTCGGTGCGGTAATCGTCGGCCCGATCGCTGAAGCGGATTCCGCCGCGCGCGATGCGGCCGTGCCGCAGATGGCATCCTTCCATGCGCGGACTGTTTACGTGAATTTCGTAGAGCGGTGCGGTGTCGGGCAAGCCGGTGATGCGCCCGCTCTCGAACTTGAGCGCGACGTACGGATCCGGCGTCGGCGTCTCGCAGAAATAATTGGTGCGCACGGTCGCCTCGACCAACGACAGCAGCGCGCGCGCAGTCCGATCGTCAACGATGTTTTCGATCGGGCTGAGAAGCGCGAGATATGCGTCGCGCATTTCCGCGATTTTCTCCGGCGCAGCGGGTGCGTCGAATGAGAGGCGCGCGCAGAAAAGCTCGAACAGCGCTTTCGCCAGTCCCGGATACATCAACAGAACGCGCTGCAGACCGAGACGCGCCGGAGCCAGACGCATCTGGAACGCGCCGACCAGGTATGCGCGGAGGATTGCCACCTCCCGCCACGCAAGCCCGGCTGTAAGTGTGAGCGCGTTGAGAGGATCGTCTGCCGCAAGTCCGTTGCGCGCTGCGGCGATCGCATCCGCAATCAAGGCGGCGCCCGGAAATTTCGCAAATGGCTGCGAGTTGGGTCCCTGCACCGAAAAAACCTGCAGGTATGCGCGTGTCACCTTGCCCTCGCTGCGCGGATGAAGCTCGTGCGCGTCCTCCGACAGCACTTCGATGGCAAAGTTCTGCAGCGTGGGCATGAGGTCGGAGAGCATCGGCGCTTCGCCGAGCCCGATAATCCTGATGTCGCTGTGAACTTCATCGGGGTGGCCGTCGGAGGCGTGCGGTCCCGCCTCAACCATGAAGTCGCGGCGGCTGGCTGAAAGCACTTCGACATCTTCGATATCGCCCACCGCGCGCGCTACGTCGATCGCCGCCTGGTAGTCGGCGCTGAAGGCCCCGCTCCATCTTTCGGCGAGTGCGCGTCCGCGCTTCGGTCCGAATTTCTTCAGTATCTGATCTTCCAGGCGATCGTCCCATCGCCGAGCGAGTTCGGCGATGGCGGTCTCCAGGCTCCGGAGTACCGCTGCCTTCGGGGGATCGGCGAAGAAACAGAAGTGAAGACGGGCCGTGTAGCCTTCAGCGAGCGCGAGGTGAAAATAAATCAAGCTGCCGTTTATCGCCGTTGCGATCGCGTCCTGGATGCGCCGGCTGAGCTCGGCCGATCCGGCCTCGCGTGGCATCACGACCAGCGCGATCACGTTGCCGTGGCGCAGGTCGGACGCGACGAACAGCCGCACCGCGGCCTCGCTCTTGACGTCCAGGATGAGTCGCAACTGCGCGCGCAACTCGGCCACGGGCGCGCGGAACAGTTCGTCCTTGGGGAAGCTGTTGAAGACGGAAATGATTTCCTTATAGTCGTGCGATCCCGGCACTGCCCCCTCGGAGTCGAGCACGTCGCGCAGCTTCGCGCGCAGCACCGGAATGTGTTGCGCTTCCTCCGCATAGGCCTTCGACGTGAACAGCCCGACAAAATTGTCGAACGCCACAACGTTGCCGAATGAGTCGGCCCGGCGAATCGACACGCTGTCCATCGGGCGCCGCCGATGTACGTGCGACTCGGTGCGCGTCTTGCCGATCACCAGCGGGGGTCCCTCGAAGAAAAGCTTGCGCCGCGCCACCGAAAGCAATTCGACTGGAACCGTGCTGCGAAATCGCGACTCGTCGTGCTCGCGCATGATGCCGAGTTCGGTTCCAGGATCGAGCGTGAAGCGGGCGGTGCCGTCATCGCGGCTTACGAGATAGCGGCGAAACCCGAGAAATACGAAGCCGCCGTGCACCAGCCAGCGCATGAAGTCGCGGACCTCGACCAGCTCGCGTATCGCCGCCGTCTCCTCGCAAATCTGCAGCGCGCGGCCAGTCATCTCTTCAAAATCGCCGGTCGCCTCCTGCACCTCGGTCAGAATCGAGATAACATCGCGCTCGATTTGACGCGCTTCTTCGGCCGTGGGCGCGAGCTCGAGCTCCGCATGAACGAATGACTCGCCGCGCTCGGTCGAGAGCGATTGTTCGAACGACGCTATCCGCCCGTCCCGGTCACGGGTGACTTTGAAGATGGGGTGGAGCATCGTGCGGACGGCCGCGCCGAGATGATGGAAATATTCGAGCAGGCTGTCCACGATGAAGGGGCAATCGGTCGTCACGGTCTCGATCACCGCGAGCGTGTCGTTGTCGTCACCGGGGATCGATTCGACTCGCGCGATCACAGGCTCAGTGCGGACCGAAAAGAATTCGAAAGCAGACTCCACCAGCGCCAGCCGCCGCTTGGCCGGTACGCGCTCCTGATTGTCGTCGGACTCGCGCGCGAACAGACGCTCGGCGAAGGTGGATATTCGGGCGGCGGAATCTGCGGGAAGATTTCGGTCGATAAGTTCGCGGAGTTCGGTCTCGATCGCCAAGGTGTCACCAGGTGAGAGCGCGGATAGAATGGCGCGGCTAGGTGCCCGCGCGCGCATCATTATAAGTCGCGTCGCGCGAATTGCGTAGTGGGGATAAACTAGGGCGCGCATGGCGGAGATTGAGATCAGCGCGATGACCTTCGGGCCGTATGGCGTTGGCCGCGAGGGTGGCAAAGCCGTGATGGTTCCCGGCGCTGTGGTAGGCGACAGGCTTGACGTCGAGATCGTTTTGGAGCGCCGCGACTACGCAGTCGCAAAAGTTCGCGAAATCATCCAGCCAAGCGTCTATCGGCGCGCCGCGCCGTGTCCGTACCTGCCGCGATGCGGTGGATGCGACTGGCAGCATATCGATTACGGCGCGCAGCTGCACTTCAAGGGCCAAGTCGTCGCGCAGGAACTCAGCCACGCGCTCGGAATCGAAATCGACCCGATCGGACTGGTCGAGCCGGCCCCGGCTGAGTTCGGTTACAGGTCGAGAATCCGGCTGCGGGTCGGCGCCAGAGGCATGCTTGGATTTTACTCGGCCGGCAGCAACACGATCGTCGAGATAGATTCATGCATGGTCGCCGACACCGGCATCCGGATGCCGCTGCACCTCGCGCGCTCACTCGGCAAGCGCATCGAAGAGATCGAAGTAGTGCGCAACGGTGCTCGTGAAGTTCAGGTCGCACATATGAAGAAGCCGGCGACCGAAGAGGACTTGCGGCGCGCGCGCAACGTGCTCGACTCGGACGACGAGATTGCGGGCATCGTACTCCGCGCGGGCGCGAATCGCGTGACGATGGGTGAAACGGTGATCGCCATCGAGCTCGAGGACGAGCTGTCGATCGAGGTGGACGCCGATCTTTTCAGCCAGGTGAATCGCGTGCAGAACCGGAAGCTGGTCGCGAGCGTAATGGAGATGGCGGCGGTTCACGAATCGCAGCCGTTGCTTGATTTGTTTTGCGGCGCGGGAAACTTCAGCCTGCCCGCATCAAGGCGTGGTGCGCGAGTGACGGGCGTCGATGCTGACGCAGGAGCGATAGCGGCCGCGGCTCGCAACGCGGATCGCCTCAAATTTCGCGGCGCGCAGTTTGTTGCGATGAAAGCGTCGGCGACCGCGGATTTCCTGCATCGCGCGCGTTATCGGCCCGAAGTCATCATTCTCGATCCGCCGCGCACCGGCGCACCCGACCTGATGGAACCAATCATCAAGCTGCGCGCGCCCCGCGTCATTTATGTGTCATGCGACGTGACGACGCTGGCGCGCGATCTGCGCGTGCTGGCGGGGGCGGGATATAAAATCGATCGCGTGCGCGCCTTTGATTTTTTTCCCAACACCCATCACTTCGAGATAGCGGTGCACGCGCTATTGACTTAGATCGCCGGGCATTCTTAGAGTAATTGAGTGGTCGAGTCCCGCATCCCCCCGCCAGAGGGTTGATCAAAGAGATGCCCAAGCAGGAAAAGGAAAAGCTCCCAAGGCCGAAGATAACGATTATCCCGGGCCGTGGGGTGGCGCAGACAATCAATTATTTGCTTGAGGACCGGGACGACCTCGAATGGATCATCGCGGTCGGGCGCACGAAGAACGGCGAGTTGTTCTTCTACGACACCGGCGGCGACATCGTCGAGGACCTCGGCACGCTCGAGTACCTGAAGGCGCGAATTGTGCGCGCCCACTTCGGCGACGAGTACGAATAGGTCCAGCCGGCCGCCGATTCAGTCCTCGAATTCCTGCTCCGGCGGCCGAGCGTAAATGACTCCATCTTCGATTTCGGTCAGCACCCGGTAAAGATTCTTGCCGCATGCTGTCGGCGGTCCCGCGATACATTCGCCGCTGCCCGGCTCGTAGTACGCATTGTGCGTCTGGCACATCAGGTAGCGCCCGTCTTCCGCGAAAAATTGATTGTCCACCCAGTCCATCGCCATCGGCACATGCCGGCATCGATTGACGTAGGCGTGGAACTCGCCCCCGAAGTTGATCAGGAAACATTCCTCATCGGCGCCGCGAATCGGCAGCATGAACTTCAGCGACTCGCCGGGCGCGAGCGCATCAATGCGCGCAACTTTGTAGCGGGCCGCCGCCGCCGCGCGCCTGCCTCGCGGAAGCGACCCGGTCAGAGCGGCGCGGCGTCGATGTTGGTCGGACATTCTTTATTGTCGGATTTTCGCGCGCGGAATTTTTGTCAGCTTGCCGCAGTTTGTCAAAGCCCATAGCATCTGTAAACGCGCGCCGATTCGGGCCGCAGACGGACTTCAAACTTTTAGAACCTGCGATGGAAAATCCAAAGATTCGCGCCGTCGAGGCTTTCCCCGTCGAGCAGCAGGATCAGACGCTGATCTGTCTGCGCGATCCAAGCGGGATGGCGCCCGAGCCGATCATGCTTGGGATGGGCGCGTACTTTATCGTGACCTTGTTCGACGGCCGCATGTCGCTGAAAGACATCCAGTCGGCGTTTGCAAAACGTTTCGGCGAGATGATTCCGCTCGAGAAGCTCGACGATCTGATCGCGGCGCTGGACGCTGCGTACTTTCTCGACTCACCCTCGTTTCGCGAGCGCGAGCGGCGCATGCGCGAAGAATTTCTCGCGAGTCCGGATCGTCCCGCGGCACTGGCCGGCCTCTGCTATGAGAAAGACCCGGCGAAGTTGCGACTCGAGCTCGGCGCGTTCTTCGATCCGCCCGAAGGACCCGGCCGTGCCGCCACCGCAAGGAAATCTGCACCACTGGCCGGACTGATCGCGCCGCATATCGATCCTCGACGTGGCGCCGCCGCCTACGCGCACGCGTACTACGAACTGATGGCGCATGAACCGCCCGAGCTGGTGGTGATCCTGGGAACCTCGCACTACGGCGCAGGCCCTGAACTTTTCAGCGCGACGCGCAAAAACTACGCGACGCCGCTGGGTGCGGTCGAGACCGACGCCGCATTCATCGATCGGCTCGCAGCGCGCTATCAAGGCGATCTCTTTGCCGACGAGATGCTGCATCGCGGCGAGCATTCGATCGAATTTCAGGCGCTGTTTCTCGCCTACGCACTCGGCGCCCGCGGCTACAAGGTCGTGCCGGTCCTTGTGAGTTCATTCCATGAGATGGTGGCGAGCGGAGTCACCCCCGCGCGCGATTCGCGGGTCGCGTCGTTCATCGCAGCGCTGAAGGCCGAGCTCGACGCCGAGAATCGGCGAGTGCTCGTCCTCGCGGGCGTGGATTTTGCGCACGTCGGCAAGAAATTCGGCGATGAGTTCGCCGCCGATCGCACGGTGGCTGAGCGCGTCCAGCGCGAGGACCTCGGCCTGATCGAGACTATCAAGCGCGGCGACCCCGACGGCTTCTTCGCCGACATCATGAAGGATCGCGACGCGCGCCGAATCTGCGGCCTCTCGCCGATGTACACCCAGCTCGAGCTGCTGCGCGGCCACAGCGCGCGCCTGCTCAAGTATGGAATCGCGATGGAGCCGCAGAGCGAGTCGGCCGTATCGTTCGCCAGCCTCGCTTTTGACTAGACGCCGCCGTACCAGTCGTAGCCCTGATCTTCCCAGTACCCGCCGGCGCGAGTTGGAAGAAAATTCACTTCCGTCAGGTACTTCACGCATTTGTAGCCGAGCTTGACCGGCGAGTAGAGGCGCAGCGGCGCGCCGTGATCGGGATATAGCGGCTTCCCATTCATGCCGTAAGCGAGAATCGTCTGCGGATGAAGCGAGCTTTCGATGTCCCAAGTCGAATAGTAGCCGTTGTCGAACGAACGGAACTCGACATACTGCACCGCTTGGCTCGCGCCGACCAATTGCGCGAGGTCGCGCAGCGGCACTCCCTGCCATTCGGCGACCGCTGACCAGCCCTCGACGCAATGATGGCGAACTCGCCCGCTATACATCGGCATCCGCTTGATCTGATCGAGCGTAAACACCGCCGGCCGCGCGACTAGTCCACCAACCTTCAGCGCCCAATTGTCGGGCGCAAACGGCATCGAGTCAGAAATAAAGTAGCTCGGGAAATCCGCTTCGGGTGTGAGCTCGGATGCGGGCGGTTCGGGCGCGAGCCGAGTCTCCGAGAACAGCAGTCGATCGACGCTCTCGTTCCATCGCCCCATCCCTTTAAGGAACGCCGTCGCTGCACGGCTATCGCATCCCGCCAACACCGTGCTCGCCGCAATTCCCAGCAGAAGTTTTCGCCGCGTGACCAGCCTAGCCACGCTGTCCCCCGGTCACCATCGTGATTATCGTGCGCGGATGCAGCGCGACCAGTACCAGGTGCATCGCAGTAAACGTTGCCAGCAGCACGAGGCAGCTCAGATGCACGACGCGCGCGATGTCGTAGCCGCCGAACGCAGCGGTTATCCAGTGCAGCTGGACCGGCTTGTAAATCGCGAGCCCCGAAAGGACTACCACCATGCCGAACACGATCGCCGACGTATAAGCGATGCGCTGCAGGCCGTTGTAGAAGTCTTCGGGCGGCGGAGTTTTGCGAATGCGCAAGTAGTAACCGAACATGGCGATCGCGTTCGAAGTGTCGCGCGTCGGAATAAAAACGCGCCGCCGCCATTCTCCGCTCGTCATCATGTAGATCAGGTAGATCACGCCGTTGAAGATGAGGAACCAGGCGATCGCGAAATGCCAATGGCGCGCGCCCGCAAGCCAGCCGCCAAAGCGCAGCCACGATGGCGGCGAGTCGTTCTGAAACGGATACCAGCTATATAGCCCGCCGCGCGGCCCGAGCGCCGGATACGCGGCAAAAATCTGCAAGCCGCTGCCCGCCATGATCACCAGCAGCGGAATATTGATCCAATGCGCCAGCCGAATCACAGCCGGCTGCGCGCGCCGTCCCTGACGTCGTTCGGCAAGCTGCCGGCTCCAGGGTGGCGAATACTGAAGTGGAGTCGTGACTCTCGTGGGTTTTCGACCGGTTGCTGGATGTACGCCCATCGCGAACTCTTACTGGCTCATCGGAGCAGGCTTTCCACCTTTCATTAGATGCCCGTCCATCATGATCATTTCACCGTTCTGCAAATGAAATTCGTTGCCGTCCCTCGATTTGACGGTGCCGTCGACGCTGACAATTGTGCCGTCTGACAAGGTGACGGCGTTATCCATCGCAGTCGCCGGCCGCCCCGCCTTCATCATCATCATTTTTCCGTTACTCATCATCACGCCGTCCATGTCGGCGGCGAACGG
>Ga0302325_10018244_pt1 | contig 14795 bp, 10 predicted proteins | sample Palsa_T0_2_FD_201948 | JGI IMG/M metagenome (GOLD analysis project Ga0302325, IMG submission 201948) | Peat permafrost microbial communities from Stordalen Mire near Abisko, Sweden - Palsa_T0_2 | ecosystem: Environmental > Terrestrial > Soil > Palsa > Peat permafrost | place: Sweden: Abisko... | reverse complement strand
GACAATCGATCCCGTGGAACAGGTGACGGCTCTCCTGCAGCGCTCGCAGCTTGCCGAGGCCATCCAGGCCGCGCGGGATGCGCTCGATCGCGGCGTGGAAGCCCCCGTTCTGCTCAATCTCCGAGCCTACTGGCTGGAAGGCGAGAATCGTCCAGGCGAAGCGCTCAGCGACCTGCAGCGCGCCCATGAAATGGCGCCGACCGACCCCATCGTGCTGAACGCACTCGGCCTGTGCCTGGCAAAGCTCGGTCGGCTCGAGGAGGCCAACGCCGCATTCCGGCATTGCGTCGCGCTGGCCCCGGAGTTCGCTCCCGCCCACTTCAATTGCGGCTGGACATTCGAGGAGTTGGGCGAACTGGACGAGGCGCAACAGGCATTCGAGGCGGCCGCACGCATCGATCCCCGCTCTCCCGATTCAATGGGGCGCCTCGCCGCTCTTGCGGCACGGCGCGGCCGGTGGAGCGACACGCGCGCACTGGCCGAAAAAGCTCTCGTCCTCGCACCCCTGCATCCCGCCGCGACCATGGCGCTCGCCAATGCCGAAATCTCCGCCAAATCCTACGACGACGCCAAAACGCGACTGCGCGCGCTGATCGATTCGCCACAGGTCTCGGAACAGGACCGTGCGACGGCCGTCGGTCTCTTCGCCGATGTTCTGGACGCGCAGGCGCGCTACCAGGAAGCCTTCGCCGCCTACTCGGCCAGCAATGCACTTTTCAAGAGCGCGTTTGCCGGAAGGCTGGCCGCCCGCGCCGAAATGCCGATGAGCAAATACGTCGCCTGGCTTCTGGAGAGCTTCGAGAGCGCCGCCATGCCGCAATGGCCGCCCGCCGGCACCCGAACTCAACCCCAGGGCAACGCGCCCCGACGCCACATATTCGTGCTGGGCTTTCCCCGTTCGGGTACCACGCTCCTCGAAGAGGTGCTCGCCTGCCACCCCACCGTGTCCACCACGGGCGAAAAGGATGCGTTTGCAGGTATCGCCCGCGAGCTTCTCGCGAACCCCGCGCGGCTTGCCCAGCTGAAGGCTCTCGGTCCTGCAGACGTGACGGCCTTCCGCCAAAAATATTGGAACGTGTTGCGCGGCTTCGGCATCTCTTTCGAAGACAGGATTCTGGTCGACAAGCAGCCTTTCAACAGCGTGCGCCTGCCCTTGATCGCCAAGCTCTTTCCCGAGGCCAGGATCGTCTTCTGTTTGCGCGATCCGCGCGACGTCGTCCTGAGCTGCTTTCGCCGCCGCTTCTCCGCCAATGCGGCAAATGCCGAATTTCTTACGCTGGACGGCACGGCAAAACTCTACGATGCCGTCATGCGCCTGGTTGCCGTGTACCGCGCCAAGCTGCCGCTGGCCTGCCACGAACTTCGCAACGAAGATCTGGTCGCCGATTTCGACGGGCAGTTGCGGGCGTTATGCACTTTCATGGACGTCGAATGGACCGAAGAATTCCGCAATTTCGCCGCTCGCTCGGGCGGCCGGCAGGTCATAACGCCGAGTGCCACGCAGATTCAGCGTGGCCTCGGCGGCGAAAGCATCGGACACTGGCGCGAATACGAAGCAGACATGGCGGCCGTTCTGCCTCTTCTGAACGGCTGGGCGAAACAGCTAAACTATAATGCGAACTGACCGAAACGCCGGACAACAACACGACGGACCGCAAATTCATGGCTTCTCAGCAACAACCGGGCACCATCCCGCCAGACCAGTTGATCGTCGCGACCTCCGAAGCGATACGCGGGGGCAACAACGAAGGCGCAGCAGCGCTGGCTGACAGAGCCCTCGCGTTCGGACTGCGTCATCCCGTTCTCTACAATGCGCGCGCGCTCGCGCTGCAGCAGAAGGGGCAATTCCGCGAGGCATTGGCCGAATTCAATCACGCGCGCGCGCTCGCACCGCGCGATGCGCGTATCTCGAATGCAATCGGGGTCTGCCTTCTGAATCTCAATCAGCCCATGGAAGCCTTAAAGGCCTTCGAGCAGGCCATCGCCTCCGACCCTTCTTATGCACAGCCGTACTTCCGCAAGGGCTGGATCCTCGAAATGCTCGGCGATCGCGACGAAGCCCGGAAGTTCTACGAAACCACCGTGAAGATCGACCCCAACCATGCCGAGGCGTTGGGGAGTCTCGCGTCGGCAGAAGCCACCGCCGGACGGAATGAAGAAGCGCAATCGTTTGCAGAGCGGGCGCTGAAAATCGACCCGTCTCAACCAACGGCCGTCGTCGCGCTCGGAATCGTCGACCTCGCAAATCGCAATTATGCGGCCGCCGAATCCCGCCTTCGCTCCGTCATCGATTCCGCCCAACTTACATTGCGCACGCAGGCCATCGTCACGGGATTGGTGGCCGACGCATTGGACGGCCAGGGCCGCTACGCCGAAGCCTTCGCCTGTTACAGGTACGAGAACAACGAAAAGCGCAAGCTGTACGCACAAAGCTACACCGGCGAAACGCGCCCGCCCGTCGTCGTCGGCCGGATTGCCGCGTTCGTGAATGCGAGTCCCGCGGAGTCGTGGATGGCGAAGGCCAGTTCTGACCGCTCCGAATCGCGGGTCCGCACGCATGCATTCCTCGTCGGATTTTCGCGTTCCGGAACCACGCTGCTCGAGCAGGTGCTGGCATCGCATTCCGATATCGTCGCGCTCGAAGAGCAGGATCTGCTCGCCGCAGCGGCTCAGGATCTGCTCGCGAGCGATGCGGGAATGCGCAAACTCGTCGCGCTCACCGAGGACGAATGCGAGGCCATGCGGAGCGATTATTGGCGCCGCATTCGCGATCGCGGTCTTGACGTCGCGGACAAGGTATTCGTCGACAAGCTGCCGCTGAATACGATCAAACTGCCTCTGATCGCGCGGCTTTTTCCAAAGGCGAAAATCATTTTTGCGTTGCGCGATCCGCGCGACGTCATCCTGAGCTGCTATCGCCGCCATTTCGCGATCAACACCGCGATGTTCGAATTTCTGACACTCGACGATGCCGTAGAGTTCTACGATGCGGTGATGACGCTTGGCGTAGCGTGCCGCGAAAAGCTGCCGCTGGAAACGCACCTGCACCGCTACGAAGACATGGTGGCGGACTTCGACAATAGCATCGCCGCCGTGTGCGACTTCGTCGGCGTCGAGCCCTCACCCGCGATGCGCGAGTTCCAGCACACGCGCGGGCTTGGAGTTCGTTCCCCGAGCGCCGCGCAAATTCGTCGCCCGCTCAATGAGGACAGCGTCGGCGTGTGGCGGCACTACCGCGAAAATCTCGCGCCGGTCCTGCCGTTCCTGAGGCCTTGGGCCGAACGATTCGGCTACGCGGCGGATTAAGCGATGCCGACTGAAACCTCGGCCGAAACTGCACATGACGCCGGCCGCGCCGTCGCGGATATCGAAGCCGCCATCGCCGGCGGCGACTGGAGGCGGGCCTATGACGCCTCCAGCAGGGCCATCAGCCGGGGCCTGCGGCACCCCATTTTTTTCATGGTGCGTGCACAGCGGATGGAAGAGACGGCCCGTTTTCAGTCCGCCCTGGAAGATTATCAGCGCGCGGCGGAGATCGAACCGCAGGACGCTCGCATTCACGACGCAATCGGAATCTGCGCGATGAAGCTCGATGAGTTCGAGCGCGCGGCCGATGCCTTCGCTTCGGCCTGCGCGCTGGAACCCGCCCGAGCCGACATCCATTACAGGCGCGGGCTCGCCTTAGCCCAACACGGCGCATACGAAGCCGCTCGCGACGCCTATCAGGAAGCCGTCCGGCTCGCGCCGCAATTCATCGATGCGATAGCCGGCCTCGCGTCGATTGCAGCGCGTCTGGGGGAGACCGCGTGCGCCCGTCAACTTGCGGTCGATGCCCTGGCTTTGGACCCGCGGCAGGTCGTAAGTGCCATAACGCTCGTTCAAGCAGACATGTCGGATCGGCTCTATGCCGAGGCGGAGGAAAAAGCGCGCGTCTTGCTCGACCGCGACGACATCCCCGACGGCGCGCGGCCGGTCGTTCTCGGTCTTCTAGGCGATGTACTGGATGGGCAACGGCGTTACGCGGAGGCCTTCGCCGCCCATGCGCGCGAGAACGAAACGCTGCGGCGTCTTTATGCACCGCGATTTTCGGGCAATCCCGGCGCGGATGCCGCGCGCAATCTGGTTGGCTATTTTGAGAACGCGCAGGCCGATCGCTGGAAAGCTCCCGACAATGGCGGCTCGGTCGATGGCGCCGCGGCTGGACACGTATTTCTCCTGGGCTTCATGCGGTCGGGCACGACGCTCCTGGAGCAGGTGATCGCCTGCAATCCGAATGTGGTGGCGCTCGACGAAAAAAGCCTTCTCGCTGGCCCCAGCGAGCGGTTCTTGACGAGCGTTCCGGCACTCGACGCCCTTGCGCAGCTGGACGGTCCCGAACTATTGCGCCAACGCCGGCACTATTGGGAAAACGCGCGCCGGCATACGCCCGACCTGACCGGCAAAACATTCGTCGACAAGCAGCCGCTGAACACGTCGAAACTGCCGCTCATCGCCAAACTCTTCCCCAGGGCCCGCATCCTCTTCGCGCTGCGCGATCCGCGCGACGTTGTGCTCAGCTGCTTCCGCCGTCATCTCAAGGTCACGCCGACGCAATTCGAATTCTTGTCGCTCGAGGATTGCGCACGGTTCTACTCCGCCATCATGCGGCTCTACGAAGTATGTCGCGAAAAGCTCGTGCTCAACCTGTTCGAGCATCGCTACGAGGAGATGGTGCAGGATTTCGACGGCCGGGTGCGTGCCGTCTGCGATTTCATCGGCGTGGAATGGGCCGAAACCATGCGAAACTTCGACACTCACGTTTCCGTCGCGGATCTGCGCTCGCCCAGCGCCCGACAGATTCGCCGACCGCTCTATGGCGAAGGAATCGGCCAATGGCGGCACTATTCAGAACAGATGAAGCCCGTTTTCCCCCTTCTCGAACCCTGGGTCGACAAGTTCGGCTACCCGCGGGATTAGGCGCCGCCGGGCACCGGCGATACCGGAAGACCGGTGATCGTGTCGACGCGTTCGCCGCCGTAATAGTCGCGCACGCCGTTGAGCAAGGCGCCGACAAGTTCGCGCTCCGCCAGGGTCAGATAAGGATTCCAGATGTCGATCATCAGGATGACCCGATAATGGTCGCTGTCGTTCCAGGCTTCATGTTCGATCGTATCGTCGAACACCCAGGCTTCACCCTCACGCCACGGCCTCGTCTCGCTGCCGACGCGGAAGCGGCAGCCGTCGGGTACGACGAGGGGGAGATGGATGACGAGACGTGCGTTCGTCACGCTCGAGTGAGCGGGAATCTTCGTGTGCGGCGCCAGCACGGAATACATGATGGTGGGCCCGAAATTGGGAATGTCGATCACCGGCAACGCATCTGCGATCGCGGCCGTGGCCGGGCATTTCCGGCATTGCCTTTCCAGCCGCACGCCGTCTTTCCAGAGAAAGTAGGTACTCCAGCGCGGTGAATGATTGAGTTCGGCCCATTGGTTGATCGGCGCGCCTTCCGGATGGGAAACGTAGGGCTGAATGTCCGAGCCGCCTTCGTCCAGCACCGCGATCGCTTCGCGACGGATGTCCGCGGTCGCGGCCTCGAGCTTCGCCAGCCACGGAAACTCGTCGCGATCGTAGTATCCGATCGCCGGCAGCTTCGGAATGTGCAGCAGGCTGGGCTGTTGCGTGTAGACCTTTTTGGTGCCGAGAACGACGTCCTTGCATTCCTCGAAGCGCATGAGCTTCTCGCCTGCGTGTTGCGCCTTGATCGGATCGAGCCGCTCCTTCAGATACAGATCGAGCGCGGCCGCGTTCTCCCGCACTGCGTCGCGCGCATGCGCGAGTGCGTTGCGCAATTCTGCCGAAAGCAGTTCGTCGGCAGGCGCGGTGGCGATCGCGACCCGATAGGCCTGCGCGGCTTGGCGGCCCTCATCCATCCGCTCGAGCAACATGCCCTTCGCCAGCAACGCCGGCAGGAAATTAGGATCGATGGACAGGGCGCGCACAAGCGCCGCCATCTCGTTCTGGTTGTCCTGCAGGGCGCGAAATGCGAAGGCGAGGCTCAGCACGATGTTCACGTTCCCGGGCTCGGCGCGCTCCGCCCGCTCGAGCAGCTGGCGGGCGGCGTGAACGTCCTTTCGAAAGAAACGGTGCTGGCCCAGCCGGAACAGCGCTTGCGCGTTCTCGGGCTCGGCTGCGAGGACCTGTTCCCAGACTTGCGCAGCCTCATCGAGGCGACCTTCGGCAAGGTAATTTTGCGCGGTCTGGACCAGCATGCGTAAACGCATGTCTGCCTTGGCGTTCTGCAACAGCCGATACCCCGATAACCGCGTGTCATATCAAGGCTTAGTGATACCCGTGACAAGTCGATCGTCGGCACGCCGCAACGGCGCGTTTGCGGGGCGTGACAATTTCGTCACGTCAGTCACAACTGCGACCCAGATACGGCCTCTATTCGACGCCGGGCAGGCCCGTCGCCCGCATTTCGACGCCGCCACGCGGTGCCTCGTCGACCGCCCGCAGGACAGCCTGGGCGGCCGGAGCCTGCTCGACGCGCGCAAGGCCTTCGACCACCCGGACACCGGCGGCGGTGCCGCTGAAGGCCTCGTCGAGCGCCGCAAAGAAGCTCTTCCGCTCGGGGAAACGCTTGAAGACAACCCGCTCGTCGGCCGGAAGACCGGCCAGCTGCCTGGCATCGGCAACCGCGGTCCAGAACCCTCCGAGCTGATCGACGAGCCCGCGCGGCTTGGCGTCCGCACCGGTCCAGACCCGTCCCTTGGCGATGACCTGGACCTGCGAGAGCGGCAGCTTCCGCCCCGTGGCGACCTTCTGCGTGAAGTCCGCATAGATTGCGTCCGCTTCGGCGTTCAAGGCGGCCCATTGTTCGGGCGTGTAGGGCGAGATGCTGGAATCGAACAGCGCATTCTTGCCGACGCCGATCTCGTCCGCGCCGACGCCGATCATCGCGAGCGATTTTCCGAACGCGACCTTCCCGGTCAGAACGCCGATCGAGCCCGTGAGCGTTCCCGGTTCCGCCACGATCCTGTCGGCGGAGCACGCGACGTAATAGCCGCCGGATGCCGCAAGAGTACCCATGCTGACGACCACCGGTTTTCCGGCGGCCTGCGCCTTCTTCACCGCGTCGAGTATTTGGTCGGATGCCGTCACCGATCCGCCGGGAGAATCGATCCGGAGAAGAATGACCTTGACGCTCTTGTCGGCAGTCGCGGAGCGAATGGCGTTGGAGAGATCGTCTCCGGCGATGACATCGTCGCCGCCCATCAAGCCGCTGTGGCCCTGCGTTCCGTCGACGATTTCGCCCGAAGCCTCGATCAGCGCGATCCGGCCGTTGTTGCCGAATTCGTTCGAGTCCCGCATCACCTTCCAGTACTCGGCGATGGTTTCCGTCTTGACGCCGCTGCCCGCGCGCGCCTTCGCGGCGTCCCTGGCTTCGTCGTCGTAGCCGAGCTTGTCGACCAGCTTTTCGCGCAACGCCGCATCGGCGAATTGCGGGCTGGTTTCGAGATCGGCGACAAAGGTTTTGGGCTCGACATGGCGCGCTGCCGCCGCTTCGGTGGCCGTATTGTCGTACCAGGACTGGAGCAGCCCCGTCGTCTGCACGCGGTCCGGTCCCGTGTAGTCCTTTTCCATGTACATGTCCGCGGCACTCTTGAAGTCGGACCGCTTGGCGATCTGCGGAACCGCGCCGATCTTGTCGAAGAGACCGCGAAGGAAGAGCGCGCCCGCGCCCGTGCCCGCGGGACTGAAGTTGCTATGCGGCTGCAACCAGATTTCGTCCGCTCCCGTTGCCGCAAGATAGTCGCCCAGACCCACCGAATCGAAACCCTGGGAGTGTGCGATCACGAATTTTCCCGTCGCGCGAAACCGTGCAAGCGCCCCGTCGATTTCTTCCGCTTTCGGCACGGACAGACCGGCATCGCCCAGCCGTATGAAGAGACCTTTTACGCGCGGGTCGCGACCGGCCTGATCAAGCGCCAGCACGATGTCCATGACGGTCGGGGCGTGCTCGCCCAGATCGAGAGGGCTCGCCTCCGCCGAATCCTTCAGAGGCGTCCTCAAATCGAGCGTAAGCAGGATCTTGCCGGGCATTCCGTCGCCGACGGCAAGGCCGATGCCGATCAGCGCGACAAACAGCACGACGATGAACAACACGAACATGGCGATGCCGTTCAAAGTCCCGATCACGATCGATCGAACCCAGCGCAGGAAGGCGATCATCGGGTATTTCCCTCGTCCTCAAAGTGAATGCGCTTGACCCGCCCCCGGGTCGACACGCCGGCAAATTATATGGTCATTCGTTTAAGGAACGCCAACTTCGCGCCGATGCGGGCGCGTTAACCCTATATTATCGAAGGAAATAGGGGCCGGACCATGTTTCGCCCTCAGATTTCTCTTTGCCCTGACGGTGCGCTCCATCGAGTATGGGCGAAACAGAACCCGAAGAGTCTCCAAACATGCCGACACTGCCCGTCAATGGAGTCTCGCTGGCCTATGACGACGTGGGACTCCGCGAGGCGCGTCATGCGATCGTCCTCCTTCACGGATTTTCGTCCAATCGAAACGAAAACTGGCGTCGCGTGGGTTGGCTGGGTGCCTTCGAACGGCGACGCATGCGCGCCATCGCCCTCGACCTTCGCGGTCACGGCGAAAGCGACAAGCCGCACGAGGTTGCCGCCTATGCTCTGGACTTGCTCGCGGCCGATGTGATCGGTGTGCTCGACGCCCTGAGCCTGCCGACCGTCGCGCTGATGGGTTATTCCATGGGTGCACGACTGGCGCTCGCCACGGCTCTCGCGCGGCCCGAACGCTTCGAATGCCTCATTCTGGGCGGTGTCGGCGAGAGATTGTTCGATGCCCCACCGGTGGGCAACCCGATGGCCGCGGCGATGGAAGCAGACTCCATCGACGAGATCTCGGAGCCGTTGTTGAGGAGCTTTCGCCTGTTCGCCGACGAGCAGGGCGAAGACCGCCGCGCGCTCGGCGCATTCGCGCGGGCGCGGACCGGAAATGTTATCGGGCCCGATGTTCTGCACTCATTGCGCATGCCGACACTCGTCGTGGCCGGCGCACGCGACCAACTCGCGGGCGACGTCGACGGATTGGCTTGTCAAATCCCCGGAGCGCGTGGCGTAACCTTGCCGGGATGCGATCACTTCTCAGCAATCGCCCATGCGCTCTTCAAGGCGGCAGTGTTCGATTTTCTCGATGAATCAATGATTTAGGGCGTCTCGGTCCCGCTTCGGTCCGGCTCCACTGCGGCCAGCGCGCGATCGATCCAGGCGAAGAGTTCGTCTTCTCCAACCGGCTTGCGCAAGAGACCCATGGCTCCCGCGCGCGCGACCTGATCGGCCAATACCTGATCGCCCGCTGCCGTAATCACGATCGTCGGCGCCTGATTGCCGCGTTCCCGCAAAGCCAAAAGAAGCCCGAGCCCCGTCATTCCCGGCATTTGCATGTCGATCAGAAGGCAGTGGCAATTGGGGCCCTCACGATCGGACAGGAAGGATTTGGCTGATTCGAATGTCTTCACGCCCAATCCGCGAGTCGTCAGCAATGCATGGAGGGAATCGCGGACGGCCTCGTCATCGTCGATGACGCAAACGACGGGAGAAACCCGCTTCGAAGTCGCCATGGAATCCCAGCCAATCTGTGGCGATTAGCTTTAGAGGATAAGAAAAAGAGAAGCCTCGCGATATACGTAATTCCGCCTAGGCGTCGCCGACGGGCGGGTTAACGGATCGCTAAAGCGCAGGTCCGGTGCCCTTCCTGGTTTCCAGCAGCGGCAACGACATGCGAACCAGCTCCGCCACGCTGCGTGCTTCCATCTTGTCCATCACCCGGGCGCGGTGAAGTTCCACGGTCCGCGGAGAGATCGACAGATGATAGGCGATCACCTTGTTGGCGTGGCCGTCCACGATCAATTGCAGAACCTGTCTTTCGCGCTCGGTCAGGAGGGCGAGCCGCGCGAGTGCTTCCTGATTTACGGCGGCACGTTGCAGCGTGGATTGCGCCGACTGGAATGCGCGCGCGACGCTCGCAAGCAGCGTCTCTTCGGCAAAGGGCTTTTCGAGGAAATCGATCGCCCCGGCTTTCATGGCACGAACCGCGAGCGGAACGTCTGCATGCCCGGTGACGATGATCACGGCAAGAGAAGCGCTGCGGCGCGCGAGCTCCTCCTGCAATTGGAGGCCGTCCATGTCGGGCATGCGGATGTCCGCGATGACGCACCCGGATGCCCCCGCGCCGCCTCGCTCGAGAAAGCGGGCGGCGGAATCGAATGTTTGCGTCCTGTATCCCGACGCGCCCAGCAACGTGGCAAGGGAGTCGCGCGCGGCGGCATCGTCGTCGACCACGAATACGCTTTGTTCAGACGCCATTGGTACTCTCCTACTCGGAAGGCACGGAAAGCCGAAAAATCGTTCCGCCGTCCGTGCTGAGGCCGACCGAGACTCGCCCGCTTTGGGCCTCGACGATCGAGCGACAGATGCTCAACCCCATTCCCTTTACTTTCGTCTCTACAAAAGGCTGCAACAGCTTCCCCCGGACCTCCTCGGTCAACCCGTGGCCGGTATCTGCTACTAACACGCGAACAAGTCCCTCGCCGCTTCCGTAAGTCGAAACGGTCAAAATCTCTTCACCGGTATTCGAACAATTGTCGAGATACGCGTCGTGTTTGTCGCGACAGGGCTCCGGCACCGGCATGTTGACGTTGCTGCCCAGCACCTCGTTCGGCTCGCAGCCGGACAGACGCTCACACGACGGATTGCAGGCTTGCACGATTCCGCGATCGTTGATCGTCGTGATTCCGTCGACGGCCGTTTCAATCCATGTTCGAAATCGCGCGCCGTTGTCTGCAGCTACCTGGGTGCCGGGCTGTACTCTTGCCATGGAACTCGCAGCGTTCCTTCCGCCCCCAACACTAAGTATCAACAAATGATTCCGTCCGCCAATTCCTAACCTGAGCAAAAACGGAAAGGTGATTGAGATTTCAGTCGACGAATTTTGCTCTTATGTTCCATTGTGCCACCCATGGTTGTGGGCTTGACGGAGTAAAGCGCCAATCTGATTTACCAGTTCCACTGAATTTCTTCAATGCTCAAGTAATTATCCCGTGATTTTTGTTGCGCGATGACCGACCCGTGGCCGCTCAGGCAGCAGGCAGGGCCGCCCGGCGGGATCGCTCACCGTCGCTTGATCGCGGGACCGCGGCGGGAAACAATCGCGGCGATTGCCATCCAGAGGCCGCCTGCGCGGCCACGAAATCGAGGACTCCATGTCGACGCCATCTCAATCACCTGCCGCGGACGATGTCGCGGTTCGCTCTGCGATCGCAGAGGCGCATCTGCCCTCGCTGATTGCCGCGCTGGTGCACCTTACGGGCGACACGAGCCTGATCAGCGGCGACATCAAGCCGGTCTACGACTTCTTCGGCGACGGACAGGGCGGCCTGACGGACCCCCAGAAAGCCAGGGTCCAGGCCTACGCAGAGGATGCGATCGGAAAATTCCTCGCGCGCGGGAGGCCGAAGCCTGCTCCGCTTCCGACCGACACTGTCATGAAACTCATGAATTTCGTGGCCGGCGCCGAAATCCCCGAGCGCTACGTGCCTTTTCTCCGCGATGAGCTTGCGCTGGAAGGCAAGGACGTCAAGGCCGACCCGTGGGGTCGTGATATCCGTGACGATATCAAGCGCGATTTCTCCGTGCTCGTGATCGGCTCAGGCATGTCGGGCCTGCTGGCGGCCATTCGCCTCAAACAGGCGGGTATCCCCTACATCATTGTCGACAAGAACGGCGAGGTGGGAGGAACGTGGTACGAGAACACCTATCCCGGCTGCCGCGTCGACAACCCCAACCATCTCTATTCTTACTCATTCGAACCGTTCTACGACTGGCCGCAGCACTATTCCACGCAGGACGTGCTTCACGCCTATTTTCGCCGCGTTGCGGAGAAATACGGCATCCGCAAGGACGTGCGTTTCAATACCGAGGTGGTGGAATCCGTCTATGACGAACGTCGCGCCGTCTGGTCGACGCGGCTGCGCGCACAGGATGGGCGCGAAGAGACCGTCGAAACCAATGCCGTCATCACGGCCGTCGGTCAGCTCAATCGCCCCCGTTATCCCGACGTTAAGGGAATCGACAGTTTCAAGGGCCCGTCGTTCCATTCCAGCAATTGGGACCATTCGGTCGATCTCAAAGGCAAGCGCGTGGCCGTCGTCGGAACGGGCGCCAGCGCCTTCCAGTTCGTGCCGGCGATCGCGGGCGATGTCGGTCACATGACGGTCTTCCAGCGCACGCCGCCCTGGCTCGGTCCCACGCCCGATTATCACGAGGGCGTCGGCGAAGGGCAGAAATGGCTGCTCAAGCAGGTGCCGTTCTACGCGCAATGGTATCGCTTCTGGCTGTTCTGGATGCTGACGGACGGCATCTATCCGATGGTTCAGGCCGATCCTGCCTGGAACGGTCCCGAGAGTTCCGTCAGCGCCGCCAACGACATGTTGCGCGAGGTTCTCACCATCAGCCTGAAAGCGCAGACGGGAGACGACGAGACGTTCTTCCAGAAATGCCTGCCCGCCTATCCCCCCGGCGGCAAGCGCAGCGTGCGCGACAACGGCGTCTGGATCGCAGCACTCAGGCAGCCCAATGTCGAACTCGTCACCGACGCCATCCGCGAAGTCACACCCGACGGCATCGTGACGGCCGACGGCAGGGAACATGCGGCCGACGTGATCATCTACGGCACGGGTTTCACGGCGAGCAATTTCCTGGCGCCGATGAAGTTCAGGGGCCGCGGCGGCATTGACCTGCACGAGCAGTGGGACGGCGATCCGCGCGCCTATCTGGGCATCACGATTCCCAACTTCCCCAACCTCTTCGTCATGTACGGTCCGAACACCAACATCGTCGTCAACGGCAGCATCATATTTTTCTCGGAATGCGAGATTCACTACATCATGGGATGCATCGAATTGCTGCTGCGAGAAGGCTATGCGGCCATGGAGCCGAAACGGGACATTCACGACGCCTTCAACGAGACGATCGACGCCGGCAACGCAGCCATGGCGTGGGGATCGCCGCAGGTCACGAGCTGGTACAAGAACGCCAAGGGCCGCGTCACGCAGAACTGGCCCTTCCCGCTCGTCGACTATTGGACCCGCACCCGCGCGCCGAATCCCGCCGATTTCGAATTCGAAAAAAAGGCGCTCGCGCCGGCGGCGTGACGGAATTGAGTTGGTGCGTGTCCCTGCTTTCCATCAGAGAGGCGGGCGGGACGCCCGCGGTCCCAGTGGACTGACACAAACACCGAAGCTTTCGCCAAGCGCTCGATATGGTCCCGAACCTGGCTCGCAGCATGAACGAGTCACTGGGACCGCGGCCCAAGATTAAATTGGGGCCGCCCGCCTACTTCTTCGAACCGATACCGGTCGCGCCGGAAACTGGGGACACCTACTGTTTTCCGCCCTCATTGCTATCGTCTCTAGCGGCTGTTTCTGTGAAAGGAAAGGAAGTGGTATGTGTCCCTGCTTCCGTCTGAATTCGATCGAGCGAAACGATGTCGAAGAGTGTTTTGTTTCGGATGGCGTTCGCTGCTGGCCTCGCGAGTGCCGGGATGATGCCGGCCGCCGCAGCGGGCGCCGATCTCAGCGTGACCGTGGATGGTATTCAAACGGCTAAGGGCCAGATTGTTTTGGGTCTTTATGACAGGCCCGAGAAATGGCCGAAGGGACCCGCCCGCTTAACGGTTACCGTTCCTGCGAAAGAGGGTCGCGTTGTCTATGTGTTCAAGGGCTTGCGCCCGGGACGTTATGCCATAACCGGTTTTGACGACGAAAACGAAGACGGCAAGATGGATTTCAGCCTCATCGGATTGCCGGAAAAGGGTTTTTTCTTTTCGAACAATATGAGCCCCGGGTTTTCACCGCCGAGCTTCGATGCCTGCGCTCTGACGATTGGACAGGATCCGGTCGTCATCACCGTCCATATCCAGCATTGGCCCGGCTAGTGGACCCAGGTCTTGAAGATGATCGAAAGATCACGGCCGCTCGCCGTTTCGAACGCCTTCTGGAGGTCTGCGGCGGTGACGCTCCGCCCCGCGTTGGCCTGGGTGTAACCGCGTACGCCACGCCAAAACACGTCATCGCCCAACTCGGTCCGTAAAGCATCGAGGAAGACCATGGACTTGCCATAGGCAATCCGGCGCTTGGCCCGCAGCGAAGGATAGGTCCCTTGCCAGCTCAGCGGTTCGTCGGTGCCGTCCTTCCTGGCAGCGTCCCAGGCGGCCTGGGCTGTGGCAATCTCGCGATCGTAGGCCGCGCGGCCCCAGCGCTGCTCCTTGTAGGCAGCCGTCATGAAGCCGGCCATGCCTTCGTTGAGCCATAGCTCCTTCCAGTCGGAGCATGTCACCAGGTTGCCCCACCATTGGTGCGCCAGCTCGTGCGCCATCATTCCGTCCGCCTGCGGATCGGCGAGAATGGGCTCGATCGACCGTTTCTCGATCATGGAGAGAGATGCGTCTTCCTGGTCGCCGTTTTGGCTCACCAGCACCTGCGTATAGCGCCGCTCGGGAAGCTTCACGCCGGCCTTCGCTTCGTAGAAGGCGATCATTCGAGCCGTTTCCACGAACATGGCCTGCACGCGCTCAGGCGTTTCGCCGGAATACAGCACCTCGAGATCGCGATCGCCCGCGAGCTTCGCCCGTGCGTAGCGGCCCGCTGCGAAGCCATAAAGATAGCTTGGGTAGGGCCTGTCCTCCTGCCAGCGCCAGGTCTCAAGGCCAGGGCCGGCCGGGCTGCGCGA
>Ga0302325_10018243_pt1 | contig 14795 bp, 5 predicted proteins | sample Palsa_T0_2_FD_201948 | JGI IMG/M metagenome (GOLD analysis project Ga0302325, IMG submission 201948) | Peat permafrost microbial communities from Stordalen Mire near Abisko, Sweden - Palsa_T0_2 | ecosystem: Environmental > Terrestrial > Soil > Palsa > Peat permafrost | place: Sweden: Abisko... | reverse complement strand
CGATCCGGTCGGCAAGCCGCTCGGCGAGCGGGTAGCCGACGGGCGTGCGCCTGGGGTAGACCGTCCTGCGGTGCTTGCGGTTCTTCGGCGCCTCGATGTAAAGGCGGCCAGCGACCTCGATCGCCTTGCGGTCGACGGTGATGACGCGTGCGGCTCGGTCGACCTGCGCGATCGTGAGGGCGGCCAGCTCGCCCCAGCGCAGGCCGCTGTAGGCGGCGGTATTGGCCATCAGCTCGTCCCGGCTCCCGTGTACCCCGGCGGCCAGGGCCAGGCCGAGCTTGCCGATGTCGCCGTCGGACGGGATCTCGGCGGGATCGACCCACAGTCCCGACTCGCCGGCCACGGTGACCCCGGGCTCGGGCACCAGGCGGTCTCCCGCCTGCCAGTGCACCTTCGCCAGCCGGGAGTTAACCAGGTACCCGGCGTCGATCCCCGCCGTGACGAGCGCTGAGATCATCCGCCGGACCCGGTCGCCTTCCCCGGCCGTGGGCGCGGCGTTGACGATCCGCTCCATGTGCCCGGTCTTGATGTCCTGGCAGGTGACCGCGTCGATGACCGGGGCGGCGAACCGCTCGCACAGCCGGCGCTGGGTATCCGCGTGCTTGCGCGACCACCGGTCCTGGACCGGGTGGCGGTCGGGGTCCAGGTAGTGGGCGATGAGGTCGGTGCCGGGCTTCTTCATGTTCGGCGCGTCGGCTTCCAGCCGTGTCCTGACCTTCTCCAGCTTGACGGCAAGTTTCTCCTCGGTCGCCGCCTCGCACTGCTGCCGCGTATCGCTCTCGAACCAGACCGCCCGCCAACGGCCCTCTTCGGACCGGGCCGGGTACACGGTGATCCCGTACTCCAGCTCGATGACTTCGCCGCCGCCCCGGGTGGCCGCGCCACCGTTTCCGCTCGCGATGACCGTGCTTCGCGCCGTGCCAGCCGTCGTCTTCTTCTGCCATCCGGCGGGCCGCCGGACGGTGCCGTCACGGGACGCTTGTGGGGATTTTGTGGGGATCTTGGTCCGCGCGGGCGCTGCCTGCGTCATGGGACTCTCTCGCTTCCTGCGTTGATGCAGGTGAGAGGGCTGACAGCGAAGATTTCGTGGAGCCGGTGAGCGGATTCGAACCGCTGACCGTCCGCTTACAAGACGGTCTGTCCTAACCGGGAATGCACCGAATATTTGCGGCTGACACTTGGGCCGTTCTGACGGGCCCGCCGCGGGAGGCGGCAGCGTGGTCATCATCGCCGGACGATACGCCTTCCCGCCCTGCCCGTCGGCCCGGCAGGCGGCCTCAACCCGGACAGGTCCATCTCCTCCGCGACCTGCTCCAGCACGCTCCACGCCAGGTGACGCGGCGGCAGCCACTCCCGCGGGTTCGCCGGCATCAGCCAGCCCTGGTCCGGGGAATCCCCGGCACGAAATTCCGTCCCATGGCAACATTATCCAATACTAAACACCATAAATTAGGATTTAACGGATATCACTTGACGCTAGTAACGGTTAAGTCATGCGACAGGCTTATATACGAGTTACGGGCTCTTGACTTTCACTTGCAGGTGCCGCACGCTGTTTGACGCGCAATGTTCTTACGTCGGCGCGAGGGGCGGGAGACGTGGGGGGAAAACCACTCAGGGACATGGTGGTGCTACTGCCTGGGATCACCGGCAGTGTGCTGCAGAAGAACGGCAAGGATATCTGGGCAATCTCAGGGCAGGCCGCCGTGCGGTTGCTGACCAGCAACCGTGATTGGGTTCAGGACCTGGCCCTGAGCGGCAGCGATTCCCGTGGCGTGATCGCGACCAGCGTGATGCCAGATGCTCATGTGGTACCCGGGCTAGTCAAGATCGATGGCTACTCGGCCATGTCGAAGATGGTGGCCGACACGTTCCGTATCGAACCTGGGTCGATCTGGGATAACCGGCCGGCCAACTTTATCGAATTCCCCTACGACTGGCGGCTTGATAACCGGATAAATGCCAGACGGCTCGCAGACCTGATTTCCAAGCGCCTGCCGCTGTGGCAGGAATACACCGGCAACCCGGACGCTCGCGTCATCTTCCTGGCGCACAGCATGGGAGGCCTGGTCGCCCGGTATTACCTGGAGGTGTTGGAGGGCTGGCCGAACTGCCGGGCGCTGATAACGTTCGGGACTCCCTACCGGGGCTCGCTAAACGCGCTCAACTTCCTCGCCAACGGCTACAAGAAGCTATTCGTGGATCTGACCGAGGTGATGCGGTCCTTCCCCGCGATGTATCAGCTGCTGCCCATCTATCCAGCCGTGCGGGACGGTAGCACGTACATCCGCGTGGCCGAGGCCAAGCAGATAACAGGGGTGGGAAAGCAGCAAGCCGAGGACGGGCTGGCCTTCCACCGCGAGATCGAGGCCAAGGTCAACGAGCACCAGGCGAACGGCGACTACCGGGACCACGGCTACGTGATCGTCCCGGTCGTGGGCACCAGTCAGCGCACGATGCAGTCAGCTGTCCTGAATGGAACGCTGGTGACCGTGGGTCCCGAGCTGCCCGCCGTGATCGATCCACTGCTCGCGGATGGGGACGGCACGGTGCCGCGTGCCTCGGCGATTCCTATCGAGCTGTCGGATGCCTATCGGGACTCCTTTACGCCAGAGCGGCACGGTGCATTGCAGTGCAACCTCTCGGTTCTTAACGACCTGCGGGGACGCCTGGAACAGATGCAGGCACACGGCCTGCGCGAAGTCCGCGGACCGCAGGAGAGTCCCGCCGCTGCTGAGCAAGCCGCCATCGCACTGGACCTTGATGACCTGTACCTGCAGGATGAGCCGGTGGTCATGCGGGCGCGCCTGGTGAACGTGCAGCGGCCACCCGGGCCGCTCGGCGCCAGAATCCAGCCGGTCAACGCGACGGCAGGGACCGTGGCATCGGCGCGTGCGTTCACCGAGGACGCAGACGGCTGGAGGCTGGAGCTAGCGGGGCTCGAGCCGGGGCTGTACCGGGTCGAAGTGGGCACGGCTACGGCCGGGCCGGGGGCGCCGCCGCCAGTGCACGACCTCTTCGAGATCGCGGGGAGGGACTGACCGTGCCCGATCCCGCACAGCCTTCCTGGCCGCCGTGGCCGCGGGTGGACCACCATGCGCTGGCCGGGTACGTCACGCCGGAGGCGGGCGACCTGCTGGCCGTGAACGGGATCAGCGCCTATGACGCGACCGGCGCCCCAGCCGGACGGCGTGCCGTCGCGCAGGCGATCTACGACACGCTTGAGAAGCAGGGCATCCGCTACGCGCTCGAGTCGTACCATCCTTCTGACTCTCTGCAGATCATCCGTACCCCGGCGCAGATCCTCTACGCCCCCAAGGAGGGCACCTGCCTTGATCTGGCCCTCTTGTTCTGCGGGCTGTGCATGACCTCTGAGCTGCTGCCCCTGCTGATCATCCTCGACGGTCACGCGCTGGCCGCCGTCTCTCTTACCCATGCCTTCAGAGATTGGCAGGCCCTCAACAGGCCTGGGAACAGTCTCTTCGACACTTCCGATCAGATGACGAACGTCCAGGCGCTTCGGGACCTGATCGACCAGGGATCGTACCTGGCCGTCGAGTGCACCGGGTTCGCCCACAGCGAGTTGCTCGGCCAGCAGCTCAGCGGCAGGCCCGAGGCCGACCATCGAGTCGGCGGCGTGCTGACCTTCGAGCACGCCGTCAAGGCCGGGCGGCAGCAACTCGACGACCGCACGTTCCAGTTCGCCATCGACATCGCGGTCGCGCAAGACAGATGGCGCATCCCGGTTTACTCACCCCCTCCGGGTCCCGCGCGGATCGCCGGTGGCACGGTAGCTCAGCCGACCGAACTGCCGGCGGATGACCCCTTGTTCACTGGCCGTCAGCCTGAGCTAGAGGAGATGATTAAGCGAGTCTCGGACGCGGCGGTCGGCGGCACGGCGCGGCCCTACGTGATCGACGGGATGGCCGGGGTCGGGAAGACCAAGTTCGCCGTGCACCTCGCCCATCAGCTCAAAGGCCGATTCCCCGATCAGCAGATCTTCTTGCCCCTGAACGCCCACACCGCGGGACAACCGCCGGTCGATCCGGCCGACGCGCTCGGCGCTCTGCTGCGGTTGACCGGGGCCACCGCCCAGCAGATCCCGCCGGGCCTGGAGGCGAGGGAATCCATGTGGCGCGATAGATTGGCAGGCAAGAAAGTACTGCTCCTGCTGGACGATGCGGTCGACGGCGACCAGGTCCGGCCGCTCTTGCCCGGCAGCGCCGAGACGCTGGTGCTCATCACCAGCCGTCATCGGCTATCCGCACTAACCGAGGCGCGACGGATCACCTTGGAGATGATGAGACCCGAAGAGGCCGCGCTGCTGTACGTCCGGATCGCCGACCGTCCCGAGCTGGAACCCGGCGACCCCGATGTTGACGAGCTCATGCAGCTGTGCGGTTACCTGCCGCTGGCGATCGGTCTGATGGCCAGCCTGCTGAAGAATCACCCCGCCCGGACACCCGCCGACCAAGTGGACGACCTCCGCTCGGCCACCGACCGGGTCAGTGCCATCCAGGCCGAGAACAAGAGACAGGTAGCCGCCGCGTTCGACCTGTCCTACCATGACCTGACCCCAGACCAGCAGCGCTTTTTCCGTCGGCTCGGCCTTCACCCTGGCACCGACATCGATGCCTACGCAGCGGCCGCGCTCGATGCCACCGACCGCGCTACCGCTTCCGGTCACCTCGACGCCCTTTACGACTATCACCTGATCGACGAGCGTCCTGGGCGTCGTTACCATTTCCACGACCTCATCGGGGAGCACGCGCAGGCCCTCGCCGCCGCCGATCCGGAAGTCGACCGTGCCGCAGCTCTCGATCGGCTGCTGGACTACTATCTCCGCTCCACCGTGGTGGCCGGCAGATATCTCGCCAGGCATACGCCTTCGACCGCTCCCGCCACCGGCGATAGGCCGACCTCGATCCTTCAGCTGCCGACCCGGGAGAAGGCCATCGATTGGCTCGAGGCGGAGCGGCTCAACCTGGCCGCCGCAGCCGGACGCGCTGCGGCCATCCCACGGCCGGCTGACGCCATCGGCATTCCGGCGGCGATAGCCGGCTTCCTGCGGGTCAGGGGCTACTGGGACCAGGCCCTCGCCATGCATATGACCGCGCTGGCCGCCGCCCGGGCCGCCAGCGACCAGCACGGCGAGGCGAACGCGCTCAATGACCTGGCCGGTGTGCAGCAGGCGATGGGCAAGTACCGGGACGCCGCCGCCAACCACAACCTGGCGCTGGACCTGTACCGCGAGCTGCGCGATCAGCGAGGCGAAGCCGACACTCTGAGCGACCTGGCGATCGTCCAGCGCCTGACCGGCGACTACGGAGCCGTGACCGAGGGCCTGACCCGGGCCGCAGAGCTCTACAGCAGCCTGGGTGACCAGCTCGGCGAAGGCAACGTCCAGTACGACCTGGGTATCGTGTACCGGCTGACCGGCGACTACACCGCCGCTGCCGACAGCCTGAACCGGGCGCTGGACTTGTACGACCGCATCGACGACACGCGCGGCAAAGCCAACGTCCGCAACGACCTGGGCATCTTGTACCGGCTGACCGGCGACTACACCGCCGCCGCCGACAGCCTGAACCGGGCGCTGGAACTGCATGGCCGGATCGGTAGCCAGCACGGCGAAGCCAGCGCCCTCAAGGACCTGGGGATCGTCCAGAAGCTGACCGGCGACTACACTGCCGCCGCCGACAGCATGGACAAGGCGCTGAGACTGTACCGGGGCCTGGGGGACCGAAACTGTGAAGCGGAAACGCTCAACAACGTCGGCGAACTCCGGGCGGCATCCTCATCGGCCACCGACGCGCGCGGACAATATGAGCAGGCGCTAGGCATCGCACGCGACATAAGCGCACCCCTCCAGGAGGCACGCGCCCTGGAAGGCATCGGACGGTCCCTGCTCCAAGAGGGACAGGCAGCCGAAGGTAAGGAAGACCTCCGGCAGGCCCTCGCCATCTACCAGCGCCTGAAGTCCCCCGATGCCGGGGGGGTAGAAGCAATCCTCGGCCAGCTTGGCTAGGCTCTAGCCGTCATGCCTGGCGAACGCACTCGGGTCCGCCTCAGCGGTCGCGCTCACTTAACGTGACGCGCGGCCATGGGTAACGAGGCTGTTTCGGTTACCACGTTCGAGCCGACGTAGCCTCCAGCCACGACGGCGAGGCTCGTTTCCACCTGTATCTCGTAGGAGTCGCCGTTGTTCAGGGCGGTCAGGGTGCTGCTGGGGGTGCCGAAGTCCAGGTTGAACCCGCACTCCGGGTTGGACGCGACCTGGTTACTGCACGCGGGGATGGCCTGGGTGAGGTCATTGCCTGATGGCCCCACCAGGTTGGCGGGGCATGGGGTGCCCTGCGCGGCCCAGTAGGTCTTGTCGCAGTAGACCACCGAGTACATCCACATCGCCGCTGGTTGCAGGCTCCAGCTGAGGTCGATCACGTCCCCGCTGTTGCCGGTGACCGTCAGCGAGGGGCTGTTGACCGGGGTCGCTCCCGTCGTGCAGAACTGCGATACCGGCGTGGAGGTGCCCGGGTAGTCGTCGGTGGGCGTGTACATGGTGTCGGGAGATACCGCGGGGGCGGTATAGGTGGGTGGGGCCTCCGACGACGGGTCGGTCACCGATCCGCCGGACGTGTCGACGTTGGGCAGTGTCACGTCGAGGAACCGCGGCCGGTAGATCGAGGAGTTGTAGTAGTTCTCCCCCATGCAGGAGCCGTCGACCCGCTCGGTGTCCTGGCTGTAGCTGACCAGGACATAGTCGCCGCTGCTGAACTGCGGCACGATCCGGTACTCGTAGGTGAGGTACCCGTTGGGCACGCTGGGCGCGTAGACCTGGTACTCGGGACTGCTCGCCGAGAAGCCGGTCGGGCAGCTGGCGTAGTAGGCGACCGCGTTGTTGTAGGTGCCGGTGCTGTTGTTGGTCAGCAGCACGTAGGTGCCTGCCACGTTAGTGACGCTGAACCCTGAGGAGGTCCCGCCGGGCATCAGCTGGGTGGCGGCGCTGACGCTGCTGCTCCAGTCGCCCGTCGTCGGGGCGCACGTCGGGGCGGCGTCGTAGTACTGCCAGTCCGAGATGGTGCCGACCTCGCCGACCGGCACCCGCGCGAGGTACAGCGGATAGGCGTCGGCTGACGGCGCGGTCGCGTTGTACGGCTCGGTGCCGTAGATGTAGGTGTAGCCGTCGCCCGGCGTCAGGACCGCCGTGCCCCACAGGGTCGGGTTGCTGCCCGACGAGTCCTGCACTCCGAAGGCGGTCCCGCCCGTCGGGGTGAGCGTGTCCCCGCTCACGGAGAAGGACTCCAGCACGTTGCCCACCAGCTTGTACTGGAACCCGCCCGGTTTAATATCGCGGTCCGCGAGCTGGTAGAACTTGTACAGGGTGCCGTTGCTGTCGATGACCTGGTCGCCGTTGAGCATCTCGTACTGGCTGGACGGGTAACCCGATGGCGGGGGCACCCAGGTGTAGTCCCCCAGGAAGCTGTAGCCATCGCTTCCCGGCGGCTGTGCGTTAACCGGCCCGAGAGAGCCCGAGCTGGCGTTGTAGACCACCGAGGTGTTGTGCGCGATCCCGGTGCTCAATGGCCCGTGGGTTCCGTCCGGGGAGATATTCCCGAGGTATGTGTCCCCGAAGAACCACGCGCTGTCGCCGTCGGGCAGCTTCACCGACTGTGCCCCGTCCCCGCCGCTCCAGCCGCCCGAGGTGTCGCCGTAGTCCTGGAACTCGTTATCCCACGCCAGGTCGGAGGATGCGGCGACCGCCGTGTCCCCCGCGGCCGCCGCGGCCGGCGGGCAGCCCCCGGCGTTGTTATTGCCGCTGGTCACCGCAGTCTCGGCGGAGGCGATCGTGGGATCCGGCTGGCTGCCGAGGGGCGGCGTGGTAGCCAGGTCGAGGTTGTTCGACTCGCCGGTAGTGCCCTGGCCGACGCAGGCAGGCGCCGCGGAGATGATGCTGCCCGAGTAGGCCGTCTGCGGCTCCAGCGACGCGCCTATCGGCTTGAAGGTCGCTTTGGCCCCGCCAGCGTCGCCGACCACGTTCCACTGGGTCGTGGTCCAGACCGCGGCAAGGTCAAGGGTGGCGTCACTCTCGACGGCGCTCACCGCCTGACCCGAGCCCACCGACATCGTCACCGCGTCGTTGCCATTCCACACGGCGGACCCCGTCAGCGCTACGGTAGCGAGGTCAGCGGCGGTCACCACGCTCACCTGGGTGGCGGGGGTCGTGAGAATGCAGCCGGTTCCCGTCGAGTCCCAGGTGTTGCCCCCGGCGGGAGCCGTGGGGCACGTGTTGTCGTAGTTATACAGCCAGTCCTGAATGAACAGCTGCGGGGAGTTGAGGGTCTTGTTGCTAGAATTGCCGTAGGCGTACACGAACTGCTGCCACGCCGTGCAGTTCGCGGGTACCTTGGCCCCGGCGCACAGGGGATCGTTAGTGATGAACTGGGTGTTGAGCTGGAGCGAGAAGGCGTTTGCGACCGCCGAGCCCATGTTATTGATCGGGCCCGTCTCGGAGATGCCCGAGTTCACGTTGGTGAACGTACCGGTGGCCTGGCTGATCAGTCCCGTCACCTGGCCCTCGATGTTAGGGCTATTACCGTTCGACACTGTCGGCGCGGCGGGCGCGGATGACAGCGCAGGAATAAACTTGGCCCTCGGCGCGGGCAGGCACTTAACGGCTTTCCACGTCAGCGCCGGGTACGAAGCCGTATAGCACCCGGGACCCGGCTGCCGGACACGGGCAATGTCCTTCTGCCACGCTGCCTTCGTGTGGGGAACCGGCTGACCGTACGCCTTGGCGTGGGGACCCACGTGACCGGACGCCGCCGCGTGGGAGACCTGGGCAGTCGCCGCCGACGCAGGCACGACGCTCAGGCCAGCCACGATTGCCGCGGCAGCGAGAACGCCGAGACTCCGCTTCATCCTTCTCAAGATCTCTCACAATTGTCGCCGACTAGGCAATCACGAACAAAGTAGAGCCAGCACAGCGAACCATCACGAACCATCCCAGTCAAGGAAATAGTTAGGAGATCCCGTATCGTGCAATCTTAACCCTCCCGTAATCGACAGCATCAACGACCTCAGGGGCGGCGTAATGAGCAAAGTTGGCCGTGGTACTAATCCGGCGTCGGGATAGTGGCGTCCGTGACGGCGGGTGACAGCCCGCTTTGTCCCTTCCTTCCTCCGTGGCGGACGGGTTATCAGCAGGACCGTCTGTGACGCAGACAGCCGACCGCAGAGCTCGTCTGGCCACTACCCCTCGTCGCTGCGCTTTTGACCTCCTCGTGGAGGACGCGTACGCGACAGCCCTACCTGCGAGAACGTAATTGTCGATCTTGGGCAGTTCAGTTGGGAGTCCAGATTCAGGCCGCGGACGGCGGCCGCGTACTCCCGGCGGAGTACGCCCGTTGAGTACCCGCCCGCTCAGGTGCCTCCCCAGGTACGACGCTCTTCGCGCCTGCGACCGCGAGAATCGAGAGCAATAACCGCTCCTCGGCTCGTGGGAGATCACCATGTCGCATGCCAGCTCGTCTCGTGCCCTGGATGCCGGGCAGAGAGCCAATCGGGGAGCCGGCCTGCTGGGCGGGCTCGGCCGGTCCTGCTACCGGCACCGCTGGATCACGCTGTTCACCTGGATCATCGGCGTCGCCTGCCTTATCGCGTTGTGGCTGCAGTTCGGCGCCGCCGCGCTGAACACCTTCAACAGCAGCGACCCCGGCCAGACCGTGCTCAACCAGCATTTCCCCCGCGCCTCAGGCGATACGCTCACGCTCGCGGTCCGGTCAACGGCCGCGGTCACGTCGCCGGCCGTCAAGGCGCAGATCACCAGCGCCCTCGTCCCGTTCGAGCGGGCGGCGCACGTCACCTCGGTCAGTGACCCGTACGCCACTCCGGGACAGATATCCCGCGACGGGCACATCGCGTTCGCGACCGTGCAGTTCGGCATCGCGGGGTCCAGCATCTCCAACAGCGAGGCAACCTCGCTGATGAACGACGCCAGGGCCGCTTCGGGTCACGGCGTGACGTTCAGCCTCGGCGGCGACGTGGTCGACCAGCAGGAGACGCCGTACGGCGGGCCGACAGACGGCGTCGGCGTCATCGCCGCCGCGATCATCTTGCTGATCGCCTTCGGCTCGCTGCTCGCCATGGGACTGCCGATAGCGACGGCGCTCCTTGGCATCGGCGCGGGCCTGTCGCTGATCGGGCTGCTCGGCCACCTCTTCCCCGCGCCGTCATTCTCCCCGATCATCGCCGGGCTGATCGGCCTCGGGGTCGGCATTGACTACGCGCTGTTCATCGTCACACGGTTCCGGGAAGGGCTGCGGGCGGGCACGGCTCCCGAGGCCGCCGCCGTGACGGCGATGCGCACCGCCGGCCGGTCGGTGCTCGTGGCGGGCGTCACGGTGGTGATCGGGATGCTCGGCCTTCTCATCCTGCGCCAGTCACTGCTGAACGGGGTTGCCGTCGCCGCCGCCGCGACGGTCGCCATGGTGCTGCTCGCCTCGCTCACCCTGCTGCCCGCCCTGCTCGGCTTCAGCGGCACCAGGCTGGCTAAGTCATCCCGGGTCAGGCCGCCGAAGTGGATGCGCAGAACCACGGCCGGTCCGGGGAAACCGGGACTGCCGGCCGCCGAGCGGTGGGCCGGGGTCATCCAGCGCCACCCGGTGGCCGCCGCCGCCGTGTCCGGTGCCTTCATCCTGGTGCTCGCCGCGCCGGCGCTCGGCATGAAGCTGAGTTTCCCCGACGAGTCGGCGCAGGCGCGCGGCACCATGGGCTACGCGAGCTACGCGACGATGGCGCAGGGGTTCGGCCCCGGGTTCGACGCACCCGTGATCATCGCCGCGAAACTGCCGGGCCCGCACGCCGACACCGCGCGGCTGGCCGCCGCGATCGCCGCGACCCCGGGCGTCGCGGCGCTGACTCCCGTGGTCGTGAGCAGGGACGGCCAAGCGGCCATGCTGATCGCCTACCCCACCACCGGGGAGCAGGACCCGGCCACGGACACCCTGGTGAACCGGATCCACGACACGGTGCTGCCGCAGGCGACCGCGGGCACCGGCATCAGCGCCTACGTCACGGGGCCGAACGCCGGCAACGTGAGCTTCGCCAATCTCATCGGGCAGCGGCTGCCGTGGCTGATCGGCGTGGTGGTCGCGCTGTCCATGCTGCTGCTGCTGGTGGTGTTCCGCTCGGTTGTGATCGCGGTCAAGGCCGCGGTGATGAACCTGCTGTCCATCACCGCCGCCTATGGCGCGCTCGTCATGGTCTCGCAGAACGGGTGGCTTGGCTCCTTGTTCGGGTTCCCTGAGAAGGTCCCGGTGACGACCTGGGTGCCGATGTTCCTGTTCGTCATCCTGTTCGGCCTCTCCATGGACTATGAGGTGTTCCTGCTCTCCCGTGTCCGTGAGGAGTACGACAGGTCCGGCGACAACGCCGCGGCTGTGGCCCGAGGGCTCTCCCGCACCGCGCGGGTGATCACGGCGGCGGCGGCCATCATGGTGGCGGTGTTCCTGTCCATCGTGATCGCGCCGAACGTCTCGACCAAGCAGATCGGGCTTGGGCTGGCGGTCGCGATCCTGATCGACGCGACAGTGGTGCGCCTGGTGCTGGTGCCCGCCGTGATGGAGCTGCTCGGGCGGGCCAACTGGTGGCTGCCTGGGTGGCTGGACCGGCTGCTGCCGAAGACCTACCTCGGCGAGGACGAGCCCCCGGCCGGGCCGCCGACTGCCGTCCCGGCGGCCGGCTAGCACCATCCCGGCTGAGGCCTCGCTTGGGGAGGCACGGGCACCAGGCGGGCAACGATCCCGCCGGGTGCCCGCTCATGTAATTTTCCGTCTGCGCGGGCAGCTTTGCGCAGGCAGGAATGGCCGGGCCTGTACACCCTTTCAGCCCCTGCCTATGGTCACGGCAGTCAAGCCCACTGCGGATACCGCCTTGGGGGAGGACGCCATGACACTGGAGGAGTGCTGACATGAGACTGCGAGCGCGACACGCGGCGTGGCGGTTGCGTAGAACGATCACTGTGACTGCGGCGGCCCTGCTCGCCGCGCTAGGCCTGGCTGTGGCGGGCGCCGGGGGCGCGCCGGCCGGGGCGGCTACCTCGTCGTGCAGCGCCGCGTACAGCGTGCAAAGCGACTGGGGCACCGGGTTCACCGCGTCCCTGGCCGTCACCAACAACGGCACCGCGGCGATTACCGGGTGGACGGTCACCTGGACCTATGCCGGGAACCAGGCACTGTCCTCGGGCTGGAGCGGGAACTGGTCCCAGTCCGGTGAAACGGTCACCGTCACCAACGCCTCCTGGAACGGGGCCCTGTCCGCGGGCCAGTCGACTTCGGCCGGCGCGAACTTCACCTACAGCGGGACCAACACCCCGCCCGCCTCGGTCACCTGCACACCAGCCGGATCAACCACACCGCCGCCTCCCGGCTCGATTACCGCAACCCCGGCGAGCCTGCAGGTCACCCAGGGCAGCACCGGCACGTTCACGCTCGCGTTGTCCTCGGCACCCTCGGCGGACGTCACCGTCGCCATCGCCGCCAGCGGCAACACCGGGCTGACCGCCTCCCCCGCCTCGCTGACGTTCACCCCGTCCAACTACTCCACCTCGCAGACGGTTACGGTAACCGCCGACTCAAGCAGCACCGGGGCAACCACCTTCACCGCCACCTCCAGCGGGTACACGTCCGCGACCGTCACCGCCACCGAGGTCGCGGCCACCACCACGGGCGGCGGCAGCTGCGGCTCGGGGATCACGCTCCAGGCGAACCCGGGCACGATGTCGGTGGCCCAGGGGCAGACCGGGGTGCTTGGCGTCTCGCTCAGCGCGGCGCCGTCGGCTGGCATCGCGGTCAGCGTTGCCCAGACGTCGGGGAACACCGGGCTGTCGGTGTCCAGCGGGTCTCCGGTGACGCTCACGTCCAGCGATTGGAACCTGCCGCAGCCGGTGCACATCACGGCTGACAATTCCAGCACTGGCCAGGCGACGTTCACCGTCAGCGCGACCGGATGCATCCCGGTAACCGTGACCGTGACGGAGACCGCGGCGGGCTCGACCACGACGCCGGCGCATGTCACCAACCCGTTCACCGGCTCCACCTGGTACGTGAACCCGGACTACACGGCCGAGGTCGCCACGTCGGCGTCCGCCGCCAGCGGTACGCTCGCGGCCCAGATGACCTCCGTGGGCAACGAGCCGACCTTCATCTGGCTCGACCACATCGGGGCCATCTACGGCGGTTCGGGCAACGCGAGCGGAGCCGGCGGGACCGGCAGGCTGAGTCTTCAGGCACAGCTCCAGGACGCGGTGTCCAAGGCCTCAGGAACTACGCCGGAGATCTTCCCGATCGTGATCTACGACCTGCCGGACCGCGACTGCGCGGCGCTCGCCTCCAACGGCGAGCTGTCGATTGCCAATAACGGCCTGTCGTACTACGAGCACTCCTACATCGATCCGATCGCGCAGATCCTCACCGACTACGAGAACACGAACCTGCGCGTCGTGGCGGTCATCGAACCCGACTCGCTGCCTAACCTCGTCACCAACGAGAGCCTGGCCAACTGCGCCTCGGCGAACTCCAGCGGCGTTTACACCAGCGGGATCGAGTACGCGCTGAACAAGCTGCATGCGATCCCGAACGTGTACAACTACGTGGACATCGCGCACTCTGGGTGGCTCGGCTGGCCGAGCAACATGACCCCGGCCGTGTCCCTGTTCAAGCAGGTGGCTTCCGCCACCACGGCCGGCGTGAGCAGTATCGACGGCTTCATCAGCGACACCGCGAACACGATCCCGGTGCACGAGCCGTACATGACCGCTACCGAGACCATCGACGGCAACCCGATCGACTCGGTGCAGTACTACTCCTACGACCCCTACATCGACGAGTTCACCTACGACGAGGCGATGTACTCGAACCTGGTCAGCGCGGGCTTCCCGAGCACGATCGGGATGCTGATCGACACCTCCCGCGATGGCTGGGGCGGTCCGGCCCGGCCGACCGGCGCGGCAACGTCGTACACCAGCACCGCCAACTTCGTGAACGAGTCGAAGATCGACGAGCGCCCGTTCCGCGGTGACTGGTGCAACCCGGAGAACGCGGGGATCGGCGCCCTGCCGCAGGCCAACCCCGACTCCACGTTCCCCAACCTGTACGCCTACGTCTGGGTCAAGCCGCCGGGTGAGTCCGACGGCACGTACCCGGCCTTCTCGGGCACCGGCGACCCGCACTGCGACCCGAACGGGACCCAGACCGACGGCAGCGGCAACACCTACCCGACCGACGCCATCCCGGACTCGCCGCCAGCGGGTCACTGGTTCCCCGTCGAGTTCCAGCAGCTAGTCCAGGACGCCTACCCCGCTGTCCCGTAGCGGCTTAGTCGAGGGAGCCGCCCCCGGTCCGTTCGGTATAAACCGGACAGCCGGGGGCGGCTTCCGTTCGCTTGCGTACGGACCCCAGCCCGTCAGGGCCCTGGTGCTCGTGCCGGTCAGATGAACGCGATGTTCTGGGCACGATTGGGTCCTCCACCAGCTGGTTGGAGAACGGGATGCGGATCGTGCAGGGAGAAAGGCCCGGCCAGGCGGGGGTGGACCGCCTGGCCGGGCAGCACGCGGGACGCGCCGCGCGCTGAAGCTGACCTCAGCCAGCGGGCAGGGCCTGCAAGATGGCCTTGTAGGCGGCGCCGTAATTGGTCGGCGTTCCGGTGTAGTCGGTGATCAGGGTCGGGCCCGAGGAGCAGTAATCGGACCAGTCGTCCCAGGTCCAGGCGAGGAAGCTGGTGTTCTCTGACTCCAGCCA
>Ga0302325_10018242_pt1 | contig 14796 bp, 20 predicted proteins | sample Palsa_T0_2_FD_201948 | JGI IMG/M metagenome (GOLD analysis project Ga0302325, IMG submission 201948) | Peat permafrost microbial communities from Stordalen Mire near Abisko, Sweden - Palsa_T0_2 | ecosystem: Environmental > Terrestrial > Soil > Palsa > Peat permafrost | place: Sweden: Abisko... | reverse complement strand
CGTCCTGTCGTGCACGTCATCGACTCCGAGTCGGGGCACGACGGCTTCCTGCTCGAAATCGACCAGGTAGGCCGGGTGATCTCCGCTGCCTTGGCCTGACGGTCGACTCCAGGAACATCACGACGGGTCATTCCAACCAAGAGAAAGGTTCAGCATGTCCACACCTGCATGGATGCCCAAGGCGGGACTTCCGACCTGAGACTCAGCGGAAGGCTTCCCACGCGGCGAATCCCGCCAGACCGACCAGGACGACGGCAGTCACGATACGCAGCGTCCGGATATTGATGAACCGCAGAAGGCTCTGACCACCCACCACGGCCAGGCCGGCGACAGCCCATAGGGCGAGGACCGCACCCACGGCCACGGAGAGGGCCGCGTGGTAGTGCGCCGCAAGGTTGGCCGTGAGGATCTGCGTCAGGTCACCCCACTCGGCCAGGAAGATCACGATGAACGCGGTGCTCGCCACGCGTCGCTTGGTGGCCACCTCGCGTTCGACGATCTCTTCTTCATGGTCCTGGGTTGCTTCTCGGAGTGCGAGAGCCGCTCCCACGAGGAACATCGCAGCCACGACGGCATCCACCACCCGGTGCGGAAGAATACGGAACAGAGCCACGCCGATTGTCACGGCAATCGCCACGTGGACGAGGAAGGCGCCTGCGGCCCCGAGCCAGACCGAGAAGGGTTTGCCCCGGGTCGACAGGACCAGGGACGCGAACATGGTCTTGTCCGGCAGCTCCCCGAGAAAGATGATGGGGAAGACGGCGACGACGACGGCGAGGTTCACTCAGAACTCTCCGGCCGGTTGAAAGGGGTCTCCTTCGTCCCGGGCCACGGCAACATGGCGAAATTCCGGCTCTCGACCGCCTGCAACCTGGTCGGGCGAACGGGCTCCCTGCAGTACCGGCATGAGAAGCCCGCAATCGGTGGTGTGTCTGTCAATGCGACTCTCTTGCTCTGGTTGACGACGACATGACACGCGTGAGGACGCAGTTGGGCCGTCCTCACCGTTGCCACTCCAATGAGGGCTCGGAATGTCCGCGGAAGAGGGCTGCGTGAATCGAACCCTCCGCTTCGGCTTTTTTGCCTGGGTCAGGCGTCCATCGTATAGAACAGATTGATAACCGATTGGTAGTAGTCGGGTCCGACCGTGTCGCTTCCGTAATGGACGAACACCAGAGGCAAGTTGTCCGGGTCCCTTCCGCGCAGGAGGTCCGACGCGCCCTGGGCGACTCGCCGTCGATCGGTGAAGAGGTCGCGGCTTCGCAAAAAGGACTCGATTCGATCGAGCTCGCCGAGCGAGCCAACGTTGAAGGTGATCGACCGCAGGCCCAGGGACTGCTGTCCGTGACGAGTTTGATGACGGCTCCGCGTTTCGCGCAAGACAAGAACGACGGACCCGGGAGATGCGTCTCCCAGTACGGCGATGGCATCGTCGCGAACGATCACCGCAAAAGGACCGAGCTCGCCGTAGAACGCGACCGACTGCTCCAGCTCGGAGACGGCGACCAGCGTGGACCGGAGAGTCCACGGCTGTGCGGCGTGGTCAATGGTCATGGTGGCTTCCTCCATGTGTCCGAGGGGGTCTTTCACCGACGCGGAATATCCTCGGTCGAAAGGGTATCCGCCACGCTCAGGGAGTGGTCAACCACAGTCTGGGGACGGCACTCAGCCAAAACCTGGACCTAGATTCCGGCGTCGGTCGTCGACGCCCTACGTCACTGCAGTCTTTTCCGCCCTGCCGACAATTTCGGCGGCGATCTCTCGTAACTTGCGGTTTTGCCCTTGCGAAGCTTTCACCAAGACCTGGAAGGCCTCCTGAGAGTTCTTGCCTCCGGTCGCCATGACGATCCCCACTGCGTGATCGATCGTGGCGCGGTGGACTGCATTGCTTGGTTCAAGTTTTCGTTGAGGTGACGCGCGTCCCAATAGACCTGTGCATTTGTCAGGACAAAGGCCGAGTGGGTGGCGAATGTCATCATGCGCTCGATGTCGGCCTCGCCAAATGCTGCCTCAGTCCGTGAATAGAGATTCAACGCTCCCAGGCTCTCGGCCCGTGCCGTGATAGGGAGCGAGAGGGAGGACTTGATGCCGTGGTGAGCGGCACTGCGCGCGAACGCAGGCCAGCGGGTCTCCGCGGCCGTGGACTCAATCAGATAGACACTCTGATTCCGAAATGCATCGAGACACGGGCCTTGCTCGCTCTCGCACTGCGCCTTGTCTATTTCGGGCGCCTCGGGATCGGTGAAGACGCCCGTCGATGGAACGCCGTCTACCAGCATGGTGATGCCGGCCATGTCGGCGGGGCCTGCCTTGCAGGCCAACTCGGCGACACGCGGCAGGGTGTCGCCGAGGGTGCCGTCGTGCACGAAGAACTGCGCGAGGGCATCGACCGCATCACCTGTTCCGCGGGTAGCAGCCACGCGGCTCTCCTGACTCATGTGAGCCAGTCGCCCCACACTTTTTTTCTAAAGGAAGTTAGGCCAACCCAATCTCCACCCAGCGTACCGTGCCGGGATCGTCTTCAGTTTGGTGGTGTCGGCTGTTCGCTCCGTGGCCGGAGGTTGAAATACGTGTCGATCCCGGTCACCTCGAACAACCGTCGTATATCCCGATTGGGAGAAAGGAGGATCAATTCTCCCCCCATGGCTTCGGCCCGCTTGTGCACGGCGATGAGCGCCGACAGCCCGGTCGAGTCCACGAACTCCAGCTCGGACAGGTTGATGGCGATATGCCGCACGCCTTCCCGCGTCAGATCGGCCAGCTCTTCGTAGAGCTGCGCGACATTGGACGTATCGAGTTCGCCGGCGACTATCACCAGGGCGTGCTGAGGTTCTCCCTTGCGGATCTCAGTTTCCAATATTCCGTTGCGAGATATGAGAAGCGCCACCGATACACCAACCCCGCCTTTTCCCGAAGCGTCATGGAGGCAAATTGCTTGCCTCGGGGCTCTTGTCTGACCCCTGCGGCCGGGAGATTAGTCGCTTCTCATCTCAGCCTGGCGACGAGAGTGACGGGTTACCGATGCGGTTCGGTCAGGCGTTTTGGCGCCCATCCTCGTTTCGGCCGGGTGACGAGTGGGAAAGCTCTTTGCGTCGGCGACAGCCCGACGAGACGAGAACGGAGCGTCGGTATGGACAAGGAGAGCTTCATCGAAGCCCTCAATGAGGATCTGCGGAGCGAGTATCAGTCGATTGTGCAGTACATCAGTCACATCGCAACCGTGACCGGAGCCGAGTTCTTGAGCACGATCGACGAATTGAAGGTCCATCTCACGCAGGAACTGAGCCACGCCCAGAAATTGGCGGAGCAGATCGCATTCCTCGGCGGTACGCCGGCCACTTCCGTGCCAGCGGTGGAGAACGCCATCGGCCGGGAGGCGCTTGCCGCTGATCTCCGACTGGAGGAGTCTCAGCTCGAGCGCTACCGGAAGCGATTCAGTGAGGCCATGGACCTCGGACTGGCCGACGTCGCCGAAGCCCTGCGCCCCCTACTCGAGCAGACTCAGGAGCATGTGCGTGACTTGCGGACGGTCCTCGGTCGCTGAGTCCCGCTCTCGTTCGCCGAGGGCCCGGGCCAGCATGCCAGTCGCGGGGGTGGGATCGCCTTCGGGTCTCGGGATCCGGTTTACTGCTCGGTCACACTGTCGAAAAGCGCCAGGTTGAGCTTGGTGATCATTCGACCGAGATCGTGAACCTCTCCGGACGGCCAGCCGCCCAGCATCGAATCGATCGCGTTGTGCCGCCCACGCTCTATGGTGCGCATTGCCTTGCGACCGCGTGGGGTGAGGTCGATGAGCCAGGAGCGCCCGTCGTTGGGGTCGACTTGCCGGCTCACGAAGCCGCCGGTCTCGAGGACACTCACCTGTCTGGTGACGGTGGACGAGTCGAGGTGCAGCTCCCGGGCGAGGCCGTTGATGCAGCTCGGTCCGAGGTCGTCCAAGGTGCGCAACGCAAGGTAGCCGGCGCGATCGACATCCTGGTACAGGGAACTCTTGCGACCGAAGGTCTCCAAGTGTCGAACGAGTTTCATGAGCTCGATTTCGACGACCCCCAAGTCGTCGGCCATATCAGCGCCGTCATCCAACGGCTGGACAGTTCGAGAGACGCCCATGTTCACTCCTTACGAGTGCCCGAGAGGTGGCGGCGACAGCGGATGAGGGACCCCGTCATGGCGTCGGCGCCCGCCCAAGAGCTCCGCATCCTGAGCGTCAACGCCCTTGATCCCCCTGACGAGGGGTGATTGGACGAGCGAGAAGGCCCCCGCGAACAGCACCAGGAGCGAGATGGCCTCGAGCGGGCCCCAGGCGCCGCTGGTCCGCAGATTGTCGCCGAACAGGGTGACTCCGATGATGATGCTGACGAGCGGGTCGACGAGAACGATGGTCGACTGGGACGCGACGATCGGGCCGGCGTGGTAGGCGTTTTGGGCCAAATACACCGACGCCAGGCCGAAGAGCGCCAGCCCGTACGTCTGCGGGTGAGTGAAGATGGAGACCCAGTCCTGGGCGAAGTAATCGCCGACGGCTTTGATGAGGGCCGCGGTAAAGGCGAATCCGATGGCGCTGGCCGTGCCGAAGAGGGCCGCCCGCCACCAGCGAGGTCCTCGCAGTGCCAACGCGACGGCAACGGCCATGGCGCCCCCGCACGCAGCAGTGGCTATGCCCCATTCCCATGGGGGAGGGGGTGCGCTTCCCGGACGAGGATTCGCAAAGACGAGGAAGCCTGCGAGTCCAGCGCCGGCGGCGAGTGCTCCAAGGTATTCACGGGGACCGACCTTGAAGCGAAACCAAACGGCCAAGACGAATACCAAGAACAGCAGCTCGAGGGTGAGGACGGGCTGGACCTCGGAGAGCTGCCCGAAGTGCAGTGCGATCGCCTGGAGCAGGAACGAGAAGACCATGAGGACGAACCCCAACAGCCAGATGCCGCGGCGCAGCGCATGAGTCAAAAGGCCCAGAGTAAGAGTGGAATCCGCTGGTGCGTCCTCCACTCCCATGCGCTGGAAGACGCTCGTGAGCGCATTGGCTATTGCAGCACCCAGGGCACAGATGAAGACCATGTTTCTCTGGTGCGCCTAGACCGATTGTGTGTGCCGAGGGGAGGTAATTCCATGTACTCTACACGTAAATAGCGCGACGACGACGGGATTCCTGCCCTGGGCGCGGACTGATCGTTCCATTCCGTGGATCTCGCGCGCGTCGTCGCCTGATCACTCCGCCACGACGAAGAGGGCAGTGCTCCGCCCGTTCCGCCAGTATCAACCCCACGAGGAGGCACGCCCACCGCAGTGGCGCGACACCAAGCAGGTCGAGGGTGAGGAGCCCTGGCCGGCCGCTATGCCGCCGTGGCGGCGATGGTCATGTTCGCGCTGATCCCGTACCTGGCGCTGTCTGCTGCGCTTGACCCACTGACACCGATCATCGCAAAGCAGCTGCATACGAGCCTGCAGACGATGAGCCTCAGTCCGGGCCTGGACAATGCTGCGTATGCGGTGGGCACGGTGCTGGGGGTTCAGTTCGCCCAGCATCTGCCACAACGCAGGATGATGGTGTGCTGCAGCCGAGCTGGTCGTGCAAACTCGCAGGTCATCGACCTGCCGGAGGGTGATACCCGAGGATCACGTTCACGTTAAACTTCGTTGACGTACACGGCAATACAGTCCCTTCCCGACGGTATGGGGCCACTGATGTGCCCTCCAGGAGACATCTCATGCTCGATGACGCCGGGACGGAGCCGGTAGGCACCGCACGATCTCGCCGCGCCGCCCGTCTCGACCACAGCCAGGCGATTCCCGACAGCTACAAGTGGGTCGCGCTCTTCGTGTCGACGCTCGGCATGCTCATGGCGACGATCGACGCGTCCATCACACTGATCGCTCTCCCCGTCATTTTCCGCGGGATCGGCATCGATCCGTTGCAGTCGGGCAACAGCTTCTACCTGCTCTGGATGATCCTGGGATTCCTGGTGGTCACCAGCGTCCTCGTCGTGAGCTTCGGGAGATTGGGCGACATCTACGGGCGGGTCCGCATCTACAACCTCGGCTTTGCCGTGTTCACGTTCTTCTCCTTGGCGTTGAGCGTGACCTGGCTGACCGGCCATCCGGCGGGCATCTGGCTCATTGTGATGCGGATCTTCCAGGGAGTGGGCGCGGCCATGTTGATGGCCAACTCCGCCGCGATCCTCACCGATGCCTTCCCCGCGGGGAAGCGGGGCATGGCGATGGGTATCAACCAGGCCGCCGCCTTTAGCGGGTCCTTCATTGGCTTGGTGTTGGGTGGAGTCCTTGCTCCCATCAATTGGCGTCTGATCTTTCTGGTCTCGGTTCCCGTGGGCTTGCTCGGGACGCTGATGGGATACCTCCTTCTGCGAGAACTGAGTCCGCGCCGACCGGCTCGCATCGACTGGCCCGGCAACATCACCTTCGCTCTGGGCCTGATCCTCATCATGGTCGGCATCACCTACGGGATTGAGCCCTACGGCCATCACGCCATGGGGTGGACGAATCCGGTCGTCCTGACGTGCCTGCTTGTCGGCGTTGCCCTGCTGGTTGTCTTCGGCATGATCGAAACACGCGTCGAGGAGCCCATGTTCCGCTTGCAGCTGTTCAAGATCAGGGCTTTCAGCGCGGGCTTGTTCGCCAGCCTTCTGGCAGCGCTAAGCCGCGGCGGGCTGATGTTCATGCTGATCATCTGGCTCCAGGGCATCTGGTTGCCCCTCCACGGCTACACCTTCGAGCGCACCCCGCTGTGGGCTGGCATCGCCATACTTCCGCTGACGGCCGGGCTGCTCATCGCCGGACCACTGTCGGGGATCCTCTCGGACCGCTTCGGCGCTCGGATCTTCGCCAGCGGAGGCATGATCGGCACGGCGATCTGTTTTCTCCTTTTGGAATTCTTGCCAGTGAACTTCCCCTATCCGCTCTTTGCGCTGCTGTTGTTCTTCACGGGATTGTCCATGGCGTCGTTCGGCTCGCCGAACCGGGCAGCGGTCATGAGCAGCTTGCCGGCCGAGTACCGGGGGGTGGGCTCAGGCATGAACACCACCTTCCAGAACTCGGCCCAGGTCCTCTCCATCGGGATCTTCTTCTCGCTCGTGATCTTCGGCCTCTCTGCATCCCTGCCGGGGAGCCTGTATCACGGGCTGGTGGAGCACGGCGTGCCGAGCGGCGCAGCCCGCCAGGCGTCCCAGCTCCCGCCGGTCTCGACACTGTTCGCGGCGTTGCTCGGCTACGACCCCATTCAGCATCTCGTTGGGCCACATGTTCTGGCGCAGTTGCCTCAGTCCCAACAGGCGACACTGACGGGGCGGAGCTTCTTTCCCTCACTCATTGCAGGCCCGTTCAAGTCGGGCCTCCATGCGGCGTTCGACTTTGCCATCGTCGCCAGTCTCCTGGGCGCCGCCGCTTCATGGACCCGAGGCGGCGGGGCGCCGGATGCCTCGGCTTCCGAGGGTGACGTGGCTACGATCGAGAACGGGAAGGCACGGAGTACCGAGACGCATCCCCAGCCGGTAACCGAGCCGGCCAGGGTGTAGCAGTAGGGGAAACGATATGCCGGCGAAGGCAGCCAAGACGTCTGCGACACCAGTCGAGTGGCGCATCGGCGAAGTCGCGAAGCTGACCGGGGTCACCACCCGGACGCTTCGCTATTGGGAGGAACTCGAGCTGCTCCAGCCGAGCAGCTACCGCCCCAGCGGTGAGCGGCTCTATTCGCCCGCCGATGTGGCCAGGGTCACGAGGATCCGCAACCTCCAAGAGCTCCTGGGGTTCTCGCTGGCCGAGGTTCGCACGGTGCTCAATGCGGGCGACGTAGATGTGCTCGACCGGGTGCGATCCGAACTGAAGTCCGAGAACCTCTCGCTGTCACGCCATCGTGAGCTGCTCGACGAGGGGATAGTTGCGAACGACCAGCTCTTGGAACGACTTGACGAGACGTTGTCTCGGATTCACGCGTTTCGCGACGAGCGAGAGGCATCCGGGGTGCGACTGCGTGATGCCCGCCGCGAGTTGGCGGAAGAAGGGGAGAGTGCGGGGGCATCCAGCCTCAGCGCGCAGGGAGCGCCGCAGTAGCAGATCGCAATTCTCCTCCGCCGTCCGTGCGTCACCATCCCAATCGGCTCAGGCGGACGGCCCGGCGAAGTAGTACTGCGCCAGCCCGAGCACCTGTTCCTTTGCGAGGTGATCGATGTCGACCCGCACATCCGCCACCACCTTGCCTGCGACGTCCTTGTGACGTTCTTCGACATAGGCAACCCAGCGATGCGACGCGTTTGCCTTCCCCTTGCCGTGTCCCAGCAGCAGAATTTCGCCTGCAGGGGACAAGGCGTCGGTCAATTCGTGCCAGTAGGCAGTGCTGTCGTCTTCGTACGTGCCTGATGGGTTCCCGGCATGATGGTGGACTTGGTGAAAGTGCCCGCGTGGGTCCGTCGCGACGAGGCGCTCGGGCCGCTGGCCAGGCGCGGCGTCGGTCAGGTAGATGATCGTCTCGTGAAAGTCGATGGCAGCGACGACATTCCTTCCGCGGATCTCCTCCAAGTCGTGGGCCATTCTCAGTCCTCTTTGCCCTTGGCTTCGAGGTCCGCAACGACGGTGTCATAGCCGGCGCTCGTCAACATTCGTCGCAAGTCGACGAGTTGCTGGGCGTCCATGTCCTTCTCCTTGGGACGCCTCAGGACCTCCCTCTCTTCGCCGATGCGGAGGACGAACATGTCGTCGTGCCGCTGCTCGATGGTTCCTACGGTCTCCAGCAACGAGATGACATCGTGCCATTCGACGTTGTGGCTCGTCGGGTGCTGAAAGATCTGCAACAGGGTGTCTCGATGATGGCCGGCGATGTGTTTTGGCTCTGGCGTTGACGACATCGGGATCCTCTCTTGTCGTGGACGGTCTCAATGTAGGCCATCCTCACGACGAAGCGGACGAGGTCACGGTCGGCCCCGAGTGTCGAGGTCGACGCCTGGTGGGACCTGCCGGCCGAACGTGCGTGTGACCCGGTCAGATCATCTCCTGGCGCACAAGGCGACCGAGTCGTCGCTCTCCATGCGCCCTGGTGAAGCATTTGCTGGTCCCGCTCTCAGGGTGACGCGGTCCACATGTCGACGTCGCTCCAAGTCAGAACGTCGACCATGTACTGCTCGGAGGTTGAGAGCCTGCCCAATGCAATGCGCAAGCTGACGGGTCCCTCGGCCTTCATGAGTGTCGCCTCGCTGATGGTGCCTTCGAACCGGAAGTTGACCCAATCCTCGAAGGGTGCAACGTCCACGGTGACGTGTTGGCCGATCGATGCGGCCGGATACGGGTGCTGGACGTAGATCCAGAAACCGAGCATCGAAACATCGAGCAAACGGCAAGGCAGCCATTCGTCTCCCGGATCGCACTCGATTCGGCACATCCCACTTCGCCCCGCGGGTGGCCGCGCTCTTCGTCGGTGCTCCATGATTGTGCGTCTCCGTGCGCTCCCGGCGTAGTGCGAAAACCGCGTCGACCCTCGAGTCTTGCCTGAATTGTCACGCAGTTGTCGCTCAGCGTGCGTCATGCGCCGAGCTGTCAACAGTCCGCGGTTGGATCAGATCGAGCACACACGTCGAACGCCGTACTTTCCCGAGGCGGAACAAAGGTTGTTCGTGCTTTTGGACATCTGTGTCCGAAAGATACTCATGCCACGGTGGGGCGGCGGCGAGCGGGTGGGGATTCGAAGCGGACACCGGCGTGCGACAGTGATTGCCGTCTCATTTGGTGTCGCGATGGCCGGCGCCGGGGTTTACGCCGCCACCAACTGGGTCGTCGGAGTGGCCAGCGCTTCATCAGGACAGGCCCGTTCGGCGTCGAACTCCAACCTGATCATCTCCGCCGCGGCCACACCCGCGGCGGACGGTCTTCTGTACCCCGGCGCTACTGGGGACGTGGTCGTCACAATCGCCAACCCAAATCCGTACCCGGTCACCATCACCGCGGTGCAGCTCCCTACGAACACGACGTATGCCACCGGGTACACGACGAGCGCCCTCACCACGTCCGAGCCCGGCTGCCTCGCTAGCACGCCCAGTGACGTGACCTGGAATTTCGCGACATCGGCGGGCGGGAATTCCCATGCACTGACGACCCCGCTCACGGTGGGGTCCAGCGGTGCGCCGAACAACCCATTGGTGGTGACCCTCACCAATGACGCCGCCATGGGGGTCTCCGCGCCGTTGGCTTGCGCAAACGCCTATCTCTCAATGCCGTCTCTCACGGGCATCACGGCTACCGGAGGGTCGGCGGTCTCGACGACGACCCCGGCTACTGACGGCTGGTCCAGCTAACAGGGAATCCAGCATCAGTCCCGCAGCCGGGTGAGCACGTGGCCGTGCGATCGTGGCAAGCGGTGACCTCCCGGCGGGACACTGCGAGCTTCCGACCGGGACCCGTGCCCGTCACTGGGTGCATGCCGAAGACGATCGCCGGTGGAGCGTCGTCCTTCCCGCAACAGCCCAGCCGAACGACCGCCGTCGAGTGATGCTCCGGCCTTAGGTCAGCATCCAGATCATCAACCCGAGCAGAACCCAGGGGACGATGACGAGGGCGAGCGCCAGCACCGCCCACGATCCGACATATGTCACAGGTGGACGGGCATCGTTCGTTGCCCCAAAGAAACGCAGCTGCTCGTTGAACGCGAGCCGGTTACGACTCCCGCGCGGGTATGCGTCCTTGACCGCTCCGTGGTGAGAGGTGTTCACAGGTCCCCAACCTTCTGCAGATCGTGCTCCGTATGAATGCCAACCCAGAGAGTACCGAGACTTGCGGGTCGACACAACGGATGCACAACGAGGAAATCCAACGTTCGTTGAAGAATGATGCCTTGCGGTGCAAGCTAGTTGCCGCTAACGTGTCTCGCATGGGAGTGAACGGAGGTCGGAGGACACAGCTGCTGCGTGGGGTCCTGGACCTGTGCTTGCTGGCGGTGATGGACGAGGGACCCGCCTACGGCTACGAGATGACCAAGCGCCTTGGAGCGCGCGGGTTGTCCATCGTTGGCGAGGGATCGATCTACCCGTTGTTGGGTCGCCTGGAGCGGGACGGACTTGTCAATACCCATCGGGCCGCGAGCAACGGTGGGCCGCCCCGCAAGTATTACCAGCTGTCCGGTCAGGGAGAACGAGCTCTGGCATCGGGGATCACGGAATGGCGGACGACTCGCGACGCGGTCGACGCGGTGCTGGGACACGCAACAGCGGAGGTGACCTCATGAGCCTGTTCGTACAGGCATGCCGAGCAGAGTGGGACAGGCTCGGTGTTCCCGAAGCAGCCGCCAACGAGATGGCAGCCGATCTGGAGGCAGATCTGGCGGAGGCCCAGGCGGACGGGGCGTCACCCGAAGAGGTGCTGGGCAACGGTTACTTCGATCCCAAGTCGTTTGCTGCATCGTGGGCGTACGCCAAGGGAGTCGCCAACGAGCGTCCACGATCAGCTGTCGTGCAGCTTCGAACCCGAACTGTGACGTTCTTTTCGAGCGCAGTGGTCTGTCTCGCGCTCGGAGCGTTGGGCCTTGTGCTCTTTGCGGGTCGTCGCTTCGGTTCGGCGTCGGCCTCGGCGGTCGCCATCAGGCGCTCGCTGCCTCGTCAGATGCCATCCATCTTCGTGGGACCGCACTTTGGAGGACCAGGGATCGTTCTCGACGTCGTGGGACTGGTCCTGTTCGGGATCGGAATCGTCGGACTTGGAGTCACATTGTGGTTTTGGCGCCCGTGGTCGATGAAGGCGGACCGCTCGGATCGCGACCCCGATGTGGGTTTACCGAGTTACCTCTGAGCCGATCGGGCCAATCTGGGTTCTCGGATTGCGGCGAGGTTCATCTGCGGCCCTCAGACGCCCTCAAGCCGATGGTGTCGCGACGCGGCTTCGACCCCCCTCGCGGTAGCTCACGACGAATCTCTCATAACACCGGTTCCCGAAACGGGTTCTTCACAGCGTCGGGTCTCTTGTTGTTCCCTCCACCAGGCGCCTCCCAACGTGGTGACGGATCGCCACGACACTGACGGCCGGCGTCAGCCACTCTGCAAGACGTGCAAGCCATTCACGGTCGGCACGGCCACCCTGACCCGCTCGAAGGTGATCGTCCCGCCGAGGCGCGGTGTGATGTAGGCGACCGTGGTCGCCACCAGTTGCAGTTCGAGAGACGCACCGGCCTTGGCCGTGTAGCCCACGGTCTCGAGTGGGATGGTCACGTTGTGGGACTTCCCGTCAAGGGTGACCGGAATTGGGGTGATCTGGTTGTTGACGACGATCCCGGTGGCAGGGTCGACCAACTGGGCGAACACCCGGGTCGGCCGCGTGCCGGGCGCCACGGTGCCCGAGTAGGTCATCGTGAGCGTCGGCGGGCCGACCAGAACGGCGGCCCGGGTGGTGGGCACCGTGATGTTCAGGGCGTTCTTCGCCGGGCCCGGGGTGACAGGCAGGGCCACTGAATCGACGACGTTGGCCGCCTTCGCATCGGCGGCGACCACTGGCGGACCCGATCCGCCACCGGCCTGCAGAGCGAGAGTTCCCGAGCCGGTTGCCACCACGGGGGCTCCTGCGGGCAGCGGATAGCCGGCTGCCGCATACGAAGTCCCGTCCTGGTCGACGAAAGCGAACCCCTTGAGCACGGGCGAAGAAGCGTCGCCCGCGACGTAGTGCTGCATCCACGCGAGCGAGAGCGGGCCGACCTCCAGGGCCGAGCCCGGGTCCGTCAGGCAGACGCCATGCCCACCACAGAACCACGCCATCGAGACCGTGGTCCCATCGCGGTGGAGTGCCTGGTAGTTCTCTATTCCCTCGTCCAACGTGAACAGATCGTCGACTGTCCCCTGCAGGATCAACGTCGGCACCTTCACTCGCGACAGGAACTGGGCGGGCCCGCGGCTGTCGAAAAAGGACACGGCTCCAGCGTCGATGGTGCCGGTCGTGTTCATCTCGTTGTCAGCGGTAGTGATTTCGGGGTCGAGTTTCGCGGTCGACGACACGCTCGCGAGGATGTTCCCCCACCCGGTCTTGGGGGTCTGGTTCTTGTCGAGACTCGTCCCGAGCGAATGCCAGGCAATGGTCGGAGCGATGGCGTCGATCCGGCAGTCCTGCTCGGCCGCCGCGAACTGCACGCCACCTCCGTAGGACTCGCCGACCATGCCCACCCGCGGGACGCCCGGCCGGTCCAGCTGGACGCCCGGCTGTTGCGCGACCCAATCGAGCATGGACGACACGTCCCGGCCCTCGTCGTTCGGGCTGTCGACCTCGGCCTCTCCTCCCGAATGGCCGAATCCCCGGGGATCCCACGTCAAGACGTTGAAGCCGCCATGCCAGAGCTGGGCGATGCTCAGCGCGCCTTGAATCCCCGCCTGCGACGTGTCGGTATCGCCGGACGAACCCCAGCCGGGACCCATGAGCACAGTCGGATGGGAGCGCCCGCCCGATCCCAGCGGATCGGGAAACCAGTGGATACGGATGGTCGTGCCGTCGAAGGAGGTGAGGTCGTAGTCCGACGGGATGCCGGGCACCGGTGCCGCCTTGGTCGACTGCCAGCCAGTCGGTGGTTGACAGCTCTCCGCAGCTGCTGCCCGCGAGCCAGACAAGGCGCGTAGAGGAGCCGGAATCGAAGAGCCGGGCGGGGCGTTGGTGCCGATTACGAAAAGAGCCACGGCGACGGCGGCGACGGCCAGTGCTCGCCAGCAGATGAACCGGCGACGTCGCATTCGTGCACTGATCGCTTCCGCCACTCCGTCTCCTCTTTCTGCGGTTCGTCGCAACGCCGAGTGGGGTCTGACGACTCGCCGGCGTTGTATTTGGTGAGCACAGTCCCCTCGCCTGCGGCCCCTCGGTTCAGACGACGAGCGATCCTACTTGGGGGTGTGGTGCGGCTTGGCTGCTTCTATGGCGGCGGCCAGCTAAACCTCTGGGAGGGCCCATCTCTGACCGAGCCCGGGATGGGTCTCGGTGCAAACGCACCGTCGCAAGGCTGACCTCTCGCGCACCGGGTTGAATACGTCCGGTCCTTCGAGGCGGCCATCTGAGAAATCCCCCTGGGTGGTCCTGTGATCGACCTCGTGTCCCGGTGAAACGCAGATCGGGTTCTAAGGAAAGGTCGGGAGGAAGGCGAGGATGAGTGGACTGACCGAGTTTCAGAACGAGTCACTCGGTCCGGCGTGCCGGCATGCCGGGGTGGCACGAGTGCCCCAGGACACGGGCTAAGAGTCCGGGTCGTGGCGGCGTCCTGCCTCTCCTACCATTGCCCCACGCAACCGAAGAGAGGCAATGGGTGGAACCGCAGCCAGGCTGGGACAGCGCGTTAGGGCTCAGAATCGACGAGCTGACACCAACGCGAGTCGTGGGATATGTCGATATTGATGAACGACATCAGCAAGCGTACGGCATCGTTCATGGTGGGGTGTGGGCCTCGATAGTCGAGTCGGTCGGCAGTCATGGGGCCGCGGTGGCCGCCCGCGAGATCACGGGCAGCATGGCCGTCGTCGGCGTGGCGAACTCCACCGACTTCCTCCGTCCCCATCGGGCCGGACCGGTGCGGGCGATCGGCACGCCCGTCCTCGCTGGTCGGACGCAACAGATTTGGCTCGTCGAAATCGAAAGGGAAGACGACGGCAAACTGATCGCACGAGGGCAGTTGCGGGTGCAGAACTTGCCGACACCTCCGGAGCGCCGAGACTGAACGTGTCCTCGGTGGCCGACTCCGGGGCGGCGGCCAATGGACATCTACGCCCTCGCTCACCGGGATCGGGACCTATCTCCACCGCCAGGAGGCCGACCGCGCCGCTGAGGACCGGAGACGCGCGC